>Ga0272441_10002341_pt1 | contig 38434 bp, 33 predicted proteins | sample SSMProp6N_FD_193582 | JGI IMG/M metagenome (GOLD analysis project Ga0272441, IMG submission 193582) | Marine sediment archaeal communities from Little Sippewissett salt marsh, Falmouth, MA, United States - SSM-Prop-6N | ecosystem: Environmental > Aquatic > Marine > Wetlands > Sediment ... | reverse complement strand
CTACTGGAGAGGAGAGGCCAATTACCGGCTCGGTAATTATGAAGATGCCAAAGCCGATTATACATCTTTTATGGCTACACCCGGAGCCATGAATGTAAGAGAGTATGGATTCGTAAGGTATAATCTTGGATATACATTGTACAACCTCCGGGATTTTGAAGGTGCACTGACACATCTTAAAACATTCGAATATGATGTCACAGGTGTTAATCCCGACGTAATGGCAGATGCCAGGAACAGAATAGGTGATTGCTATTATATTACAACCAACTACGCTGATGCCATTACCTTCTATAACAAGGTAATTGACTATGGAAGGACTGATGCCGATTATGCAATGTTTCAGAAAGGATTCTCACTCGGACTTATGAATGACGAAAGTGGGAAAGCAGAGGTACTTACCTTACTTACTGAACGTTATCCAGGATCGCCGTATGTGCCTAATGCAATATTCGAAAGAGGAAGGGCATATGTGATGATGGATGAATTCAAAAAAGGAGAAGACGACTTTAACAAGATAATAACATCATACGGTTCAACTCCATTTGCACCCAGAGCCATGGTTCAGCTTGGCCTGCTCTATTACAACCTTGGAGAAAATGAAAAAGCTGTAGTACAGTATAAGAAGGTGATTGAGGACTTTAAGTCTACACCCGAGGCACGCAGTGCACTTACGGGACTGAAGAATGTATATATAGAGATGAATGATGTTGATGCATATTTTGCTTATCTCAAGACTCTTCAGGGGTATGGTGATGTGAACCTGACTGAAAAGGATTCTCTGCTGTATACATCAGGTGAAAACCTCTATATAGAGGGCAATTATCCAAGGGCAACAGAGATATTCAGGAACTATCTCAGCGAGTTTCCCCGGGGAATATTTCTTCAAAATGCACAATTCTACCTTGCCGAATGTCTGAAATCGACAGGATATGATGATGAAGCCCTGGAATACTATACAATAATTGCAGAAGCCCCCGATAACCAGTTTACCGAACAGGCCCTCCTGTCATCTGCTTCGATATCCTACAATAATGAGGATTATGCTTCTTCACTGAAATATTATGAGATTCTTGGGAAAGCAGCAGTCAACCCGCAGAACAGATTGACTGCTCTGAAAGGTGAGTTACGGTCATCATACCAGCTGGGTGATGCACAGAAAACAATAGAAGCTGCAAATAAGATCAATAATGCAGAAAATATACCTGAAGAACTGCTCAGGGAAGCAATTTTCATGAGAGCCAAAGCCAATTATAGTCTTAATAATTTCAGCGAAGCACTGGCGGACTTCAGGAAAACTGCAATTGAGGTTGCCAGTGAAGAAGGTGCAGAGTCGAAGTACAGGGTGGCCGACCTGCTTTACCGACAGGATAAAATGACTGAGGCCGAGCAGGTTATTACTGAATTTATTGACCAGAATACACCCCACCAGTATTGGATGGCCAGGGTTTTTCTGCTTCTGGCAGATATCAGTATAAAGAAGGGCGACCTTTTGCAGGCACGGGGAACCCTGCTCGGACTTAAAGATTATTATACAATCGATGATGATGGAATTCTTGATGAAGTGAGATCGCGGCTGGATGCCCTTGATCAGAATGATAACTAAAATGATCCGTATTGTGATAAAACGTATTATCTTCATAAAGCTACTCCTGTTTCTGGTAATAATTCCTGTTTCAGCACAGGCAGGTCAGCAAGATCTTCAACGGGAAGTTACTCTGTATAATCCTTATAAACCAAGTCTTTCGCTGGTTCAGAAAAGAAGTTATCTGCCCGATATGACCGATACAGCAGGAATTAAACCTGATTTCACATACCATATTAAAACAAAACCCTTTTACCCCGAATATACGATAAGCCAGATCAGGGCAGCTTCATTATTGCCTGATCCACTGCCCAGGCTTTATAAGAGTTATGTAAAGCTGGGAATCGGTAACTATATAACACCCTTCGGAGAGTTAAGTATTACAAATGAACGTTCAAAAAAAGGTGCTGTTGGTTTCTATGCACGGCATTTCTCAACGAACGGAAAGGTAAAACTCGACAATGATGAAAAAGTGTTTGCAGGTTATATGGATAACGATGCTTCATTTTTCGGGAAGAAATTTTTCAGGCATTCTTTGCTTGAAGGATCCCTCGATTTTACGCAGAAAACAAGATATGCATACGGGTATGCCCCAAGCATGAGTTATTCTCCCGACAAGAAAGAAATAAAGCTCGATTATTATAACCCGGGCGCAAATTTATCGTTTTCATCAACCGGTCTCGATTCAACAGATTTTTCATGGGATCTTAATGTGAACTATGATTTCTTCTATAATACATCTGATCTATACCAGCACCATGCCGGATTTGAAGGGACTATGGCTACAATACTTAAAGGTTTTTATGCAGGAGCAGGACTGGGATTCGATTTTTATCGTCCTTCGGATGCTGTTTTTGAAGGATCGGAATATATTGCCTCCCTGAGTCCTTTTATTAACAAGAGTACTCAACAATGGGATTTCAAAGCCGGGTTTCAACTTCTTCTCGATAAAGACACCTCAGACACTCCGAAGTATCACTTCTATCCTGATGTAAGATTCGGATTCAGCATTGTCCCCGAATATATCAGTTTCTTTACTGCCCTGAACGGAAAGCTTATTGTCAATGCTCCTCAGAATATCATTGAGCAGAATCCTTTTATTATTGAAGATGGCACCCTGTTTACCCTTAAGAATACCAGTTATCCGTTGATAGTATCGGCCGGATTTAAGGGAAATAACGGGATAGGAGGTACTTACCTTATCTCCGGCTCATATTCATTTATTGATGACATGCTTTTTTTCTCCAACATGATCTATGCAAGCTTTCCTCCTTTTTTGGTACAGGGGGGAAATTACTTTGTTCCCTTGACTGATGACGGGGAGTTATTGCAGATACATGGTGAAATGACCGGCAGTATTAAGGATCAGGTAACATTTAATGTAAACGCCAACTGGTATAAATATACACTTTCGGTTACTGAATTTCCATGGAACAAGCCTGACTGGGATGGCAATATAGGGATCAATTATAATCTCAGGAACAAAATAATAGCAGGTTTTGATGTTACAGCCCTGGGTAAAAGGAATTTGCTGGTTACTTATTTCCATCCTCTCGACGGAATAATACTTACAAAATCTGAAGAACCTCTACATGTGAATCTTAACCTCGGTATAGAATACAGGTATACTAAGATACTCTCTTTCTGGCTTAAAATCAACAATATATCATTTAACCGGTATTATGAATGGGCCTATTATCCTTCCCAGAGATTCATAGGCCTCATCGGTTTTACATATAGCTTGTAACACTATACCTCTATACCGCAAAACCGCTGTACCGCCATACCGTTTTCCGACTGTTAATTTCTAAATGAAATTGTGCATAATTTTAACATTATTTAAATAAAAAAGCAGTATAAAATCACTATATTTACGTTGTTAATTAAATTACATGGGATCAGCAATTTACGATACGTGAAGAGAGGTATTTTTTGGCAGTAAAAATATTCCCCCGAAAAGAAATTTACAGTGAATTATTCCGGAGAAATATAATAATCTCTTAAGTGTATGTAATATCTGATCGGTATAAAAAAAAGCGATAAATGGACGAAATAGAAAAAAAATTGCGGGAGACTTATTCAGCAAAGAGTATCCAGGTACTGGAAGGACTGGAGGCGGTAAGGAAAAGACCTGCGATGTATATAGGTGATATCGGATTAAAAGGCTTACATCATCTTGTTTATGAGGTTATTGACAATTCCATTGATGAGGCTCTGGCTGGCTATTGTAATAAGATAGAGATTGATATTAATGAGGATGGTACTATTACAATAACGGATGACGGACGCGGTATTCCTACAGGAAAAATGGAGAAGGAAAAGAAATCAGCCCTTGAGGTTGTGATGACTGTACTTCATGCCGGAGGTAAATTTGATAAAGATTCCTATAAAGTATCGGGAGGATTACACGGAGTAGGTGTATCTTGCGTCAATGCCCTTTCATCACATCTCTCTGCTATAGTTAAGAGGGACGGGAAGATCTTCAGGCAGGATTATGAAAAGGGCCGGCCGGTAACAGAGGTTAAAATAGTCGGAAAGACAAATGAATCAGGGACAACAGTTACCTTTAAACCTGATGATTCAATATTTCAGACCACTGAATTCAATTTCGAAATACTTGCCACACGTCTGAGGGAACTGGCATTTCTGAATAAGGGAATACTCCTTACAATCAAGGATATGAGAGAACTTGTTGATAATGGCAATGGCGGAAATCCCAGATATGAAGAGTTCCTTTCAGAAAAAGGGCTTGCGGAATTTGTCGATTATCTTGATGCTACACGTGAAAGAATAGTGGAAAAACCGGTGAATATTACATATGATAAAACAGATATACCGGTAGAAATAGCACTTCAGTATAATAACTCCTTTTCTGAAAATGTACACTCCTATGTAAACAATATAAATACTATCGAGGGAGGTACTCATCTTGCAGGATTCAGAAGGGGACTTACCAGGACATTGAAGAAATATGCTGAAGATTCGGGAGCCACGGCAAAACTTAAATTTGACATTAACGGTGACGATTTCAGGGAAGGACTCACTGCCGTAATCTCGGTGAAGGTTGCCGAACCCCAGTTTGAAGGACAGACAAAGACGAAACTGGGAAATTCCGAAGTGATGGGAGCAGTAGATACCGCAGTAAGTACCATGCTGGCAAATTACCTGGAGGAGAATCCAAAAGATGCCAGAGTCATAGTACAGAAGGTGATACTGGCAGCCACTGCCCGTCATGCAGCACGTAAAGCCAGAGAACTGGTTCAACGTAAAAATGAATTTTCCGGTTCAGGACTCCCGGGAAAACTGGCCGATTGTGCCGACAGAGATCCTGCCAATTGCGAGATTTACCTTGTAGAGGGCGATTCGGCAGGAGGAACAGCAAAACAGGGAAGGGACAGGCGCTTTCAGGCAATACTGCCCCTGAGAGGAAAAATACTCAATGTCGAAAAAGCAATGCACCATAAAATATATGAGAGTGAGGAGATCAAAAATATCTTTACCGCACTGGGAGTAGTCATAGGAACAGAAGAAGACAGTAAAGCACTCGATATCTCAGGACTGCGATATCATAAAATAATAATAATGACAGATGCCGATGTCGATGGTTCCCATATCACAACCCTGATTATGACATTCTTTTTCAGATATATGCAGGATCTTGTCAGAGGAGGGAACCTGTTCATTGCCACACCTCCGCTTTACCAGGTGAGAAAAGGAAAAACAGAACGTTATTGCTGGTCGGAAGAAGAAAGAAAAGAAGCGATTAAAGAGCTTGGACAAGGCAAGGAATCAGCAGTATCAATACAGAGATATAAGGGTCTTGGTGAAATGAATGCTACGCAGCTGTGGGAAACAACAATGAACCCCGAAACCAGAACCCTCAGACTCGTAACTATTGAGAGTGCTGCCGAAGCCGACCATATCTTTTCAATGCTTATGGGTGATGAAGTACCACCACGCAGGGAGTTTATCGAGACACATGCAAGATATGCCAGAATAGATGCTTAGGAGGAGAGTCAGAAGTTATGGGGAGACTGAATCAAACACCAAAGATTTTCCTTCTTATCATCACTGCGTTGTACCGGCATACTTCACTGCAGCAATAACATCTGATACATTTGCTGTCAGTTAATACAACATGGTTCTCCTTCACCCTGTGCATGTTTATTGCATTAACAGGACATATCCTGATACATTCCTCACATCCCGTACAGTTTTCATGGTTAAAAACAGGCCGGCGTTCAAGCTTCCTGAGAAACTTCAGCCTGTTTGATACAAATTTAAAGGAGATATTCCTGTCCCTGGTGACAGGTATTCTCCTGAAGTCTTTTTTTATTATTGTGCCTAATACGGGACCATCATAATCAATGTTGTCAATACTGTCTAAACAAAATCGTCTGGCAATTGCAATATTGTTTGTTGTTATATCCATGGGCTTGTAACCCGCAATAGTTGTTGCAATAACATCCATTGCAACCGGATTCTGGGATCCCAGGATCACTCCGGTTTTTACAGGGGTTCCCTGTCCCGGACCGGCACCCTCCATTCCAATTATACCATCCATAATGAAGAAATGGGGCAGAACCGCTTCATTGAGATCAACGAGGAACCGTGAGAAACTAACCCTGTTCTGGTGAAGTGCATGTTGTTTTGCTTTTGTGAAGGCCGGAATAAGACCCATAGTGTTTTTAACCGCACCTGTGAAATATACAAGCTCGTGATTTTTGAGCTTCGGCAGAGAGACTATCAGATCAACCTCGTCGACAATTGATGCTATTTTTATTTTCTTTCCTGTTGGCAGCTTTTTTTCAGTGGAATTACTGGTGAAATCAATCCAGGGAACACCTGTTTTCTCACATACCTCAAGTATGCCTGATTTCACCGGTTTAAAACCCCTGAGATGAATGGAAGGAGAATCTCCTGCATAAACATCTGCACCTTTCGATTGCAAAAACCTGATAACAGCTTCTGTAAAAACGGGATGTGTTGTCACACATTTCGACGGATCAGAATCAGTAAGTATATTCGGTTTTACAAGAACTTTCCTGCCTTTAACATCAGGCCCTTCACAATATTCATAGATGTCTGAAATATGGTTAAATATCTCCTGATAATCATATTCATTGCAAATTCTGACCGCTACCTTAGTATTCATTTTCTATTTTGTCAAAATTGTCTCTTTCAGGATATCTTCTATATATGTGACAATATTTCTGGAGGGACCTGTGAAATTATTAACAATGATACAGAATGCAAGCTCCTTGCCGGAAACAGTCTGTAAATATCCTGCATAGCTTCTTACCCTGTTCATCGATCCGCTCTTTGCCGTAAGCCGCGATTCAAAGATGTTGTCCTTAAAGTAGTCTTTAAGTGTACCTTCTTTTCCGGCCTCAGGGAGAGTGGAATAAAACTCATCGAAATATTTGCTGTTTTTCTTTAGATATATTAACAGCTCAACCATATTTTCGGTATTTATAGCATTTGAACGTGACAGACCACTGCCATCCTCAATAAAAAAGCCCTTACCTGGTATCCCGATACTCTCTAAAAACTCTTTAATCACTTCAATACCTGCTGAAGTGGTTCCACTGTCCTTATATACTTTCCCTAACTCTTTTAACAAGTGTTCGGCATAAAGGTTGACACTTTCATGATTTAACACCTCAATAATATCTTTAAGTGGCGGGGAGTTGATCCGGGCAATCATTTTTACGGGCATATTTATCGATCCTTCAATTCTTACCGTCGAGGGTTGTCCTTTAATTCGTATTTTTGCTGCACGGAGCTTTTTATCGATCATCCGGGCCATCAGCAGGGGAGGATCGGGAACAGAGGCTTTCAGTACAAAATCGTCCTTATCGGCAGGTATCGAACCTTCAATCCATCCTTTATCGGAATATGGTGCTGTGAAAACATACCCCTCATCTTTTGTCCCATATACAGTCAGCCTGTCTTCCAGATCGATGAGACATTCTTCAGGGTATACACCTGTTACAATATGATTCAGGCTGTCAGATGATGTAAGGTAATGTATTTCGTAAGTATTGTCATAAACGCTGAGTCCGTATGCTCCGGCCCCGTAATAATTACCGATATCTTCCCAGAGCCACTTGGCAGGTATCGGCTGATAGTCAAAGTATGAGTCATCGGTTATTATTCTCCCTTCTATTTTCCTGATTCCGGCATTTTTTATCCCATCTGTCCATTTTTCGATGAAGTTACCATAATGGTCTGTGAACTCTTTTGATCCCAATGTTGGATCTCCGCCACCCGTTATCACGATATCCCCTGTAAGCTTTCCCGAGTTAATGTTTAATTCTCCGGTGTAACCAATTGTGGTCGTAAAAACATATTCAGGTCCCAGTAATTCGAGGGCTATGGAGCTTGTAACCAGTTTCATTACGGAAGCCGGTGTGATGCTTTTCCCGGAGTTATACCCGAAGATACATCTGCCATTCTCACTGTCAGCTATGTAAAAGGAAACAATGGCATGTTTTGTGGCAGTGTCGGCAAGGAAATTATAAAATGCCGTTTCCTGCGAATAAACTGAAAGCGGAATAATAAATAAAATGAAGTAAAATATCTTTCTGTTCATTTCTGCACACCTTTGTTTTGTTCAAGTGTGGATAATAATCCGCAGGCTGCGCCTATATCCTCACCCCTTGAAGCTCTTATTGTTGTCAGTATCCCTTTCTTGTTAAGGGCTTCCTTGAATTCAATGACTACTTTATTATCGGGACTCCTGAATTCCGATCCCGGGATATGATGAAACCGGATAATATTAATCCTGCATTTTATACCATTGAGTATTCTTGCAAGTTCTTTGATATGTGCCGGTGTATCATTCATTCCATCGAACAATATGTATTCAAAGGATATCCTTCGCTGGTTATTGAAATCGGTTTTTCTGATTATATCGAGTATCTCTTTAATTAAGCTTGTATTCTGTACAGGCATCAGTTTCTTTCTCTCCTCATCGAATGGGGAATGAAGGCTGACAGCCAGATGGCACCGGGTTTTTTCAAGAAAATCACCAATATGGTTTTTTAATCCTACCGTACTTACCGTGATACGCGTGGGACTCCATCCGTATCCCCAGGTACTGGTCATTATCTCAAGACTTTTAAGAACTTCCGTAATATTATCCAACGGCTCACCCATTCCCATGTAGACCATATTTGTTAGCTTCCTGAATTCAGGCAGACTTCTGAACTGGTTCAGTATCTCGTTTGATGATAAGTTACCCTGGAATCCCTGTTTTCCAGTCATGCAGAAAACACATCCCATTTTACATCCTGCCTGTGATGAGATACATATTGTTGCCCTGTTGTGATCAGGTATGTAAGCAGTTTCTATATATTTATCATTCAATACATTATACAAATACTTGCGTGTGCCGTCACTGCTTACCGCAACATTCACAGGATCAGACAGACCTAAATCGTAATTGTCTGACAGTATCTCTCTCATTTTCTTTGAGAGATTGGTCATTTCATTGACAGAGGATATTTCTTTTTTGTACAGCCAGTCGGCAATTTGTTTTGCTGAATATCCCGGAAGACCGGCATTTTTTGTGACAGCAATAAGCTCATTCAGTGTCTTGCCGAACAGCCTCTCCTTTCTCATTTCTATTGCAGTCTCCTCTTCCAACTATTTTACCATATTTTCCTTTATCACGCCCTCTCGCCCTCCATATCTGTTTTTATAAATGACCTTTACGGCTAACCATTAAGTGTTTATCTTTCCTTCAAATACAAATGTTGCCGGTCCTGTCAGCCATACATTTGTCACTTTTTTATCCCTGACAGTAAATTCCACTTCCAGATTGCCTCCTTTTGTTCTTACTTTTATTCCTGGCCTGTCAAAATGTCCTGCCAGAACTGAAGCAATGGCAGATGCTGTAACACCTGTACCACAGGCCAGTGTTTCTTCTTCAACTCCTCTTTCGAAGGTCCTGACATACAGTCCGTTATCAGTAACCTGAACAAAATTGACGTTTGTGCCCCCGGGAGCAAATTTTGGTGACCATCTTAGGGCTTTGCCTTCCTTATTAACATTTATCTTGTCAATATTTTCTGAAAAGACCATATAATGAGGGGAACCGGTATTGATAGAGTAGTTGCCACCGATAGTGCCGAATTCATTAACATCAGCCATTTGCAGGCGTACTACAGCATCATCTCTCACCTCTGCTTCATGTAAACCGTCGAAAGCCATGAATCGTTGTTTTTTACCTGCAATGCCTTGTTTTAGTGCAAAATGGGCAGCACATCGTCCGCCGTTACCGCACAATGAGCCTAATTTACCGTCGGAATTGTAGTATTTCATCTCATAGTCGGCCTCGTTGAATAATGAAATCAGTATCAATCCATCGGCACCTATTCCAAAGCGGCGGTTACATAATCTGTTAATAAGTTTTGAGTCGGACGGATTAAAAACAGCATCCCGGTTGTCAATGATAATGAAATCGTTACCCGCACCCTGGTATTTGTTAAATGTTATTGTCATCTATGTTAAAGTGTTGTTAAACCTGCTAATATATTGAAGCTCATATAAAAAAATGCATGATCTTTGTTAAACAATACTACCGGAAAACGGTTATAAAGATATGAATCTTTTAATAAGGCTTAATCTATATAGATTGCTGAGTGTTTAAAAAGAATTTTTAATAAAAAAATATATAGCTATGAAGAAAAGATATTTATTAGGAGGATTAGCGATGGCTCTTATAGGGGCAGTTATCGCATTGGTTGCATATACCTCATTTGTTGACAAGCCGGAAAATGTTGTTGTTACGGACAGTTCGGGAACGAATATGCCTGATGCCCAGGCAATACTTACATCATTTCAGTCGCAGCCCGGACAGGTAGATTTTACATATGCTGCAGAGCAGACAGTTCATGCTGTGGTACATGTACGTACAAAAACAATGGTAGAACAGCCCGGGAATCCCATACTTGAGTGGTTTTATGGTGAACGTTACAATATGAGTCCGCGGGAAGTAGCAGGATATGGCTCGGGTGTTATAATATCACCTGATGGTTTTATAATAACCAATAATCATGTGATAGAGGAAGCGGAAAATATCGAGGTCAAACTTAATGACAACAGGATCTTCGACGCGGAGCTTGTAGGTCGTGATCCGACAACTGATATAGCCGTATTGAAGATAAAGGCTAAAAACCTGTCATATCTTAAGTATGGTGATTCAGATAAACTCAGGATAGGAGAATGGGTTCTCGCCGTGGGTAATCCTTTCAATCTTACATCAACGGTAACGGCTGGTATAGTAAGTGCCAAGGGACGAAGTCTCGGACTCCTCGATACAGAATACGGGATAGAATCCTTTATTCAGACAGATGCTGCCCTGAATGTAGGTAACAGCGGAGGAGCACTGGTTGATACCAAGGGCCTTCTTGTAGGAATCAACTCTGCAATATATTCTCCCAGCGGTGCATATTCGGGTAGTTCATTTGCCATCCCTGTGAGCATAGTAAAAAAGGTTGTTGAAGATATTATTGAATTCGGTGAGGTGCAAAGGGCTATTATAGGAGTAAGTATTACCGAGGTGACAGCTGAGGATGCCGAAAAAAATGATCTCCGTGAAATAAAGGGAGCAAAAATAACAAGAATCGTGGAAGGCGGATCAGCCGATGATGCCAGGCTGAAAGAAGATGATATTATTGTCAGATTTGATAATGCTGATATAAATACTGTTGCGGAACTACAGGAACAGGTAGGTAAACAACGTCCAGGCGACAAGGTAAATATTACCTATCTCAGGAATGGGAAAGAGGCAACGGTTTCTGTCACCCTGAAAAATGTAGCAGGAACAACAAGTGTTGTACCCGTAGGTATGGGTGCCGGTACAATCTTTGGAGCACGGTTTGAACCATTAAGTACAGCAGATAAAAGGACATATAATATTGATAACGGAGCAAAAATTACAGAAATAAATGACGGGCTTTTCAAAGATATGGGACTGAAAAAAGGTACTATAGTTATCAGGATCAATGATGAAAAGGTTAATAATTCTGATGATATACGTAAGGCAACCAACAGCAGCGAACGGTCTGTTAAATCAATAGAGGGTATTACCTCCAATGGCAGATTGTTCAGCTACAGGTTCGGATACTAAATAATAAAATATTAATAATAAAGAACATAAAGCCCGGGGTTGATAAAAAACAATGTATGTTGATAATAATGTATTGATATATTTGTTATTACATAATAAAGCATTACCTTTGCGGCAAATTTTTAAAAGGCAGAATGAGACAGCTAAAGATTACCAAATCCATAACAAACAGGGAGAGTGCTTCACTCGACAAGTATTTGCAGGAGATTGGTAAAGAAGAGTTGATATCGGTAGATGAAGAGGTTGAACTGGCTCAGCGTATAAAAAAGGGAGACAGAACTGCTCTCGAGAAACTCACCAAAGCAAATCTGCGTTTCGTTGTATCTGTGGCGAAACAATATCAGAATCAAGGACTAAGCCTTCCTGATCTTATAAATGAAGGTAACCTGGGACTGATAAAAGCTGCAGAAAAATTTGATGAGACACGGGGATTTAAATTCATTTCATATGCTGTATGGTGGATAAGACAGTCTATACTGCAGGCCCTTGCTGAACAGTCGAGAATAGTAAGATTACCCCTCAATCAGGTCGGCTCATTAAACAAAATAAACAAGGCATTTTCAAAGTTCGAACAGGAAAACGAACGTACACCTTCACCGGAAGAACTGGCAGATGTTCTTGAACTGCCCAAGGAGAAGGTAACCGATACTCTTAAGGTTTCAGGACGACACGTTTCTGTTGATGCCCCTTTTGTTGAGGGTGAAGACAACAGCCTGCTGGATGTACTTACAAATACCGATTCACCAGTTGCTGATAAACTCCTGATGGATGAATCTCTTTCAAGAGAGATATACAGGGCTCTTGCAACACTTACGGAAAGAGAAAGGGATATTATCAGATTCTTTTTTGGTATAGGCTGCCAGGAAATGACACTTGAGGAAATAGGAGAGAAATTCGGACTGACACGCGAAAGAGTACGCCAGATAAAGGAGAAAGCTATACGGAGACTGAGACATACATCCAGAAGCAGACTCCTGAAAGGATATCTCGGATAATAATATTTTTAATAAAATAGTAATAAAAAATGAGCCCCGGTTAGAGGCTCATTTTTCTTTTACCCGCATAAGAACAATACAGGCCGGGGGAAGTTTTATGTTAAAAATACTGATTATTTTTACATACATATTACTGGTCGAATGAATTTCAAACTGTCATCTGATTTTATCCCGACCGGCGATCAGCCGGAAGCTATAGAACAACTTGTGAGCGGACTAAACAGCGGGGTTCCGTTCCAGACCCTCCTCGGCGTTACAGGTTCCGGTAAAACATTTACAATAGCAAATGTAATTGAGAAAGTCGACAGACCCGTTCTGGTTCTCAGCCATAATAAAACCCTTGCTGCACAGCTGTATGGAGAATTCAGACAGTTTTTTCCTGAAAACCGTGTTGAATATTTTGTGTCATATTATGATTACTACCAGCCTGAAGCATATCTTCCGGTGTCGGATACTTATATTGAAAAAGATCTCTCAATAAACGAGGAAATAGAGAAATTGAGACTCAGCACAACATCTTCACTACTTTCAGGCAGAAGAGATGTTATTGTAGTATCATCAGTATCTTGTTTATATGGTATAGGAAACCCCGATGACTATCATTCAAATACAGTACATATTAAGAAAGGACAGAAGAGGGAAAGAAATCAATTTCTCAGGAAGCTTGTTGACAGTCTTTATTCACGTAATGAACTGGAATTCAGAAATGGCACCTTCAGGGTTAGGGGAGATACAGTGGATATCTATCCGGCTTATGCCGATATTGCAGTGAGAATTATCTTCTTCGGCAACCAGGTGGAGGAGATATATACTTTCGACCCCGACAGTGGAGACCGTCGGGAGGCCATGGACGAATATATAATATATCCTGCCAATATTTTTGTCACCACACGCGACAGGATCAACCAGGCAATTAGCCAGATACAGGATGACCTCGCTGTCCAGGTTACATATTTCAACGATATAGGCAAAAAAGAGGAAGCACGACGGCTACAGCAAAGAGTATCATATGACCTGGAGATGATAAAGGAACTGGGTTACTGCAGCGGTATCGAAAACTACTCACGTTATTTTGACGGGCGCAGGGCAGGTACCAGACCCTTTTGCCTGCTTGACTATTTCCCTGATGATTTCATTACGATAATAGATGAGAGCCATGTTAGTATTCCACAGATCAGGGGTATGTATGGTGGTGATCACTCGCGTAAACAGACTCTTGTGGAATATGGGTTCCGGCTTCCCGCAGCACTCGATAACAGACCTCTGCGTATCGAGGAATTTGAATCCCTTACCGGACAAATGATATTTGTAAGTGCAACACCGGCTGATTATGAGCTGGAAAAGAGTGAGGGTGTTTTTGTGGATCAGGTAATAAGACCGACAGGATTGCTTGATCCGCCTATTGAGGTTCGCCCCAGTATGAATCAGATAGCTGACCTCATGGAAGAGATAAAGGAAAGAGCAAAAACAGGCGAAAGAACACTGGTTACAACCATAACTAAAAGAATGGCTGAGGAACTGACAACATACCTCCTCAAGTTCGATATCAGGAGCAGGTATATTCATTCTGATATAGATACTATTGAAAGGATAGAGATTATGGAAGGCTTACGATCGGGTTCCTTCGATGTGCTTGTCGGAGTAAATCTTCTCCGTGAAGGACTTGACCTTCCTGAAGTATCACTTGTTGCCGTCCTTGATGCTGACAAGGAAGGTTTCCTGAGATCATCAAGGTCGCTGACACAAACAGCAGGCAGGGCTGCCCGTAACATTAACGGTAAGGTGATAATGTATGCCGATACTATAACGGGAAGTATGCAGATGACAATCGATGAGACCAACAGACGTAGGGAGAAACAGTTGAAGTATAACGAGAAAATGAGTATCACACCCGCTCAGATATACCGAAAACCAGGGTCGATACTTACAGGACTGACCGGTAGAGGCAAAGCATATGTGGAGCCTGAACGGCCTGATATAGCTGCCGATCCTGTAATACAATATATGAGTAAAGAGGCTCTTGAAAAGGCTATTGAAAAATCGAGGAGAAACATGGAAAAGGCAGCTTCGGAACTCAATTTTATTGAGGCAGCACGTTTCAGGGATGAAATGGCAGATCTTCAGAAATTACTCAGGGTAAAGAATTGATTGATAAAATTCAACGTCTTGCAACCCATTCTTTTTCTCCGCTATAGCTTCTCATTATACCTTCCATTTTATTGCCTGAAACATATCCTGTATAGAGATCATCGTCAATCATGAAGGTTATCTCATTACCGCGGAGCCTGCCGTTTTTTATGGTGGTCTCATTATCTCCACTAACCAGTTTGCCCTGTATCATCTGGAATTCCTGGTTTATAATAAGCTGATCCTCTCCGATATCCCACACACCTTCAACTTTGGAAGGTATGATCCACATATATGCAGTATTCCAGCTATTCCAGTTTTCGGGTGTTGTCACCTCGTAATCGGGTTCCCATTCACCCATCGTAAATGTATTGGAAACAATACGTGTACCGGGCTTCAGTTCCAGAAGACGCGGCCTCAGTTGAATATTCAGCTCAGGAAGAAGAAACATGGTAATGACTGTAGCATTTGAGAGGTCATATTCAAAAAGATCAGCTTCGATGAATTCAGCTCTGTTACTGACACCTTCAATTTCAGCACTTCTTCTTGATATCTCAACCAGGTCGGGATTATATTCTATACCAAGGGCACAGGCGCCTTTTTTTGCAGCTTTTATTACCAGCCGGCCGTCACCCGATCCCAGGTCAATAACGAAATCATCCGGGGTAACTTCCGCAATCGATAACATGGTGTCAACAAGCTCCAGAGGGGTAGGAACCCATACCACGTCCTTGCCCGGTTGTCCGATCTCAGGCTCATATACGGGAACATTATTGTTGTTCTGTGCATTCAGGCTAAGAGATAGAAAAAATGATAATGTCGATGCGACAAGGATGAGAATGAAGAATTTGTTTTTCATATATCTTGAAAAAGTAAATAAGGACTAAAATAATTCAATTATTTCATTCCGGAAATAAGATCATATACATAATTTGCAATTGAAAGACAGGTAGTCAGTCCCGGTGATTCCATGCCTATAAGATTTATTAATCCGAAAACCTTCGTACTGATTTCCAGTAAGTTTACTCTTTGAATGAAGATACTGTATAGTCATGAATAGTAAATACAACATCCAAAAATACTCCAATTGAATCATACACCAATCATTTTGAAAATTATTCAGTGATTTCTTTTTTTATTATTTTCACGCTGCTTTAAAAATTTTATACATTTACGTATTGTAATTATTCTTCTATTATTCACAGTTACTTTATAAATTACTCCGATGCGAAAGATTTCACTGATTTTCTTTTTTCTGATTCTCTTGTCCTTTTGCAAGGGACAGACCGTCGACAGTATTAAAGTCGAACAGGCAGGTGATTTTATCAGGATAGGTTACAGGATACTTGAATCAAAACCTGGTCAGGTTTACAGAGTAAAGGTTTTAAGTTCAATAAACGGCGGACTGAACAGTGAGTTGAGAAGTGTTTCGGGCGACGTGGGAGATAATGTACAGGGAGGCAAGGATGAATATTTCATTGTATGGGATGTACTTAAAGATGTTGATGAACTTATATCTGCCGATTTTATAATAAGAGCAGAGCTTGTATCTGATATTAAATCTGATGATAATCAGAGTAAAGCAAACCCCGAAGTAACCCTTAAATGGTCAAAGAAGAGAATAAATGCTTTATTTGCCCTGGAGCCCTCCGGCCCGAAAATAGGTATTAAAGCGGGATATCTGGGCAGCTTCGGAATGGCATTGCAGGTTGCTTACGGACCTGTTAAATTTGGTAGTGATGATGAAGTTGCACTTGCACCAGGAGCTGTAACAAATGATGATTATAAACCAGAAGAACAGTTTTTATTAGGTGTTAATATCACCAAACGTATAGTCAATTACAACGGATTCCAGATGCACTTGGCCGGAGGTGTTCAGAGAACGAGGATGGTTTTCTTTGATTCCAATGCCTCACAAACGCCTTATCACCTCGAGAAGGTTTTTGGCCCGGAATTTGGTCTTATTTTTGGAATAAAGACACTGGCTGTGTCATTGATGGTGTCACATTTTGATCCCGGACAGGTTGAAAAAGAAACAGATTTCCGGTGTAACAGTCCTTTAAGTTATGTAAATGCATGTATAGGAGTCAGATTTTAAAATAAATAAATTAGAATATGAAGAGAAATGTATTAATTGTCGTATTCCTGCTGCTTACATTTTCGGTCTCCGCTCAGGTTACTGAAAGCAGGTCAGGGGTTATGAATTTCAATATATCAAAAAAAGGGGCAGAACAAAAACAATTCACTGATGAAAGCAGGGCATTGGATGACGTTACCGCTCCTGTTATTACTCTGCAATCTCCTGTTCTACCGGGGGACTCCCTAGTAAAATCAAGTACAAGGACACTGGTGGTAAAAGGCAAAGTGGAAGATGCAGGCGGCATATTCGCCGTAATGATAAACGGAATAGAAGCTAAAGTATCCGCCGACGGAGAATTCCTGGCTGAAATACCACAGGCCATTGGCAGGAATACCATCAGGGTGGTGGCAACCGATGTTTCACTAAACAGCTCAAGGATACAGTTCTATTCTGAACGCTCCGGTGCCTTTATACCAGATCAGGTTGCTGCACAGGAACCACCGAAACCGGCAAATACCTATTCTATTGAGATAAGCAGACCGGCCTCACCTTCTTTGGTGACATCAAGTGACAGACTATCACTTAAGGCTTGTATTAAAGCTTCAGCACCTATAACGAAACTGATGATATACCGAGATGATTCATTTGTGAACGGCTACCTGGCAAACCAGATCGTAAGTAAAGGCGAGTGTGCATTCGAATTGGATGAAACTGTGGCACTTAAACTGGGCATTAATGATATAAAAATAGAAATATATGCGGCCGATGATACCATAAGTAAAAACATAACAGTTGAATACAGCTTCCATGCAGCACGTAACTTTGCTGTTCTGATAGGAAATGAGAAATATGATGACCCCGGCATCGTAGAACTTTCAGAACCCGTAAGGGATGCTACAGAACTTTATAACACACTTACGTCGGGATATAACTTTGATATTGAGAATGTTACATTGCTTAAGAATCCCACAAAAGCTGAAATTATCGGCACTCTCCATCAACTGAGATCAATATTGACTCCGGATGACAACCTGCTTATCTTTTATGCCGGCCATGGATATTGGGATGAGGGCATGGGTGTAGGGTACTGGCTGCCGAAAGATGCAGCCAAGGATAATCCTGTTAACTGGCTTCCCAATACAGACCTGACAAATTACCTTGGTGCTATAAAGACAAAACATACACTGCTCATAGCCGATGCCTGCTTCAGCGGTGGTATCTTTAAAACCCGCTCTGCTTTCAGCGCTACCTATGCGATCGAAATGCTTTACCAAATGAACAGCCGTAAGGCAATAACAAGCGGAACATTGACAGAAGTTCCGGATAAAAGTGTATTTTTTCAGTATCTTGTTAAGAATTTGAAGGAGAATACAAATGAATATCTTTCTGCTGAAGAACTCTTTTCAAAAATGAGAATGGCAGTGATTAACAACAGTGAAAATGTACCACAATTTGGAACTATTCAAAATGTTGGTGATGAAGGAGGAGATTTTATCTTTGTAAGAAGAAAGTAAATTTATAACAGATGAAGTATCTTAAATACATGTTTAAAAATGGGATCAATGTAATGACCATCAGTTTTATACTGTCTTCTTTTCTGTATTCCCAACAGAGCAGTAACAGTGAATATCCACAGTACCTCTTCCCTGAGTTCAGTGAAAGCGAAATCCTTTTAAAGGACGGGCAACAGCAAACAGAGCTATTGAATTATAATACTGTAACAGAAAAGATCGTCTGTATGCAGGACGATTCACCCTATGATCTGATGAACACAGTCCTTATTGACACCGTATTTATGCAGAACAGGAAATTTGTACCATACGGAAAAATTTTCCATGAGATCCTTGTTACCGGCACCTATACTCTTTTTCTTCAGAACAGAAGCGACCTGGTACCTGCAGGAAAACCTGTAGGCTATGGAGGAACATCACAGGGCGTTTCATCATATTATCTGTCGAAACATGAGTTGGCACCTGAATATATAAACATAAAGATACCTCCGGATGTCAGAGTAAAAGCCGATCCTGTTTTCTGGATCCTTAAAGAAGGTGATATGCTTGATTTTAAGAATAAAAAACAATTCATCGAATTATTCCCTGAAAAGGAAGATGAAATAAAGAATCTCATTAGAAAGAACAGAATAAAATTTGATAATACTGATGATGTGATCAACCTGATAAATTACATCAACAACCAGGATTAATATGTTCCGGCCGGATTGATTTTTTATTACAGGATTGGGTATTTTATAAATTAGTATTAACTTTATAAGTATAGTTCTCAGGTTAACAGGTCTTAAAAAAGAAGATTTTATGAAGAAAATAATATTTTTAGCCTGTCTTATCTCGCTGGTCTGCACCTCCCTGGCACAACAAAGCAACACTTCGTCCACTAAGTCTGATCTGTCATATTTTATTACACACACGCGTGAAGAACTGATCGGTAAGCTGGTTGATATGCCATTCGGCATAAACCATGGTGATCCTGTAGATGTAATGCTTGATAAGATTAAGACCTATCTTTCAGCATTTGATCCTGATCTTGATTATTCTGATGATATATATGCCAAAGAGACGAATATGCAGGCTTTGAAAAGTGTAATGCAGGGGGGGTATGGAATAGGAGCAGTGTTGATTGACCAGGAAGGTAATATAATTGCATCGGCACATAATTCTCAGATACAGAAACGTCGTTCGGATCTGCATGCTGAAATGACCCTGCTGACAAACTTTGAGAAAAGCCGTAAGTCAAAGAAATACATGAAAAGTCATTATGTATATAAACCGGGAATGATAGTATTCAGTTCTACTGAACCATGCCCGATGTGTTTTATAAGAATAATAACCACAGGATGTAATATAAAATATTGTACCCCGGGGCCTGAAGATGGTATGGTAAGCAGGGTAGATTATCTTCCTGCATACTGGAGGGATTTAGCCAAAGGACGTACAGTAGATCTGGGTGACTGTTCACCGGAGATGCAAAAACTCGGACACCTCTTATTCTATTCTTACCTGCTCGATAACAGGGGCCCGCAATATTAGTCTGTTAATTTTTATAATTCTCTTCTGACCACTCTATCGTAACGATGATTTCATTTCGTCTGCCAAAAGGCTTAAAGGGAGGATCATATCCAAGGTAACTGAAGTTACCGTAATACTTTATCCCTTTATCGTTTAAAAGATTTTTCAGTTTTTCTGAATATTCAGTTATTTTATCATCAGAAGCATATCCTTTAAATTGCATTACTGCAACATACAAATCTTCGGTTTTCTCAAGTATAACGCTCGAATCATCAGGTTTCGGAAGGTTTTCCATATTATATGAAGATGGCATCACAAAGCTCATTGAAGATCCGGAGTTGTTAAAATCCATATGAACCGGAGAAGTCATTGATATTTTTGTTTCAGATTCATTATCTCCGAATATATAACCAGCGAGCTTCCTGAATCCCGGATATGCAAGTTGTTTGTACGATTTGGCATCAGAATATATTGTAGCCAATATCGCTGAGGGATAAAATCTGATCTCGAATCCTTCTTCAGAATATATGACCCTGTATTTTTGTTCTTCTGTTTTTGCCATGGCAGATATCATAAAAAATTGAATAATAAATATTAAAAACGATAACCTGAAAAATTTTGTATATGTCTTCATGACAGATGTTTTTTTAATCTTATTTTACGTAAAACAGATTAAAGGTAAAAATGTTCCGGCTATTAATATTAATCATTTCTCTGGCTGCATTTACACACTGTAAATACGGTAAAACAACTGATATTAAAAGAACATATGTTCATTTTATTTTGTAATTTTATCCTTAAATTGAATGAGACCTTGCAGGGAAACATCATGAGCAGTATTATAAAATACATTTTAAGTTAAAGAACGGCACGTTGAAAGCTATAATCAAAAAAGAAGAATAACATGGGACGAAGAATTTTTGGTCCTGTACCATCGCGCAGGCTTGGGCAGAGCATGGGTATAAACAATATCCCTTATAAAATATGTACTTACTCCTGTATCTATTGCCAGCTTGGGAAAGCAATAAAAATGCAGGTCAACCGGCAGGAATTTTATAAGCCGGAAGAGCTTGTGGATGAAGTGAAAGAGATGTTGTATAAGGTACAGAATAATAATCAATACCCTGATTATATTACTATTGTGCCAGATGGGGAACCTGCTCTGGATATTCATTTAGGGAGACTCATTGATGGACTGAAGACCTTCAAAATACCGGTGGCAGTTATTACCAATTCATCATTAATACATTTACCTGATGTTCAACACGACCTCTTAAAGGCTGATTTTGTTTCAGTTAAAGTTGATGCTGTAAGCATGGAAATCTGGAAAAGAATAAACAAACCTCACAAAAAATTAAACTATGATGAGATAAAACAAGGAATAAATTTATTTGCAAATAAATTTACAGGTAAGCTGGTAACCGAGACGATGCTAATTGCTGGAATTAATGATTCAGAAAATGAATTGGAAAAGACAGCTAGTTTTATAGGTACATTTAAACCCGATACAGCCTATATTTCAATACCTACACGTCCACCGGCGTTCAAGGAGGTTCTCCCGGCAGATGAAAATACTGTAACAATGGCATATCACATATTTAATCGACATATTAAGAAGGTCGAATTGTTAACAGGTTATGAAGGCAATGCATTTGCTTCCACCGGCAATTTCAGGGATGATATTTTAAGTATAACGGCCGTACATCCCATGAGGGAAGATGCTGTGCTGGAATTAATGAATAAAACAGGTGATCAGAAAAACTCGCTGGACGCTCTTCTGGAAGAAGACCTGCTCGAAAAATCACAATATGGAGGACATTCTTATTATTTGAGAAAATTTTAAAAATGACCTTGATACGAGCGGAAATAAAATTTCATAAGGAACGAAATTATTTCAACTAAAATTGAGTTTGGCTTTTAATGGTGTTATTCTGATAAACAGAGTGTCTGATCAAAGCATACATGAAAAATATCTATGTGGCTTTTGGCTATTAAGTATATCACTGAGATAGTAATTATGTTAAACTGTGTGTTGGTTGGACTTTTGCAGAATTGGAATTGTTGATTAATTTTGCGGGAAGTATATCCGCCTACGCCAAGGCTACGGCGGAGGGACCGGGGTGTGGCGCAGTTGGAAGCGTATCACGCAGGGCGTGAGGGTCGCCAGTTGGAGTCACAAAATATATCGGGGTGTGGCGCAGTTGGAAGCGTACTAGCATGGGGTGCTAGGGGTCGCCAGTTCGAGTCTGGCCACCCCGACATAAAAAAGAGTGAGAGTGAGAGCGTGAGCGAGTACTTTCACTCTTTTTTCTCTAGCCTCACACTCACGCTCATACTTTTTCCTGTTGATTATATTTACCTTCTTTAGTATCGTTGTTTGTTCGGGAAGAAAATTGAATCAGTAATACTATTTCTTCCGCAGAATAAAAGAATTCTTTTTTGAGATAGGGGGGATGACTTCTATATTTTTATCAGGTGAGCAAGGACTGTTTTCTGCCGTTTTGAATTAATTAGTGAGAGTGCAAATTCCATAACCGCATCACGTCCTTCGATTATATCATTCTGAGTTAACTCAACAGGATAATCCGGCATTACTCCCCTTTTTGGATCCATACCTTTTACTGCTGCCGTATATCTTCTGACACGTGCCGTTCCAACCATTATTCCTGTATTTTTCAATGGGGGATAAATAGCATTTCCTGTACAGGTATAAGTTGAACCTAACTCTGTACCAATAAAGGTTCCTACCTCATGATACTTGAGCAATCCGCAAAAATGTCCGGTAGTTGAAAATCCGTTGCCATCTATCAGTGTATACAATTCACCCTTGAAGTTATAAATGGGTTTTGGAATAGGGTTAGCCAGAGTGTCATACTTTCCATAATGTTCTTCAAAATAGGGTAAGGGTTCTGGTTCAAGATAAGCCCATAAATAGGATGAGCAAAAAGGGTCTCCTCCGCTATTGCCACGTAAATCGAGTACAAGATTCCTGATGCCATTTTTATCTATCTCCTGAAAAACGCTATCTATATAACTATGGAACATGTCCACCTGGTCGTAATAACTAAATGTGTTAATAGTAAGCACGCATGTATTCGTTCCTTCTATTTGTCTGTATGAAAGTTCTGAAAGGTCAGGGGTGCCTTTATCAATAACTTCTTTTGAAACAGGGTGAATTATTCTTTGTGTCTTATGCTGATTGCCCGGTATCAAATATTCGACATTGAAATTATCGGGGAAGCCAAAAGCGAATGCATACTTTTTAGAAAAATTCTGAGCTACCTTTGTGAGCCGATAAGAAGGATTAAATCCATCAGCCGAAGTTAGTGATGTAAGTCTTTTGATTATCAGATGTATCGGATGATTGTTGATGCTGAGTATCTCGCTGCCGGCAGGAATATCCTGAGTATTGCTGAAACTGCCATTGACATATGTTTTATTATCAGAAATCACTAATTTTAGTGGAAATAATTTTTCCGGAGCAACATTCCAAAATTTCCCCGGAACCCAAAGACTGGAATGACCACATCCTATTTCAGAAATGACCTCAGTCATTAAAATCAGAAATTCGCTAAACTCCAGGTCTGTATCAATTTTTTCATAATTGCTGTCAAAAATTGAATCAAGAACTTCCCTTGTGGTATAATCATAGAGCGCAGGATGAGTAGTCTCTAAAATATTGCGAAACTGCAGATAATCTTCTTTCAGTTTATTCTTGGAAAATTTTACCGGGTAGCTGAAATACTCATCATAATGGAAACGGGCAGGAGTAATTACAATACTGTCTTTATAAATAATCAGTTGTCTGTTCCCGTTATCAGGGTTTTCGGGATTAGGGTCGGTCTCCCGGAAAAAATTATTTTGTCCTTTCTTAATGATGAATTTATATGAAATTGTATCTCCAATATTCTCAAAGTTGATTACCACACTATAAATATCAGAGGTTTCTGATTTTTTTAACTCGTAATCGGTCCCCTGCCAGTCATTAAACGAGCCTCGGATGAATACCCTGTCACCGGAATCACAGGAGAATAATCCATCTTTTCTCAGGTCTTCGACATTCAGCTGAAATGTTATGGATACTTGTCCTTGTAATTGGTTTACCGTGAATAGAAAGGTTAGAAACAATAAATATTTCTTCATATCAATCGTTTAATAGTGAGTTTATCCGACTGTCTGTTTATTGAAAAAATGATATGAGATTTATTCATTCTTGATGCAACGGACAGAAAAACCATAATTATTATCAATATAATTCTTGTAGAGGATACTACTATCGTACTGCATGAACCAGAACCACGCATCTGCACCAGCCGCTGTAGAAGACCACCAGAAGCCTTTGTAGCCAACGTAGTCGAATATTCCACCGGGGTAACGGTAGCCACCTGGAAGGGCTGTAAAGTTAGATTCGTTGGTTGCATAGGTATTCGGACTATTCCAATGAGTTGTGCCGAATTCTTTCAATTTGCCACCTGCAACATTTGAGGAACCAAGAAAATTCATTAAAGTTACCCATTCAGCATCTGTGGATACATGCCAACCTGAAGGACAAACATTCCTTACATCAACGGTCGTATACCAGTTATATAGAGCACCATAGGTATCTTTGTATGCGCCTTCATCATTATTATACCAGCAATAAGCTCCTGTTGTTAATGCAAGCCATTCTGCATCTCCCGTCACATATGCAATATCTTCGCCATTACTATATTTGGTAGTTTTTAGATTCTCTGCCATCCATACCTGAGTTCCAATCCTAATTGTTTCATATATATTTCCATCTACATCTGATATTGGTGGTTCCATACCAGTTAAATTTCCAAGTCTTTCTATTTTTTCTAATAAAATATCAACATAAGCTTTTGTTGCAGCATCGGTTTCATTTACAGGTTCAGGAACAGTTGTTGTTCCTGAAAATGTTTTATTACCTGCAATGGTTTGGTTTCCTGTTAGCTTAACAGCATCAGACGAAGTTTTAGCATACATCGAATAAGGAACACTCAATAGCTGAGTCGTACCCATTTCAACATAGCTTGTCCCTCCTGTCTGGTCAATTTCTACTTTTAGGAAATAACTGTCAGCTCCCCAATCAATAGAAGAAATATCACCCACTTTGTCAGTACCATTACCTATGGCAAGGTTTACCAATCCAAGACTGTTGGTAGAAGTGTTGTGTATTTCTATATATTCCTCAGGGCCTGAAACATTTCCTTTAAGAATACTTATTCTGAAAGATACTGCCTGGTTTGTTATTGGATTATTAGATGCATCACGCACTACTGCCTGATAGTTGAAGGATTCCGGTACTTGTGTAAAGGCAAGATTACATAATAATGCAATAATTATTAAAAAGAATACTCTTTTCATTTTGTAAGATATTCGTTAGTGTTATTTGAGTTTGTTAAAAATACGAGTAACAAAATAATGAAAAAAATCCACCCACCCAAGATATACCGCAAATGGGGAGATATATTAGTATATGAAAGGATTTGTGAGTTAATACTATGTACATTAGGCACATATAAAGGTATTAATCTTTAGTGGGTGTTTACCATTACACAGGGTTATTATGCTCGTATGTCAGCCGTATTCCAGGTATACGTCAAGTAAAATATTTAAATGGTCTTTGTAAGCCTGTGTTTCATTCTTCTTTTGAAGAATAAATAATATTGTAATAAGAATTTGGGTTTTATTCATCCTTGATACAACGGATAGATAAGCCAAAATACTTTGGCCAATATATTCCAGACGTCATCTCGGCGCTATTGTAAAAAATCTGGAGACAATGACTAAAAAGTTCATTATAAGAATCACTAAACCACCAATAACCATCTGTACCAATATTTTCGGGGGTAGGATTACTGCCTATTCTGCCACCTGGAAGAGCCGTAAAGCCAAATTCATCAGTCGCGCCCGTATTAGGACTATTCCAATGCATCAATCCTACTTCTTTCAACTTGCCTCCTCCTACATACTCATACTCAGATGGAAATTGTGAAAAATTAAATAAAAGCACACCATAATCTGACAATGACATTACATGCCAACCACTTGGACATAATTTTTCTGTTGCAGTGGCCCACCAATTATATAGTAATCCATAAGTGTTTTTTATTTCTGTTTCATCTCCTAAGTAGTACCACCAATAGGCTGGTGTAAGTCGACCAGTCCAGTTTCCTTGATTCGCCAGATCAATGTCAGTGCCATCATTATATTTACTTGTTTTAAGGTTTTCCGCCATCCATATCTGGTCACCTATTTCTACTATTGGATAATTATTATTATCACCATCTGTGCAGGCTATAAAATTAAATGTAATAGTTTTACTTTCTTCAGGTACATCGACAACTACAGTGCTGTAGGTATCTATTGTTCCAGTTAATTTTAATCTATCCCCATCATTGTATTGCATTTGAATTTCATTATCAATACCTTTTGTATAGCTATTTTCTTCTGTGTTTTTTAAAATAACATTCTCTTCCTTAATAGATTTTACATCCTCATGTAGAATTTTCAAATCGCCACTCATATTCTGCCTAATGCTTATTAGTCTATTACTAAATGAATTTTTACCAGATTGGATTGTAATAATATATATTCCCTGATCTACTCCCTGTATTCTATAGGTATGTTGACCTCTTACAAGATTCTCTTGTTTTTGATATATAATTCGTCCTGATATGTCGAGAAGTCCAATCATGGTATTTCCATCCTCTGAAAGTACAAACTGCATTTTAGTATGGTCTATCATTGGATTAGGATAGAGGCTAATTTTATTCTTTTGCTCGCTAAATAAAGTTTCGATTCCTGTAATTATATTCACAAGATGAAGTACTTCACTTCCATTCATTGTAAGGCTTGTCCCCTGCGTCAAGTTTTCTACCAGAACATCTGATACTGTATTACTTGCTCCAATACCTTCGAAACTTATAAGATAATCTTGAGCAACCATTATGTTGTAATTGGCAATAATGATAAGAAATATTATAGCCTTTCTCATATGTATTGTTTTGTAAGAATCTCAGTGCTTTATTTGGAGGATTATTGGTGTATTACAAATTTACGAAATACAATAATATTATTCAAATAAAAACCCCCGGCTTGTGACCGCTCGCTTTTAACATTAATGGATCCGCAGAAAGGCAGAGAAATGATTGATCTTGATCCTGTAAGACATCCGGAGATTATGATAGTATCGCCACCTGTTTTATCAACGTATTAAAAAACGGCTTTAACTACGTTGATTCTCTGTATTATATTTATAGACAGCACATTATATGGATGGCTATTTTCTGACATGCAACAAACATTTATCGTAAAAATGACAGGGAAAAATGGTGGTAGTAGCGTTGCATGCAACGCTACTACTATCATCATAAATGAAGCTCAGTTTTTATTTGATGTTCTACGAACATCTTATATAGATTGGTTTTTTTCACCCCCTCTCGCACTCTCGCACTCCCGCACTCCTCATGTGCATTTTATAACATGCAACAAACATGTATCTCTGATTGATGTTTTTTATGCATTTGTTTTGTTATTTCCCAGCCCTTTTGTCATTTAACCTGTTGAACCCGAATCTTGCACCAAAAGTCACGGCAGGGAAGGCAATGGTATCAGGGTATTTTGTTAACTCATGAGTTATAGGAAGAGAAAAACTAATATATGGCTCGAGAACAAGATCAGATGTCAAATTTGCTTTATAGTTGACTTTAAGTCCGGGCACTAATCCGATGCTTGAAAAAGATCCAAAATCAGTCATATATGCACCCCCAAGGTATGCACTGACAAAGAAGTGCCTGAATTTTTCAGGTCTGAAATAATGTCTTTTTTCAATGGCTGCCTCCATACCAAAAAGCGGCTTCTCCGAGGTAAAAACCACAGAACCCACTATTCCACATCCTACCCAGTAATTGGTTGTGTTTTTAGCCTTTCTGAAATTTTCAAAACTGTAAATAAGTTCTGCAGAATAACATATACCCGTAAAAGGATAAGGGAAATAAATAACATCACACTTTGCTGATCCTGATATGACTAACAGAAGGATTATAAAAACTGTTTTTTTCATTTTTGGTGATGTGTGGTTACAGATTACATTACATATTTCGGGATAAGAAAAAATGAAACTGATGAGTCTGTTACAAAATAGTCTTTGTTGCATTATTAAAACGTAAACAAACCGGTTTTTGTTATCAGCTTATATGTTTTTATATCATTATCACTAACTTTCAGCTTTATTTAAAATGAAATACTATGGAATTTACCGATCTGATCTGTAAACGAATAAGCCTGCGTAATTATGATCCTGACAGACCTGTACCAAAGGAGACAATAGAAAAGATACTTGATGCCGGAAGAATGGCTCCCTCGGCAGTCAATTTCCAGCCATGGAAATTCCTGGTAGTCTCATCACCTGCCATGCTTGAAAAAGTAAGGGCCTGTTACCACCGCGAATGGTATAAAAAAGCACCTCATATTCTTATTGTTACGGGTTTCAAAGACCAGGCATGGACAAGAAAATTCGACGGACATAATTCTATCGAGACCGATGCGGCAATAGCCATGACACACCTTATCCTTGCAGCCGAAAACGAAGGCGTGGGAACATGCTGGATAGAAAATTATGATCCGCAGATGCTCAGGGAAGCTCTGAACCTAAATGATAACCAGATGGTTTTCGGTATCACACCTCTTGGCTATCCGGAACCCGGATACAATAAAAATTCCGAGAAAAACAGAAAATTACTGGCTGATATTGTTGAATTTTTATAATAATACCAGGATTAGTCAGCCAGAAAAATAGAAAAGCCCCCGGAACATACTTCTGAGGGCTGATTTCTAACTCTGAAATAAAAATATTACTTCAGGCGTACGTATTTTTCAATATTAGTTTCATCAGTAATTTCCCAGTTTTCATCAACAGGCCATTTCTGAATCAATGTGTCATTCTTGACTTCCAGGATCATCTTGTTGATATTTCCAATGTTCGTTTTAAAAACATGATACTGGATTTCCTCTTCATATTTGTTGCCTTCTAATTTATAAGATCCTCCGCCATATGCCTCCTGTTCCAATGTGTCAATTGTATAATGTCCTACAAAGGCAAAGTATCCATCTGTCAACAGTTTAATATCGCTTCCTTTCATTTGATCAGGGAACGTAGGGTTATCTATCCAATTGGCATAAACCAGTTTCCAGGCTCCCTCAACAGGAGATCTAGTGTCTTGTTGTGTACAGCTTACTATTGTAAATGAAATAATCAAGCTTGCCAGGATTATTGTCTTTTTCATTATTTGGGGTTTTTGTAATAGGTATAAAATCAATTAGTTTATGGTAAGGGTATAATGTCATATAACAAAGTAAATTCTATTAACACGACATTAGAGTACAAGCCAGTCATCGTATTTTGTGGAAATTGTGGCGATTTTTGCAAATTCATCCATTACAGGCTGCATCTTTTCAGTTACAGCTTGTCCCAGTTCACTGGCTGTTCCATCTGGATTGTAGAATTTGTCCCTGTCCTTTTCAGATTCAATGACATAGATCAACCCAAAACTATCTGGATTTTCACCCCTTAAACTTTTTACAAGGTAAACCTTCCAGCCTTCATAATTCTTTTCAATTTCAGGTGCGAGCCTGTTATGAAAGAACTCAATTAACTGGTCTATTGTTACATCCGGTTGAAGTGTAACAGTCATGACATGAGTACCAACGACAGTCCCTTTTTTAATGGGTTGTCCAAATGTAATTCCTGAAAACAGGATTACAGTAATTAGTAAAAAATACTTTTTCATTGGTATGTAAGTTTAAAGATTAAATGGCTTAATAGAACAAAGTTACACCATCTAAAAACTAATGTCAAATTTATTTTAGCTAAACCAGCAACCAGCAACCATAATTACCCACCACTAACCTCCCGCTCCTCCCGATAAATCGGGATTCACGGGACAAGCTCTCCAAGGAGGGGAGCTATTATTATACTGGCGCCGATATATAATCGGGGCTTTAAGATGGCACGGATAACATATCCGCGCCAGCGATGGACTCCCGACTTCGGTCTTCCGTCTTCCGTCTCCCATCCTACCTTGAATCTTTCCTTTTTTCTCGTATTTTTGCAAAAATTTTAACCAGAAATACAGATGGATATATTTAAACCAATGGATATTCAGCCTGATTCGGATAAGTCAGATAACGAGAGTGTTGAAAAGGTGAGATGCCTGATCCTGGGCTCCGGACCGGCAGGTTATACAGCAGCAATATATGCTGCAAGGGCAAACCTTAAACCGTTACTCTATACAGGTATGCAGATGGGTGGCCAGCTTACAACCACAACAGATGTTGATAACTTCCCCGGGTATCCCGATGGAATAAACGGACCCGAAATGATGGAACAACTGAAGAAACAGGCAGGGAGATTCGGAACGGATGTCCGTATGGGCATGGCCACAGATGCAGATTTCTCAGGGGAAAAACATATTGTAACCATCGACAATAAGAAAAAGATCGAAGCTGATACGGTTATTATTGCCACTGGTGCAACAGCAAAATATCTCGGTCTTGAGGCAGAGAAAAAATATGCAGGCATGGGTGTGTCGGCATGTGCTACATGCGACGGATTCTTCTACAAAGGTAAAGATGTGGCAGTCGTCGGTGGTGGTGATACAGCCGCCGAAGAGGCAACATACCTGGCAGGACTGTGTAATAAGGTATATATGCTGGTACGCAGGAATGTACTGAGGGCATCAAAGGCAATGCAGGAGAAGGTTATGAATACTTCGAATATAGAGATCATGTGGGAACACCAGGCTGTTGATCTGTTTGGCGAAAACGGTGTGGAAGGAGCAGTGCTGGTAAGGAAAAAAGGAACACCGGAGGAAGAGACAGTGAAAATAAAAATCGACGGGTTCTTTCTTGCAATAGGACATACACCCAATTCCGATATATTTAAAAAATATCTCGATACCAATGAAACGGGGTATATAAAAACCATACCGGGTACCTCAAAGACAAATATCCCGGGTGTCTTCGCAGCAGGTGATGTGCAGGATCCGCATTACCGCCAGGCAGTGACAGCTGCCGGAACAGGATGTATGGCAGCTATAGATGCTGAAAGATATTTGTCGGAAATACATAAATAATCTCTGTGGCCCTCTGTGTCTACTCAGTGGATCTCAGTGTAAGTTCTTAAAAATCTTATTAACTGTTTTCTGTAGAAATAAGAATAGAATAGATATCCTCCGTACACGCATGTATCAGAGTTGCTATACCTTTGTAGCATAATGTTTCAGCCTGGCTGATAATGTCATCATTCCATCTGGGGATCCATGATAATATATAAAGATCAATAAATTGACGTATTGCCAGGCGTATATCATTAAAGGACCGTTCATCTTCTGCTGAAAGGTAGTTATTTACCATTTTTGTCAGAAATAACAGCTCGATCCCGAGATGATCATGGGCTATTTTGATATCCGATTTGTATTCCCATCCGTAAGAATTATAGTACTTCTCGATTTCTTCCTCTGCATTTCTATTATTATTCAGATAAACAGAAGCATAAGCCGGTGCAAGTGGAAGACCTGATTCGGCAAAAAGCCTGTTGTAGTCTTTCCTGAGCATTTCCCTGCATATTTTTTTATCTTCACATGAATCTCTTAAAAGTGCCGCTGCTTCGATAAACCTCGGATTCATACTTGATACAGGTAGCATTTTCAGGTTGCCATTAGTCCAGAAATCGATAACACACTCTTCCGTGGGTTCACTCATGATCATGCTGCCTGCAAAATATAACATCATATTATACCCTTTCAGGAGATTAATATGATCTGCTGTAATCTTGTTTTTTTCAGACTCCATTTAGGAAATAATCAGATAGATTCAGATGTATAACGAACGGGAGGGGATATTGTTCATGTCTCTACCCCAAGATATTGTTTATCAATAACATCCCCCTCCTTGCGCAAGCAGGGAGGGGGACAGGAGGGGGTGGGTACGTGTATTTCCCTTATCTCGCAAAATCCGGTATCTCGTTAGGATACAGGTTGTTATCAAGCTTTTCTTTTATTTCCTTAAATGCTTTTATAGTATATTCCACATCTTCAAATGAATGTGATGCCGTTGGTATGAGGCGTAACATAACCACACCCCTGGGAACGACAGGATAGATAACCACTGAGCAGAATATTCCGTAATTCTCTCTCAGGTCGTAAATAAGCTGTGTAACCTGGAACAGTTCGCATTTAAAATATACCGGAGTTACGGGAGATTCGGTCTTTCCGAGATCCATACCCGCATCCCGCAGTCCTTTCTGAAGGGCATTGACAATGGTCCATAATTTCTCCTTGTATTCGGGGCGGGTTTTTATTAGTTCGAGTCTCTTTATGGCTCCTATTGTCATAGCCATTGGAAGTGCCTTGGCATATATCTGTGAACGGAGGTTGAAGCGAAGGTATGTTACGACATCTTTTGTACTTGCCACGAATCCGCCTATTCCTGCAAACGATTTGGCAAATGTTGCAAAGTAGATATCTATCTGGTCCTGAACACCGAAATGTTCACCTGTACCGGCTCCTGTGGCTCCCATGGTACCTATACCATGTGCATCATCAACCAGGAAGCGGAAGTTATATTTCTTTTTCAGCTCAGCTATCTTATCGAGTTTGCCCAGGTCGCCTGCCATTCCAAAGACACCTTCGGTAATTACCAGTATTCCGCCTCCTGATTCCTGAGTAAGTTTCGTTGCACGCTGAAGCTGTTTTTCACAACTCTCAATGTCGTTATGGCCATATACGAATCTCTTTCCGAAATGCAGACGTAAGCCGTCCATTATGCAGGCATGTGATTCGGAGTCATAGACTATTACATCATGTCTGTCGACCAATGCATCAATTATGGAAACCATTCCCATATAGCCATAATTAAGGAGATAGGCCGACTCTTTCCCGACAAATTCAGCGGCCATCTTTTCGAATTTCTCATGTGTACTTGTATGGCCCGACATCATCCTTGCTCCCATCGGGTAACCTAAACCATATTCTGCTGCTGCTTCGGCATCAGCTTTTCTTACTTCGGGATTGTTTGCCAGTCCCAGGTAATTATTAAGGCTCCAGTTAAGGACTTCTTTCCCCATGAATTTCATTCTCGGAGCAATTTCGCCTTCAAGTTTCGGGAAAAAATAATAACCGTCACCTTCTTTGGAGTACTGTCCTAACTCACCTCTGTTTGATTTGATCTTGTCAAAAATATCCATGATATATTAGTCTGTATTTGATTTTTACAAAAGTAAAGATTAACATAAACTTGTTGCTACCTATTTATACCTAATTTGGTCTAAAAAAGTCCTTATCCGGAATAATTACACAAAAAAAGCGTTTTTATAATTGATTTGAAAAATATATTGTAATTTTGCGCAACATTTTTTATGAGGTTTAGGTTAAATATATTATTGATTTTTCTGGTATTGTTAAGTTCCTGCGGTGAGTATGGGAAACTCCTGAAGAGCACGGATTATGATCTGAAGAAGGAAAAGGTCAGGGAATATTTTGACGATGGACAGTATGCCAGGGCTACTGAGCTTCTTGAGCAGTTAATTCCCAGATACAGGGCATCGGAGGAAGCAGAAGATCTTAACTGGATGAATGCCCAGAGTTTTTATTATATGAAGGACTATTATTCTGCAGGAGCCTATTTTAAATCTTACATCGACCAGTATCCCTATGGCAAATATGCTGAAGAATCAGCATTTCTGGGTTCATTATGTGACTATTACCTCTCACCCCGGGCAGAACTCGACCAGGAATATACAAGAAGTGCCATCGAGGGATTTACTGTTTTTATGACAAGGTATCCCTATAGTCCAAGGATTGACGAGTGTAAGACTCTTTTATATGAACTTGAGGAAAAACTTGTTGAGAAATCATACCTTAATGCAAAGCTCTATTACGATATGGAGAAATACAGGGCAGCAATAACAGCCCTTACCAACAGCCTTAAAGAATATGCCGAATCAGGATACCGCGAAGAGATGATGTTCCTTAAGCTTAGTTCTCTATTCCTGTATGCTGAAAACAGCCTGGCCTCAAGGCAGCGTGAGAGGTATCAGGATACTCTCGACGATTATTATTCTTTTATGGAGGAGTTTCCGGAAAGCGAATATATGAGAGAAGTTGACAGAATATACAGAAGGACAAATGAATACCTTCAATCAGTGAACGCCGGAGATACAGAAACAATAGCAGATAACGATTAATATACCATGGATTACAAAAAATCAAATGCCCCGACAACAACTGTTACACGTGATATCGATAATATTATCCAGGATACAGGCAATGTATACGAAACAGTGATAGTAGTGTCGCGAAGAGCAAACCAGATTGCTGTTGAGATGAAACAGGAACTCAATAAGAAACTCGAGGAATTTGCTTCGTACAGCGATAATCTGGAGGAAGTATTCGAGAACCGTGAGCAGATCGAGATATCGAAATTCTATGAGAGACTTCCCAAACCGACTCTTATAGCACTTCAGGAGTTTGAGGAGGGTAAAATATTTCACAGGAACCCTGAGAAAACAGAAAAAGAATAGAGTATAATGCTGAAAGGCAAAAAGATACTTGTTGGTGTTACAGGCGGTATTGCAATTTATAAAACCGCAACAATAATCAGGCTGCTTGTTAAAAATGGTGCGGAAGTAAAGGTTATCATGACCGATCATGCCAGGGAATTCATAGCACCTCTTACATTATCAACCCTGTCGCAGAATCCCGTCCTTACAAGATTCTGTGATCCTGAAACCGGAGAGTGGAATAACCATATCGCCCTTGGCTTATGGGCCGACCTTTTCCTTGTTGCACCGGCCACAGCCAATTCGATAGCAAAAATGGCAAACGGAATAGCCGACAACCTGCTCATTACAACATATCTTTCTGCAAGATGCCCGGTATTCATTGCCCCTTCAATGGATGTGCATATGTTTGAACACCCCTCCACTTTGATAAATCTTGAAACATTAAGGGCATTCGGTAACACCATCCTGGAGCCTGATTCTGGTGACCTGGCAAGCGGTTTGACCGGTAAAGGCAGGATGCCGGAACCCGAAGTGATAGTAAAGACGATTACCGGCTTCTTTACAAAAAAAAAAAGCCTCTGAAGGGTAAAAAGATACTCATAAATGCAGGACCTACCCGTGAACCTATAGATCCTGTACGTTTTATAAGCAATTATTCTTCCGGTAAAATGGGGATAGCCCTTGCTGATGCTGCTGCTGAAATGGGAGCATCCGTGGATCTTATTCTTGGCCCCTCTGAATTATTACCCGCAAATAGTACGGTAAAGGTTACCAGGGTAACAACGGCTGCATCAATGGCTGAAGCATGTATCTCCCGCTTTCCTTTATGCGATGCAGCTATACTGTCGGCTGCTGTCGCTGACTATACCCCGGCAGAGAAGGAAAACGAAAAGATCACGAAAAGCAGTATGATGCTCATGCTCAAACTGAAGCCCACTGTGGATATTGCCAAAATGCTCGGGGGAATGAAGAAACCCACACAAATACTGGCAGGATTTGCACTCGAGACAACTAATGAGCTCGATAATGCGAAAAGTAAACTGAAACGTAAAAATCTTGACCTTATAATACTCAATTCACTAAAAGATGAAGGTGCAGGATTCGAATATGATACAAACCGGATCACAATCATTGACAAGAACAATATTATTGATAAATTTGAGTTGAAATCCAAGGACGAAGCCGCAAGGGATATACTCAACAAGATTGTATCAATGTTAAAATAATACTCAGTAATGGCAGGAATCCGTATTTTAAAATATCTTTTACCGGTATTTCTGATACTTCTCCCGGAAGTTATCCTGTCACAGGAATTAAACTGTAATGTACAGGTGTCGGCACAGAGGGTACAGGGCTCCAACCGCCAGGTTTTTGAGAACATGCAGCGTGATGTTTATGAATTCATGAATAATACTGTATGGACAAATCATGTATTCAGTTACTCCGAAAGAATCGATTGCAACATACTCATCAACATCACCGACCAGATATCAGCCGACGAATTCAACGGGACAATACAAATACAGCTGAGACGTCCTGTGTTTAACACAACATATAATTCAACCATACTGAATTTTATCGATAATAATTTCAGGTTCAGGTATGTGGAGTTTCAGCCGTTAGAGTTTGATCCTACTGTTCACCGGTCGAACCTGGTATCTGTTCTTGCGTACTATGCTTATATAATACTGGGATTTGATTATGACTCATTCTCTTCGGAAGGGGGGACAGATTTTTTCCAGATGGCTGAGAAGATAGTCCTGAATGCACAGAATGCACCTGAAACAGGATGGAAACCATATGATGGTTCACGTAACCGTAACCGTTATTGGCTTGTGAAAAATCTTCTCGACAAGGAATATGAAGAGGTGCGGGAGTTTATCTATCAATATAATATTAACGGTCTTGATAAACTGGAGTCTAAATCTGCTGAAGCCAGAGCATCCATAGTCGAAAGCCTCAGGCTTATCCAGCAGGTATACAGGAGAAAGCCTGATCCGTTCATGTACCTCGTTCAGATTGTTTTGGATGCAAAATCCGACGAACTCATAAACATATTCTCCGAGGCATTCCCCGAAGAGAAAAGCCGTGTTATAGAGATCCTTACAGAGGTCGATCCTGCCAATAAATCGAAATATGAAAAGATAACATCATCCAGCTAACACTTCCGACAGGTCATGCTCATTAAACTGTTCGTCCAAAACTATGCACTCATCAAGGATCTGGATGTTGATCTTGAAGACGGTTTGACTATTATTACCGGTGAAACAGGTGCCGGGAAAACAATCCTTCTGGGTGCCTTGTCGCTTATACTGGGCACCAGGGCCGATACTTCCGTTCTTCTGGAAAAGAACGACAAATGTGTGGTCGAAGGGACATTCAGAATAGAAGAGTATGACTTTGCCGATTTTTTTAACTCCAATGAGCTTGATTATGAGCCTGTTACTATTTTAAGGAGAGAGATAAACCCTACCGGAAAATCACGGGCATTTATTAATGACACTCCGGTTACCCTGAACCTTCTGAAAGAGATAGGCGATCGCCTGATAGATATACATTCACAGCACCAGACCTTGATGCTGAGCGATAATTCATTCCAGCTCAATGTTATTGATTCTTTTGCAGGTACGATAAAACTTAAGGAGAATTACAGAAAAGCTTATTATAAATACCGCAACCTCAAGAAAGAATATACCGAAGCCAGGGAGAAAACTGACCGGAACAGGGCAGATCTCGAATATTACCAGTTTCAGCTCACACAGCTTGAAGATGCCAAACTCATTGAGGGTGAACAGGAAGAGTTGGAAAAGGAACAGGAGATACTCGAGCATGCAGGAGATATAAAACTTGCACTCGGTACTGCCACGGATCTTTTTTCATCAGAAGACAGATCGGTACTGAAGAATCTGAGAGAGGTAAAAATGAACCTTTCGAAGATAATATCATATATGCCGGAAATTGAAGAATTGTTAAAGCGGACAGAATCGTCGTATATCGAACTCGATGATCTTGCTGCAGAGATCGAAAAGCTTGCCGTGACTGTCGAAGCTGATCCCGGACGTCTGAACATGATTACCGACCGGCTGGATACCCTCTATTCACTGATCCAGAAACACCGGGTATCATCACTTAGTGAGCTTATTGTCAAAAGAGAGGAGATAAGGAAATTGGTGAATTCCATTATCACAGGTGATGACAGGCTGACGGAACTTGAGACAATTCTCAAGGAAGAAACGCAGAAAATAGAAAAACTCTCTGCAGAAATATCAGATAAGCGGAAAGCTGTCATTCATGATGTCGAAAAAAGAATAACTGAACTTCTCAGGCAGCTTGGAATGCCCAATGCACGTTTCAGGATCGCACTTAAGTCTCTGCCCGATTTCACCCCGTCAGGAACAGACCATGCTGATTTTCTCTTTTCAGCAAACAAACAGGTCGAACCCGAAAATCTGGCAAGAATAGCTTCGGGAGGAGAATTATCGAGGGTAATGCTCAGCTTAAAATCGATGCTTACAAAAAATACAAACCTGCCCACAATAATATTTGATGAAATAGATGCGGGAGTATCAGGCGAAATAGCCGACAAAGTGGGACAGATACTGGCATCTATGGGGAAATATATGCAGGTGGTCAACATCACTCACCTACCACAGGTCGCTTCAAGAGGTACAAAACATTACCATGTCTATAAGGATGACACAGGCGAGGCAACAATTACCAGGTTAAGATTGTTATCATCCGAAGAGCGGATATATGAAGTTGCAAGGTTACTCAGCGGAAGCGAAATAACCGAAACAGCAATAAAAAATGCAAAGGAACTGATAAAAGCAGCTGAAAATTAATATGGAATCAAAACTATTACATGGTAAGAAAGGTATAATCTTCGGGGCCCTGAATGAAAAATCAATAGCATGGCAGGT
>Ga0272441_10002340_pt1 | contig 38436 bp, 34 predicted proteins | sample SSMProp6N_FD_193582 | JGI IMG/M metagenome (GOLD analysis project Ga0272441, IMG submission 193582) | Marine sediment archaeal communities from Little Sippewissett salt marsh, Falmouth, MA, United States - SSM-Prop-6N | ecosystem: Environmental > Aquatic > Marine > Wetlands > Sediment ... | reverse complement strand
GATCCAGTTGCTCCAGTAGATCCAGTTGCACCAGTTTCTCCTGCTCCCGTTACTCCAGTAACACCTGTTGAACCAGTAGATCCGGTTTCTCCTGTGACTCCTACATTTCCTTGAAGACCTATTGCTCCAGTATTTCCAGTTTCTCCTGTTGCCCCTGTTGCCCCTGTTGCCCCTGTTAAACTCGTAGCACCAGTAACACCTGTAGCACCAGTTTCTCCGGCACCCGTTGCCCCTGTATAACCAGTAGATCCAGTGTTACCTGTGGCTCCTGTAATTCCAGTAGCTCCAGTATCTCCAGTAGTTCCTTCTACACCAGTTGCTCCAGTATTTCCTGTTCCTCCACCAAAACCTGTAGCTCCGGTAATACCCGTAGCACCATCAACTCCAGTTGCTCCTTCTGCACCAGTAGCTCCATCCACACCAGTTGCTCCAGTACCTCCGTCAGGACCTGTAGAACCTGTTTCACCTACGGCTCCTCCAGTACCACCTGTTCCTGCTCCTGTTTGTCCAGTAGCTCCAGTAGCACCAGTAGCACCAAAAGAATATTCATCAGCTTCATATTTTACTGTTATTTTTTTAGCCTTTACCAGTCTATCAAGATCCTCTTTAGATGCTAGGTAATCAACATCACTTACTTCAAGAATATCACCTGTACTTAAAGTTTTTGAGAAAGTTTCACTATAACTTCCTACTTCTCTTTCGCCAGAGTATTTTGATATACTTACTGTTAGTTTTCCAGATGATATATTTTTAATTAATCTCATATACTACCTCTTTTTAATGACCTTCACCTTGTGGTCCTAAGTGATCAGCAAATCCATAACGTGTTGGTTGGTTTACATTCATATTTAAGGAATCTATTTCATCCTCATCCTCATCCAATAAAGTTTCAATATCAAGTTCTTTAGGAGTTCCTGCTTTTTTTACTTCACATAATTCTGCAAAGGTTCCTTTTTTAGTTTTCGTAGGATTAGTTTTAGATTTAACAAATGTTTTAAATGACTTTATCTCTTCTACTTCCTTTGTTAGAGTATCTTCATTCTGATCATCATAGTTCATACCTCTATCATCAAGATAAACATTAGCAAAGGGTTTACTATTTTTGTCTGTTGGTACTTCTGGGTTTTTATTTATATAGTCATAAGGAACTTTGTTTTCTTTTAACCAGTTTGTTAATATATCATCATTTTTCCTACATGTATATATGATTACTTTCCAACCTTCTCCTTTTAGTTTATTTATAAGACCAAGAACCTTTTGGTTAACTGCTCCTATTACTTTTGGATCAAATTTTCCTTTATAGTCTTCTGCAAGAGTTCCATCTATATCTACTGCTATAAATTTTTGATCTGCTTTACCTTCTGCTTTTTTCTTATCTTTGATTCTATTTTCTTTTGTTGGAGTATGAACTTTTTGTTCCTCAAATAACTCGTTTGATTTTTCTGTATTATTATCCTCATCCATATTAGGAGTGTTCATATTATCCTGGGATATTTTATCTTTACCAAAATCCATTTCTTGATCAAATCTTGAATTTTTGAATCCTGGATACTCACCTTTTCTAAATTCATTGGTTTCTTCTAATGGTGTTGTGTCAGGATACATTGTATCACCTTCAAGAACTTTTTTATTTGATTTTTCCTGAAGATCCTCTGCTTTATCAACTTCTTTATCCTGAACACCTTTATCTAGGTTCTTAACTTTTCTATTTTGTTCAGAAGGTTTATCTCTAAAAGAAGAATGTTTAATTAATGAATCAACAAACCCATCATCTCTTTTTGCTTTGGTAAATCCAGATCTGTATGATTTAACAGGATTAGCCATCCACTTAACAAAACTTTTTAGTGGTACCTTACCATAAGAATCAAAGAATGATGTTCCATCGTTTTTAGTTGCATATACTATACTGGATTTAAAAGCGATCTTAGCTATTATTTTTGCCATAGATTTGTTTATTTTATCAAACTCAATATTAAGTACACCGTTTGTATATTGTATATATGTTGATCCTATTTTATATTCAAAAGAATCAGCATCACCATGATATGAACTTATTACTTTTTCTTTATACGCTTTAGAATAGCTTTTAATTTCTGATTTTACTTTTTCTTTTCTCATTTTCTTTTCCCTGTAGTCCATATACTCATGAGATCTTTTAATTTCTTTGTTCAATTCTTCTTCCTCATCAATAGATGGCTGATACTTTTTCATATAATCAGCAAATTCCAAAAGAGATCTTTGTGACTTACTTAGGTCATTGTTTTTGTTATTGGAAGCTACTTGTATTTCCTTTTTATCTGCATCACCTATTTCAGTTATTTCTTCTATCCATTTATCCTCATCTTTTTTATCCTGCTCTTCTATAAGCAGTTCCTTTATTTTATCATCATCATCAAGATTATTTACTTTATCTTTTAAAGTTTTATTGTCGACTTTCTTTTTTAAGTCATCTACTTCATTCTTTTTAACTTGGTCAGTCTGTTCTTGAAACTGTTTTTCTTGTTTTGGATTAAGAGGTTCACCTGTTTTAAAATGTACATATCGGAATTTAGTTTTATTTTTTGGAGCATCTTCATCTTCATCTTCATCTTCTTCTAAGTCATGTTCTCCAACAGTACTCTGGTATTTTTTCATAACCTCTTCAGGTATACCACTAACGCTTTTATCCTTTTGATCTATCTGCCATTTCTTCCAAAAGTCACTAACAACAGTTGGCATTATATATGCTGATAAACATATTCCTTTTGTATTACCTAATCTTTTTGATGCTTGATCTGCTGCTTCGTTTACAATGGCTTTTATCATTGGATCACGCATCTTAACGTTTTTTCTACCGTTGTTTGCTTTGATCCATTTTTCTTCTGCAAGCTTAATAGCTTTTAAAAATATCTCTGTAGCTCTTACATGTCTAAATTTATGAGCTGTTGATGGGCTTCCAAGTTCTTCCTTTAAATATTTATTTATTTCTATGTTGTTAGGTCTTTTACCTGTTTTAGGACTAGTCCACAACTGATCATCTGGTTTTTTACCTTTCATGAAGTAACGTATATTTTCAACAAGAACAGGATCTTCTATTACTTTTTCTTGGTTTACTTTATCCTTACCAACATACTTTAATGTTATTGTATTACTATCTTCATCATAAGTTACGTGTTTTGCTTGAAGTGTAGAAGCTCCAAATATTCCATGCTTTATGTTTTCATCAGATCCTAATCTTGTGCATACTTCACTTATAACACCTATAGCAGTTGCTTTTGCCTTTGTATCATCATCTTTACTTTGTAGGTTTTGGTTATTTTTTTCTATAATTGTTCCTACGTTATTAAGCATGTTTTGAACGGTTTTAATTTTACCTATTCTACTTCTCACTCTGGCATCTTTTGTATATAATGGTCTCCAAGTTGCCTTTCCTAGATCCTTGCTTGTTTTTTTGATAACTTCCTGTAATTGTTTTCCATATGGAACCATAGGATTTTTTTCAGGGTCCCAATCAGGGTTTATCCATAAAGGATACTTATCAGTTGTTTCTGGTAACCATCCCATTTCAAGCATAACAGCTTTTTTAGGATCATCTCCTTTACCAACATATGTAAATATATGTTGATGATCTGTTGGATTTTTAGGACATGAAGCTAATCTTAATTTTTCAAGCCTTTCTTCATCAGGTGCCCACTTACCTCTTTTGTTTTCATAATCATCTATATGTTTTTGTTGAATCTCTATTAACTCTTTTTGTCTTTTTCCACTTAATTGATCAAAAGGTTTTTTAACCTTACTTCCTTTTTTAACCTTATGTTCTCTAGTTTTAAACTCCTCTATACTTATAGGAGAGGAAGGAACAGGTTTTAGATCTGCTAATGTTGGATCTTTATAACCGAATTCTATATCTTCTCCTCTGTATTTTTCAACAGATTCTTTTGGATCGATTATTATTTTTTCAGCATCACTTTCTCTACCTAGAAGAACAAGAAGGTTCGATACACCAAAATTTATTTTACAATCGTTTACAAACCTAACCATGTTTTCTTTGGGAATTTTTATTCCCATATTAAACATTTTAAGTATTTCTCTTTTTATACTTGTAGGATTAACTTTTTTATAAATCATCCTTGCAAGAGGTTTAAAACCTAGACTTGTTTTGATTAACTTTAAATGTCCTTTTTCAATAGGATCTATTGTAGATACTAATAAGTTTTCATCTACTTTGATAAGAGATAAAGGTATATTGTTACTTTCAGGTTTCTTTTTATTTTTTGCCTTCCCAATAACATCTTCACCTTCATAATCATCACTTTCATATATACGAAGTTTAGGTACTATATTCCCTTTTGGTTTTACTCCTCTCCATATTTTTTTATTTGCTATATCACTCTCAAACTGATCAGCAGTATATCCAGCCTTTTTAATTTGATCTAATAGTTTTGTTGCTTCTCCTATGTTTTTAACTTCTTTTACAAAGCAAGGTTTCATTAGATTAAATTTAAGCTTACCCTTTAATTTAAGAGCTGCTGGATACTTTCCAAGAATAGAAATAAAGGGAGAACTATCATACATCATCAGATTTAGTTTTACTACATCTGATGCAGGTATTTTTTCTTCGTTTTCAGCAAATACTATATACAATTTATTTTCCTTTATACTATAAACACTTTGTCACATGTCCTTGCATGTTTTTTTGTCTTTTTGACATTGTTTACTCTTTTCGTATTTTCTGATGCTATTATTTTTCTTATCATTTTAAGTTGTGCTTTAACTTTATTATTTACATTTTTCATTTTTATCTCCTATACAAATGAGTAATAACCTTCCACCTTTTGATAAGGTAGATGACCTTCAGTCATTCCAAAGGGACTTAATGTAAGACCACTGCTTACAATTTCTTCAGTAATAAGTAACTGGTTTCTTATTAAACCATCATAACGTCTTTTATCAAAACTTATCTCTCTACTATATTCAATAACAACATCAACTCCTGAACCACTAGCTGTAAAGGGAACTGTAGAAGTATTTATTGCATCTCTTATTAATGATCCTACCGCAATATCTGAGTCACCATACGCAATAGGAACAAGAGTGCTATCCGCAGGATAAGGTTTTCCTATTGTACCAAAATGAAATCTATATTTTTTAACAGGTCTTTTATAAACTAATGGATTAACATTAGGTGGAGCAGGAGCATCTTCTGATGTTAGTGGTTCTGATATTGTAAAGGAGTCTCCTAAAAGTAATCCATCTCCTGTTAATCCATCTGAGTCAGATTGAATAGCTGTTAATGATCCAATAGCTTTCTCTCCTCCATCATTTCCAGAAACTTTTATTAAAACAGAACTTCTTGGTTCTCCTCCAAGATCTAATCCTATCAACCAATTAATAGTTTTTGTTACCCATACAGTAGATTGTAATGTTGGAAGTATAGATGTTAATGACATAGGATGAAATGTTTTTCCTTTGTTTAATGAGTATTGATAAGACATGTTAACTACATCGTCATCAACATCACGAAAATCAAATTTTATTTCAACTGTTGAAGAATCAATTTGTTCTACTTCTAAGTTTTTAAGTTCTACTCTCATAATCTATTCTCCAGTAAACTGTTTGTTATTAATTCCATGCTTTATATGACCAAGCTTTTTAATTTCTTTTATCTGTCTTAATATTCCATTTTTTTGTGCTGGTGACATAGCTCTTTTAGCTCTATCTTTCATTAGTTCAATTCTGTCTTTTTTCGTAAGCTGTTTGTTGTTTCTTTTTTTATCGTAAGCTTTTCTTGCACCAGGAGAAAGAGGTTGGTCAATTGTATTTTCTGATAATACTTTTATTCCTACTGATGCTAATATGTTTATAACTTTTTTCATTTTAGAAAACTTATAATTCTTTCTTGTGTTCCTTTTATTTTATTAGCACCAAACGTTTGTAATTGCCCTATTGAAAATAGAAGTTCATTATTATTTGATTCTTCTATTTTTTGAAACAAATCTAAATCTATTGATTTTAATTTGTTGTTAAATAAAAAATTTGAAATAGTACAATCTAGATTTATAAAACCACAATCTATTACTTTATTTATTAAGGATATACATACATCTATATTATCTTTTGTTATTTTTTTATATCCTTCTAAGTATTCCTGTAGTATTAAAAGTTTTCCATTTTCAATTTTACAATCAAATGTTTTTATTATTTCTTTAATATTTAAACTATTACTTAATAAACAATTTCTTTTTATTTTATCTAAAGACCATGTTATTTTATCTGGTGCCTCTTTTATATACTTGTGATGTATACCTAGATTTAAAACTTTTGAGCTTATTGATAATGCTATAGGTTTATAAATCTCTTTTAAGAAATAAAATTCATTGTTTATTTCTACTTTATAGCATCCTTTTTCTTTACTTATAAATAACTTTTCTTTGCTTTCTATATCAGATATTAATGGTTTGCTTTCTATATCAGATATTAATGGTTTCATTGCCTTTTAAAAACAAGAAAAAGAGGCATAATAACAAACGTCACTATGCCTCTTAATCATGTATAACCTTCCTTTACTGCTAAAAGAAAAGTTTATGAGAAAAATGAATCGTATAAGCTCTTTGAGAGTAGTACAAATCCTTTTTCTAAATATGCCTGTGAGTTCTTATATGACCCTCTAGGCTTGAACAATCTTCTTCCAATAATGTATGCTATGTTACCCTGGATAGTTTTTTCAATGCTTATAAAAGCATTTTTTATATACCATGAATAACTCTTTTGCTCAATAAGACTTTCTGGATAACCAGAAGAAATCTCAAGCCAATGTTCGTATGGAATAACTACTGCAATAGCAGGATTTAATGAACCATCTTCGTTACCTGTTGATCTTGGATTAGCAATTCCTATGAAGTTATAATTCTTAAATTGCTCAATAAGAGTCAGATATTTAAGAGACATCATTTTAAGAATACCAAATGTTGTTCCCATATACCCAGTTGGAAAGTTTGGTGATCCACCTTCAGCACCTATATATTTTGTTTTATTCTGAGGCCAATTTCCAGGAGGAGTTGTTTCACCTTTTTCATTTTTAGCTTCTTCAAGAAGGTAATAGTAACCTGCGTTATTTGGTTCTGCTGGATATTTCAGAAAGGATGAAAAGTCTGTATATGCTGCATCAAAAACCGATGGATCAAGTATGTTATCAATACCATCACGTTTTGATGCTCCTGAATCATATCTTAAATCAATAGATGCTACTGATCCAGTAACATTTCTTAATTTATGTGGATACTCATCTGCTGTGTTATCAAAAGCACCTGTATCAGGAATACCTGCTGGAGTTTGTACTGATGTTTCATATAATGATAATACCCATGCATCTCCAGCTGTATGGAAATGGTTTGCTTCAGCTTTAGTTGATACATCTGTCAAGAACAGATCCCCATAACCAACACCACCAAGAATAACTTGGTTATTAACAACTTCAGCTATTTCTTGATTCTCAGATGGAAGATTAAGAACTGTTGGTGTTGTTGTGTGTATAACAACTGTGTTTGTCTGAAGTTTTGTTGTTGGAGTAGAGATAACTGGAAAAAATTCCATTTCATCACAACATCCTCCACCCATGTCTCCATAAAAATTAGAAAGATTATTTGCTATTAATCCATCATTAGCAAGGATGACTTCATTTATTCCTATTACTTTTACTAATGATTTTAAAGTTTTATTAAGGTCTCCACTTACAAAAACAATAGCATCTGTAAATCTAATAGAAGAAGATCCTCCACCTATTATCAGTAAACTATCATCATTGTAGTTTCCTTGTTCTGACCAAATATAAGGTTGTTCAGATGATTTTTCCGATCTTACAAATTCAACTTTGAAACTTCCTGATAAATTAGGAGTTGAAAAATCAACAGGATTTCCATCTGTTATTTGGAGTTTGTTTAACAAAGTTATTTCAACATCTTCAGTCATTGAATCGACTGTTTTTAAATAACTAGCTAGTTCTGATGGATTGTAGGGATTTGCTTCTGTTCCATCACCAGAAGCTGATTTGGATAAATCACAAACCACATCTGTTATTGCTGGCATTTTAATTCTCCTTTTAAAGTAAAAGTCTAACTCATGTTATTGTGTTTTTACGGAAATTCTATGAATTAGTTATCAATACAGGTAACTAACTATAAGTGTTACCTATAAATACTTTATTTTTTGGGAATTTTTTGTTATTTTCGGGGAATTTCCCGAAGTTTGCGATAATCTAGGTACCTAATTTCCCAGAATCCGCCTTCAGGATGAGGCATTTTTCTTATATCTTTTACCAACATTTTACAATTACAGCTTTTTTTATGTTTTCCGTTATGAAAGATATAATCTTTTAAAACATCTTTTCTAAATAAAAGACAAGCCATAGGTATATGATCTGGTTTTTCTATATTTTTAAGATCAATTTGTTTTGTGTTTAAACCAACAACTCCTATTTTATGATGTGTTTTTATAAAAATTAATAAATCTTCTATATCATGTTTTGATGTCAAAACAACATCACTATCAAGATAAAGAAAAAAATCATCGTTTCTTTTTAAAGCATGATCTTTTAAAAGATTTCTTGTTTCAGTAATAGATTTTCTATTTGGTCTTACTAATTTGAGAAAATCTTTTGGAGCTGTTGGAAAATAATAATGATCTTCTGGTCTGGATATTGAAATTATTGAGATCTTTATTGTTTGATCACATAATCCTTTTAAAACTTCATGGTCAATCATTTGACCATCTGCTAGTGGAATTAAACAAATCATATTATAGTTTCTTCTGCTTTTCCATCTGGATGAAAGATTATAACTTTTTCTTCTTCCATTTTACAATCATTCCAATTAACAGATCTTGCTATTTCTTCATTATCTAAGTGTGATTGTCTAAGATCTTTTTCTTTTTGGTTTTCAGATCGTAAAAGATCATCGTGATCAAGATGTCCTGTTGATTCATAAAAAACTTCATTCATAGTATATAATTTTTTTAACCTCTTAAAAAGATCATAACTATCATATCCCCATCCTTTAAAATTTTCATTTAATCCGTTTACCTCAAAAAACATATCTTTTGGAATAATAGATGTTAAATTTCCTATTCCCATTTCACTTATGTAAAAACACTCATTTACTGTTTCAAACTTTCCGTTTTTTACTATTAATTTAGGTTTATTTAAAAATCTTAAAAAATTATTATGTAGAACAATATCACAGTTTACTAAAGCAAGGTTTTTAGAAGATGAAAATCTTGCTCCTATATTAATAGCCTTGCATCTGTTAAAATATTTTTTATCAGGAACATATATTCTATATATACTTCCATTCTGATTATCATCTACTATTTTTTGAATATCTTCAGATGAAGACCAGTCTACTATTATTATTTCTTTAAATCCTAATCTAACCCAAGAACCAATAGTTTCTTTTAATTGCTTTCCTCTATTCATACATCTTGTAATGAGAGAAACTTCAGAAGCATTATGTCTGTACTTTAATCTGCTTTTGAATACTTTTTCGTTTTCATAGTACATCACAGTGTTATAATGTATACCATAGTTTTTATCACTTATTTTATGACCACCTTTGAACTTTAGATATTTTTTATCTACTCCCCATGTTTTTATATGATTTACATCAGGCCATAAAAAAGTTTCTTCATTATCAAATATGGTTATGCTTTTATATCTCTTTAAAACTCTTGTTAATAATTTGGGACCTGTTTCTGTTACAGCATCTTTTGATTTGTATTTTCCTGTTTTACTGTCTTCTATCATTTCTTTATGAACTTCATGCCAAAACCTATGATATCTAGCAGAAACCATAAAAGCATTACATACAAAATGATCTATATCTTCTTTTCTGTTTTGTTTTGGTTCTATACATACTCCACATTTTACATTTTTTATTAGAGGTTCAATGCTTTTAAGACATTCAAAATCTAAATCAACATACATCCCACCATAATGGTAAAGTATAAAATACCTTATAGCGTCAGCCCTTTTTATATTTTGATCATATCCTTCATATGTTTCTAAAAACCAAGGATAATGTTCTTTTATAAGATTTATATTATCTTCATCAGTCCATAATTTGTATTCCCAATCAGGATGAGTATGTCTCCAAGAATCAACCCATTCTTGTTTAAACACATCGTAAGGTATATCTTTTGTTTTCCATGTATGATGTATTATTTTTGGAATAGTGTGGTTAAGCTTAAATGATTCTACTTCCCAAAAATGTCTATCTATAGTAGATTTTTTTCCTTTGTGTTGTACTAAGGATGGAACACAACATTTCATATGTGTTTTATTGTGTTTAATAAACCATCTTTTAAAATGGAGATCTCCACCTTTTGATGAAGGTTTACCTTTGGCCAACATATCTTTTATACCGCTTTTCAACTCAATTATTATTTCTGGTATAATGTCTTTTTTAATAACAATACATTGAGTACCATAAAATTTTTCTATAGGACAATCCCAGTAATCAAAACCATCATTGAACCTATGAACTATTTCATCATAAGGAGTACAAAAATCCCAAAAACCAACATCATATTTTTTTATAAACTTCTTAACTTTAAACAGGAATTCATCACACAATTCTATATCATCCTCTAGAAATATGATGTAATCACCATCATGTTTTTCTACTGTCTCAAATGCTCTTATTCTGTTTTCGTTTAGATTTAGTTTAATATTATGAGTATGAACTATTATATTCTTGTTTTTCAAAAAATCTAGATAGCTTACATCTTCTGATCCTGAATCAAAAACATTAACTTCTGTTTCGTTTAGAATATTTTCTTTTTCAAGACTTTTTATAGTATTCATTATATAATTTTCGTCTGGACATCTGTTTGATGTTATTATAGTAGTTATAAATTTCATATAACTATCCTTTCTTTCTTACCATTTGGAAAAACAACAACAGCACTGAATTCCTCTTGTTTATCTTTTATGCTCCAACCTTTTGTTTCTCTGTTTTTTAAACATGTTTTTCCTGTACTTGATTTTCTTTCGCTATTAAAATTTCTTAAAGCATTAGAGTGTTCTATATGTATTACTTTAGAATCGTTTATTTCTTTGAAAGTGCTGTGTTTGGAAATTCTTTCGTAGAATTCATTATCCTCATGCCCCCAATCACCCATATATTCGTTGTATCCATTAACCTTGTTAAATAAATCTTTAGTAAATATACAGGTCCCATAACATCCTGCTTTTTTATTTTCACATTTGTAAAAATCAAAATCAATGTTATCAATTAATCCTTCACTTAGAATAATATCTGTATCAGTGTGCATTATATATTTAGATTTTGCAAATCTAGCACCTACATTTAAAGATTTAGTTCTATGAAAAAATTTTTGACCCTCAATAATAACTCTAACTATTCTTCCGTCTTGATACTTATCTATTATCGGCTGTATATCTTCAGTTGAAGACCAATCTACTATCACTATTTCTTTAAATGGTAGTTTTACCCATGAAGGTAAAGAACATTCTAAGAAAGTTTTTCTGTTCATGTATCGTGTAACTAAAGAGATATCTTTATATTTTTCTTTTTTATTGTTAAAAAATTTTGAAGTATCAAATTCTGATTCGTTTGTAACAGGTATTATATGATTACCACAGTATTCAAAATTGTACCCAGTGTGAGCCATTATAATATTATCATTTAAAACAGATGCTAAGAAGCTAAAATAGCTTGCACTTGTTATAAGAATATCAGATATAACAAGATGATGAAAAGTAACAAATTGATCTTCATTTATATGGTATTCCGTTTCACATTTTATTTCTTTTGAAATGTCTGCTGGTTCACCTTTTTCATTACAATATGTATTCCTGTTTTTATCTAGGTCTTCACTATATACGTGAGCAACAAAATCACCTTTAGGATAAGTGTCTACAATTTTGTTTATTATTTTTGTAAAGTAAGAATCTGGATTAAGTCTGCTAGAATGTTGTCCACATACTTCACCTGGAAGTATGTCACCTCTTCTTATATGTACCCCGATATTTATTTTATTTGTATTAAAATAGGATTTTATTGGATATTTTTTTCTTGCTTCATAATATCTGCTTTTCCACCAGTTTCTGGTGGTATGAAAAGGTTGTTTATATTTACAATTATTTCCCATATCAGGAAGAACATAAGCAACTTCTTTACTTTTAAGATTTACATTTTTAAACACCATTGGTATTTTTAATACTTTTATATTCTTTGGTATATCTTTATAATTAAGAAGTGAATCTAAATCAAAAAACTTATTAAGTTTATCTTTTATACCATGAGACACTTCGTTATCAATACATATAATAGGATAATGAGCGAAAATAAAACCATGCTCTAATGCTGTTTTAACAGCCCAGTTATATTCAGTAATAGTATGTGCCAATCCACTGCTTTTTGGAATAAACTCCTTATATAGATATGTTTTCATATATCAAATTCTTTTTTTAAAAAACACATTGTAATATCGTTACTCTTAAACCTTTCAAAATTTCCTTTCTCACTGTATAAATCATCGTTTTTTTCATATCTAGCTCTTCTAGGATCATAATCCAAGCTTTCTACTTCTATATTGTTTTTTATTAATAACATACTTAGAACAATATCATCAACATAAAAGGAATGAGGACATTTTTTTAAAATATCATTGTATTTATGGTTTTCAAACATTTTTCTTTTTATTAAAACTCCTCCACATCCTAAAATCATATAGTTTTTAATCTTAGGTTCATAATACTTTAATCCTGCTATACATTTATCTGGATTTGATTTATGATTTTCAATAAAACGGTTTGTAAACATAAAATCAGGTATTCTATCATCATCAATAAATAGAATAATATCTTCATCCTTTACTTTTTCTAATGTTGGTATTATTTTAGTTGCTGGACCAAAATCATTACATCTGTTAATTTCTAAAAAGGGATATGATAAATAACTAAGTTCTTCTATATTAAATTTTTTAAACCTATTATATATGTGAGGTATGTTTAATATTACTTTATCTGGTTTTAAAACTTGACGATTAATACTTGAAAACAATGCGTTCAAATATTTAAAACGAGAAGGTATTGTTGTTAAAGATATTACAAACATTTATTATAAAAAACCCTGCTTATTATATAGTAAACTGTTTTAACAACTTCACACTGTTTCCAGCTAGTTTTTTCAAATTTCTTTTCTATAACCCTTAATACTTTCTCACCAATTACCATTTTGTATAGATCTATTTCTTTTGCTTGTATTAACCATATTTTTGGTTTTGTTATTTCAAAACTTTTAATTCTTAATTCTTTAAACTGGAATTCGTTAAGATATACAGCATAGTATATCGGTTTATGTGTTTTTGGATTAAATTTTACTGGAACTATATGCGGAGTTCTACGAGGGAGAATCATTGTTATTGTGTTACTATGTTATTATGTTACTGACTTAATTTGAAACTTATCATTTCACTTGTTATTTGTTTTTCTTCATCTGATCTACTTCCAAGGTAAAAGGTATCATTCATTGTCTGAGGAACTGCAAAAGATTCTAATTTGTTAACAGCTTCTGCTTCATTAACATCTATTATTCTTAGACATTGTTTTACATCCCAATAGGCAACAACAGAATACTCTGTTTTTTGTTCCAAGCTAAAGACTGAATCTGTTCTAATTAAAAATTCTTGTATTCCATCATGTATTATGAGTTCAAACTCTCCTGCATTATTATGTCTTAATGCAAAACCCTCAGTTAACGATAAAGGATGTCTATTATCAAAAAGGTAACCTCCAAAGGGAAGCCTGTCATTAAAACCAGAAACAAAATTAACTGTTATTTTTCCTTTCTCTGAACTAAAACCATCTAAGTTAACATTAATAATTTTTGAGCAATCTCTGCATCTATCGTTTACCAAAGCTATTCTTGATGTTGGAACAAAACTTGTTTCCATTTGAGGTGTTGTTAGATTTACAACAAAACTATCTCCTGCGTTTACCCCATTAAAAGCTATTTCAAATGTTGCTGTTACTGTTCCGGTAGGATAATTATTTTCTCTATTATGAATACTTATTACTTCAGATTTGTTTATAAACATATCTTGCTTATAATCTTTTGAATTACTTCCTACCTCAACATCTAATCCATCAAAAAATCTTTGAGTAATAACTATACTTGAATATTTTGAATGGCCAAGTGGATCAATACTCATTATAATAGATGAAACAAGAGGCTTTGTTGTATCTACAACTACTTTATCCTTTATCTTTATAGTACAAGATGCTTCAAATACAATAGCTGTATGCATTGATAAACGCCATGTGTTTACTCCCGTAATAAGCTCATCTGAAAGTATTCCTTTTATAACAGAAAGATCGTCTCCTATAACTTCCCATCCTGTAGGTATAAATTCAGTATCATTGTAATCAAGAAAAAGGTTATTGTTTAGAATATTGCTTGCTCCAGGTTCTATAAAAGTAACAGTTCTTTCATGTATTGGATTTCCTTTTGTTTCTCCCTCACCAACTGTGTTTTCTTGGAAATATGAATCACTTTTTTCTAAGTAAGGAAGATACCTAGATCCCCCTCCATAGTATAAATATTTTCCTGATCCTTGTTTTATTGGATTTAGTGCTTGATAATCTAGTTCAATAATAACAGGCTTTATTTCTGAATCAATATAAACTCCAGATGTATCTTCAATAGTTGTTTCAATTTGGCACTCTTTTTCTTCTTCTTCGTATTGAGCAAGATCAACAGATACAACGAAGTATTTAGATGAAGAATCAGTTTCTTGGTTAAGTTCTACTATTACATATGTATCTACATAAGCAATAGGATGTAAAAAGCTAGCATCAACAGAATTATTTTCAATTTGAGAATTATCAAACATTATAGTATCTATTAATCTATCTCCATCCTCATAGGATCTTACATATAGCTTAATATATCCATCTATCACCAAATTAAAATCAAAACCATCTACTTTTTCTTCAAAATGAACGTTGATAACATCACCATCCTCAACATATATAGCGGATAAAGAAAAATCTTTATCTGATGAAGGATTATCAATGGGATTTTCGGGTACTTTTGATCCACCTATTCTTCTTACATAGTGACCAAGTTGTCCTGCTGTTTGATTTGCTAAATTAAAGGATGATGATTCCATATATATATACTCCTATTTAGATTTTTTAGCTCCCTTACCTATTCTTTTTAGAGCTTTCTTCATAGACTTTGATTTTTTTCTATCTACTTTTACTGTTCCTTTTTTAATTTTATCTTGTCTCTTTTTTGCTTTAAGCTTATCTTGTCTCCCCTTAGAAGATTTTCTTCTTTTCTTCATCATTTTAGCAGCTTTTTTTCTTGAAGCTGGAGTAGATGGTTTTTTCTTTGCCTTCTTTTTAGATACTACTATATCTCCATCTATTATTTCATGGTTTACTTTTTCTTCAATAAGGGATTCCGATACTTTACTTATAATATCCATTATTTACCTCCTATATTTTTTCTCTTTTTTCCTCTTCATCATTATTGTCGTTTATGAAGTTTGTAATCTCTTCTTCATTTATAATTGTCATACCATCATCGTCATATGTAATCTCTCTTATATAAGGTTCTCCTTCAGGAGTTTTCTTCCTTATCAAAGATTGATTATTTATTCTAAGTTTTTTAAGTAGTAACACATAATCATCTGTATATTTGTTTCTACCAAATATATGAAGTTCAGGTTTATAAACAAGTTTAGGTGCTATATTTGTATATATAATAACAAGTTCTTCTTGATCAGAATTACTTGCTTCTGCGTGATTAAAAAATGCTTCGTACTGTCCTGCTATTATTAAGTTTGGATTCATATTATTTTGAATCAATGTTTCTTTCCATTCTTTATCAGTAGCATCCCAAAACTTATTGAAATTATCTGATGTTTGTGTCAAGTTTTGTATTGAATATTTTGGATTCTCTCCACTTACCGGAACGTCATTTTCTGTCAATGTAAGAATCAAAGGAACAACTTGTCCTCTATTCCAATTTAATGTATTCATGTCTGTATTCATTTATATACTCCTAGCTAAACTTTGGACTGGTTCTGCTTCTAGTTTTATCCAATCTTCTCTCAATGTTGCTCTTAATTGTTTGTTTCTTGATTCTGGTCTTATATAATAATGCATATATTTTGGAATGTTTAATTTTGCAAGATCTATAAAATTTGAAAAAGAAGAATCAATGCAATGTATCTCATCAGCATTTTTTATAACTTTATAATAATCTAATACAGTACACTTCTTTATGTTTTTTGTTCTTATTATTCTTTTGTTTGTATTTATTTTTAACTGTAATTCTGGACTATGATGTATACAATCATGTACAAAAACATAACTTTCCTGTATATTAAAATGATTCCATACTTCTTCTTCTTTGTTTTTGTATCTCTGCCATTTAAATTTTTCCCACTTATATTCAAAATCAACTTCTGATAATTTATATTTATATTCATCAAAAGGTAATCCAGATTTTTCCCACTCTGATGTTATTTTTTCTGTACCTATAAAACCAAAACAAATATCATAAATTTTAGGTTCAACAAGTTCTTGATAAAAAGATGATATTGTATACTCTGCTTCTTTATATGATTTGTTAAGATCCCCAACTAGTTTGAAAGGGAAAACATTTTTAAAGTGTTTGAATATTTCATAATATTCTTTTGTTACAGGCCAGAAAGCATAATTATCTTTACATAGAGTGTTTACAATACCTTGGCATATTAAAATATCTCCTAATCTTCCTGGCTGTATAACTGCAATACTCATTTATAATTCTTCATATGTTTTATAATCAATAAATTCAGATTTAAACTTTTTATCTATTTCTTTTTTAACTTTCAATTTTTCTTTTTTAGCATCTAAAATTATTTGAAATAAACAAGAAAAGCTTGTGTCTGATTCTTTAAGTTCATACGCTTTCTCAAAGGCATCCCATATTCTTTTATTAAGTATCTTTAACTCTTTTATATAAGGTTCGATACTTTTTTTACTAAGTTTCTCTACTAGGAAATAATATTCCTTTTGTAGATAATTGGTTTTTTCCTTGTCGTTTATGGATTCGGCTTTTATCTCAATTACCGATAATCTGTCTATTATACTACTAATAGACGTAGAGAATCTAAACATAATACCCTTTTATTAAGGTTATGTTTTTGTGATATTATGTTAACGCATGTTTAAATAACGTCTATTGTGTATAAATTACATTTTTTTAAAGGTTCTTTATTCCAAGTCCATACTTTATTTTCAGTATAGTATTTTTTACATTTATTATAAAAATCTTTATTTAAAAAAGATTCGATAAAAAGATTTTTTAAAAACAATCTAAAATTTGTAGATATATTATTAAAATATGACCAATTACTAGGAATAAACATATCACTAATTATTAAAGAATAACCGGAATGCATAGCAATATTGTTTAACAAGATATGATCCATCATTCCATACTCCCCCCAAGGATTATGTGTGAAGATATAATCAAAGGAAAAGGAAGATATGTTTTTTAATATATCTTCCCCAAGCTCCTTTAACTTGTTTTCTCTAGCGTTTACTTTGTAAAAAGCAGAGTTATAATCAAGACACCTACATTTTATTTTAAGATTATCACATAATTCAAACAAGACTTTTTTTCTATGAGAACACCATTTCCTTTCAGGATTGTTTATATCACTAGAACATATTAATATTTCTTTTTCAATGCTTTTGTTTTGTAATATAGGCCATCCACATATAACTTCATCATCTGGATGGGCAAGTAACATCAATACTTTCATACTTAGGTTTCCATATATTTTTAATAGTGTTCATGTCTTTTATATGTATAATACATGATAGCTTTTTAATTGTTTCTTCAAAACAATATGTTAGTTCATTATAATCAATAATATAATGTGTTATTTTTTCTTTTTCACAAAACTCTATAGCTTTTTTAAAAACCTTTTCAAACAGGAAATAACCATCATCTCCTTTTGGATGCCATCCTTTCTTTGTATCTTCATAATTTCTTGTTAAGAAAAAATATTTTGCATTTGGAAATATCTGATGCCATATAGGAAAAGTTAAACAGCTTTTTGGATTTTTGAATCCCCAAGGTCTATTATCACATCCTTCGTTTTCCATTATGTTAAAGGATTCTTTTCTTATTTTATTTATAAATTCTTTGTTACCATCGTATACTTCCAGCCTTTTTAATAAACCTTCAGTATCTGAGAATTCATAAGGATAACCATCTGATCCTAATATTGTTTGGTTTACTTCTTGAAAGTACTTATGCTCATAATAGTTTTTGTTTTTACCTTTTATTAGATTAGTTCCTATAAAAAGACCTAACTCATTTAAAATATTAGTAAAAGCAGAACTACCAGAATGCCCTACTGTTATTATTATAAAAGGATCTCTCATTTAATTACCCACCATACTGTTGATGTTTCGATATTTGCGTTATGAATTTGTAAGAGAAGATATAATAGCATGGCTTCCAAAAGTTAAAAACAAAGGTACCATGTGGTGTTGGTATCATTTAATAATTCCTTTATAGTGGTTTTTTACTTTATCGTGACCAACATGTAATATTATTTCATCTCCTATACCACAATAGTTTCTACATACACACCATTGTGGAGGTAACATATAGGGATTAAAATCTGAGTTCCATATTGCTTTCCACAAAGCAACAGTTCCTCTTCCCATTCCTTTTCTGATATCCATATAAGATTTTACAAACTCTTTAGCCTTTTTATTTTTAGTATATAAAGACATGAATCCATTGTTTGTAGCATATCCTACTCCGTTTGTTTCATCTAGCTTACCATCACTATCTGCTCCTACCAGTGTATCAGTTCTTACTAGGTTTCTAGAGTTAGGTATTATGCAAACACCGAATCTTTTAGTTAACATCTCTATTTTTTTAACATCCTCTGACATCACGTGTAAATCAGAATCCATAGCAATAGCAATATCGTAATTGGAATTTAATAAACCATATGTTCTGTAATAGGAACTGTTTCTCCATCCATATCTTGGGTGTTTTATTGAACACATCGGAGATTCCAGTTTAATAACTTCCATATTATCATGTAACTTATCTATATCAAAATCTGTGTATACTGTGAGTTTTAGATCTGGAAAATATTTTAGCATAGTTGTTAGAGTAGGATCAAACCTTTTAAAAGTAGTTAAATCAGAATCACCACAGTTATTTCTGTTCTTACCAAACTCTGACATTATTAAATTTATCATATTTTTATTTTACTCATCCAAAAGATACTTTCAAATTCTTTATTATAAAAAGGTTTTAATGATTCTGTGTTAACATCCTTTTCCATTATCTCACAACTACCCCATAGGTTTTTATCATGTTTATTATAAAAATAATCATGAGCCATTATAACATCATCTTTTTTAAGGTACTTTGAAAAAGTGTTTACTTCCTTTATTTTGTTTCCATTGTCACATAATAATAATACTCTTCCATTCATTTTTATTAAATTTACTATGTTATTAAATAGGTTTTTATTAAATATATCATTATATGTAAAAACAACATTCTCAAAAAGATTAATGTTTTTAATACGGTTTTCTATATCAAATGTGTATATATCACAATTTGTATTATCTTCTAAAAATAAAGTTAATCCTCCACCACCAGTACCAAACTCGATTATTCTTTTAAATTTTTCTTTTAATAAAAAAGGTTTAAATACATCAAATACCTTTTCCGTTTGAGATAAACCTAAACCTCTATATTTCATTCTCTATTACCTCTAATATTTTATCAACTGTTTTATCCCAAGAAAAAAACGATGCCTTTTTAATATTAGTTTCTTCATCATTAACGTCAACTGCTGTCATTAATGCTTCTTTTATTTCTTCTTCATCATTGTTAATTGTTAGTTTAACTATATTTTTAAAACCTCTATGGTTAACGTAACCTTTAGGACATATTATTGTTGCTCCACACATAGCAGACTCCAGTATAGAAAACCCACAGCTTTCAGGATGTGTAACACAATAAATTGTTGAGTTTCTGTAAGATGGTAATATATCTATCCACTGTTTATCTGTTGATAATATTTCGTAATTCATACCTATTCTTTTTATTACTTTTATATATGTATCTATTATTGAATCATAATGCTTAAACCTTGGATCGTAATGAGGATGATCAATTAAAACTTTTACGAAATCTTTTTTAGTGGGATATAAATAATCACTACTTGCTGCCCAATAAATCTCATGTTGTCTTTCCATTTTGTTTTTTATCATGGAAAATACTGTTTCGTTTTTGTTCGGACTTTGACCTTGGTTTGCTATACTATACATTTTTTTTACTTTACTGTTTTTAACAAAGAAATCAAACCCTTTTGAAAGGTCTGATCTTACCATTGAAATAACAATATCGTTTTTAGGTATTTCAGAATCAGAAACAAAATCAAAAGGAATTGTATTATGACCTTTATTTTCTAACTCTTCTTTAACAAAGAAGCTACAAACACTATGAAAGTTATTAAGTGTGTTTATATCAAATCTTCTTCCAACTAATAATATATCCATTAAAAATCCTTCATAGCAGGTTTTATATCTGGACCTTTAAAATGTAGTATTTTATAATCCTTTTTACCTTTTTTATCTTTTATATCATTTATTACTACTGCTGGATCAACAATATCAGAACTTGGACAGTAATTATACATAGGACCAATATCTCTTATACTACATTTGATTGGAAACTGTTCTTTGTTTTCATATATACTACACAAAAAGTCTTGATTACACCACCAATCTAAAGATTCGTTTTGGTGATTTCTTTTGTTTATAAGATCTATATATGGTTTCCATGTAGGATTATAGGCTTGTTCTACATGATACCTTAAAAAACTAACACTACGGGGATTATATACAAACCCCCAAACTCCTGCGTTTATAGGATAAAAGTAATCGTAGTGTCTACTTGTATATAATATATCATCCTTACTTTCAAATACTTTGAATATATCATCTTGTATTATAATATCTGTATCTAAAACAAAAACTCTGTCATTTTCTTTAAAAGGCATTGTTAAAAGTCTTTCTACTTTACATATCATCCTTTTATTAATCCATTCGTTGTCAGAAACATCATATACATAAACATTATTTTTCACTTTTATTATGTCTTTAATTTCAGGTATATTATGGGAAAGAATAATGATGTTACAATCACAATGATTGTTTAATGATTTGATCATCAAAAGCATATCATCTAAATAACCAGGAGAGCATACTATATATGCGAAATTCATACTACCACCTTATTATCGGATTAACAACTTTTTTTAATTTTTTAAGTTTATCTTTATATGGAACAAGTGTTCTGAATATATAGTTTATTTCTTCTTCTAACTTTCTTGAAGGAGAAAAACCTAATTCTTTTAGGTTATTAACTTCAGGATTATAGTAATGATCACAAATAAATTCTTTTCTTGGGGACTCTATATACTTTTTATTAGTTTCTATTCTATAATTTTTTGATATTTTTATCACAGTATCTGCTATGTCGTTCATACTATGAACAGTATCAAGTTGATTCCAAGTTCTATAAGTTCCTTTATCTATTTTGTTTTTTATTGCAAGCATCAAACATTGAATGGAATCATTTAAAGCTATAAAACCTCTTTTATGTAGACCATCTCCATATATAGTAAGATCACTTCCTATAATAGATTGTATAACAAATCTATGAATAACTGTACCAAAAGCTTCATCACTATCTAGTCTTGTGAGAAGATTATGCTTTTCTGTTTCAGGTGTCCAAACACCATAAACAATACCTTGCATTATATCCGTTGCTCTTAATCCCCACCACCTACATGCACAATCTATATAGTAAGTAGATGCGACTTTTGAAGCATGATAAAACGATCCTGGTCTACGAGGAAATATAGATTTTTTAGATCTTCTGTTTTTATATTCAAACTCAAAAATACCTTCCGCAATATTAACATCAATACTATGATCATATTCCCCCATAGAACCTATTTGTATAAGTTGAGCATCACTAACATATGCTCCCATTGCATATAACACGTTTATAGTACCTACTAGATTGTTTGTTGTTGTATTTATTGTATGGTTTACGGATCTGTGTGAAAAAGGAGCAGATGGTTGTTGAGCCAAGTTTACTACTACTCTTGGTTTATATTTTTTAAAAAGTTTAAATAAAGCATCACGGTTTTTTTCTATATCTAAATTTATAAAGTTAAAATTACTATAGGAAGATAAATGTATATACCTTCCTTCATCATCAATGTTTGTTGCAGATACAGATCCCATTTCTTCAACAAACTTTCTCCTACTAAAATTATCAATACCTAAAACATCATAATCTTCTTCAAGAAGTTTTAATGTTAGTGCATGACCTATATACCCATCACATCCAATTACAAAAATCATTATTGTTCCTCTATAACAAAGTTAAAAATATTTTCAAAATATTTAGCATGTGTTTTCCAAGACCATTTATCAATAATTGTCTCTCTTAGTTTTTCACCATATGACTTATTTATATTTTGTAAACATACTATTAAATCTTCTACGTTCCTATCACAGATCATTCCATTTTCTCCGTTTATTAAATCCTCTGCAATACCAGATCTAGATGCTATAACTGGAACACAACATGATCCTGCTTCAAGTATTCCATTTTGTCTTCCTGCTTTTATACTCATATCAACATATACATCCAAAGAATTATAATAATCAACCATTTCTTCTTCATTTCTTAGTTTTACTTCTCTTATAGCTGGATCAAAATTATATGATAGTTCGTTACAAGCTTGTTCTATTATATGTAGTCCTCTATATTCTCTACCGAAATTATTTGAACTTCCACTCCAACCAACTCTTACCTCTTCATTTTGTTTTTTATTTCCAGGTTTAAATAAATCAGTATCAACTCCACCTGGAGCTAAGAAAACATTATTATGTTTTTGTTTGAAAATAGTTTCTAATTCTTTGTTAGATACTGCTATAGCTTCGGCATATTTTTCAATGTTACCATCATAAAAAGGATGTGTTACAGCACTTCTTATAGCCAAAACAACTTTTTCACTAGGTATCTTATTATCAATTAAAATTTCTGGCTTATAATCACATAAATAAAGAACAGTAGAATAAGGATTGTGATCTATTTTTGTTTCATACTTTATATAATGAACATCTACTTCCCAATCATTTAAATATTTTTTAAGTGCTCTATATATTTTATCAAACACCCACCAACTAACATCAGCAACTACTAATAGTTTTTTCATAGTAACTTATCTTTGTATTTAAAATATTCAGTAACTCCTATGTTACTGAATTTATAATGCTCTACTTGGCTTTTTCTTTGGTATTCATAATCTGCTATTGTTTGTTCGTGAGTATCATCTTCCAAATAACTATGATTGTAAAGAATACTATTGTTATGTAGATATAAAGAGTTGTTATTATTTTTTTTATGAGAAATATGACCCATCTTAAAATCTAGTTTGTTAGCAGTACAAAGATTTTCCTGCTCGCCTTTAAAAAATAATCCTGCGTGTTTGCACCTTTTATAGACTATATTATCTTCACCACCCCAACCAAAAACAAGGTTAGAAAATCCTCCAAACTTTTCAAAATGTTCTCTTGTGCATACAAAACATCCTCCCCACCCAACAACATGAGGATCAACTTCTCCAGTAAATTCAAATTCTCCATTTTCTTCTTTTTTAATTTCAGCAATATTGTTCCAAGGAAGAAAAGGTTTATCATGCTCGTTCATTTCTTTTATAAGATCTATTGTTTCAAGAAATCTTATGTCCACATCCATGAGAACAACCATTTCACTTCTTGATTTATTGAATCCCAAATTAAAAAGCTGTCCTCTTAAAAACGGTTTATCATCATTCTGCTCACACACAATAATGTTGTAATTGCAATAGCTGTAGTAAAATTTTTTAATATTCTGGATTAAACCATCTAGATTTTCTGGTCTATCTCTATAGGGAATTATAAAATCTATTGTGTCGTAAGGATGACCTAATTTAACTATCTCTGATTTTGTAGTACCCCAGTAACCGGATATTAGTCTGCTTATCGGCTGCGGAAAAACAGTTTCCTTTTGTAGGGACTTCCACTTGTTATAAATGTCATCATGTCCGGTATAAAAATTGTTCTTAAAAAGCACATCTTTTTCATAATAGTAGGAATAGTGATAAAATCTCTGACTCAGAAGTACTTCTTTTCCATTACCACCCTCTAGCGTTGGAGGAGCGTGCGTTTTAAAGAGTTCTCCGTTCCATTTCCATAACCGTCTTATAGGTGCATCATCTCCCCATTCTCCCTTTGAGACAAGGTTCTCGCCTACAAATTGAACACATCTTACAATACCTGTTTTTCCATTTTCTCTATCCAGGTCTTTTTCAGCATCTTCGATATCTTTTATATCCCATTGTTCATCAGCATCTATTTCCCACAAGTAACAAGGAGTACAAAAGGTTCTTAGTTTGTGAATACATGCATTGACTTGTTCTTCTTTATTTTTCCAAAAACCAGTGTGTTCTATAACGTGAACATTTTCATGTTTTTTTGATAACATTTTAATGTGTTCAAGAGTCCCATCATTGGAATTTCCGTTATTATGAAAATCATCTGGTATTTTGTTATACCAAGATGTTCCACCTTCACCAGAAACAGCACCTTCGGCTATTATCCAATGATCAAAACATTCAGCAATATAATCATCATATCCTGATTGATAATGATGTTTACCGTTGAATATTATTGTAAACGCTACTCTCATATTCCGTTTAAAAAATTAAGTAGTTTGCCAACACTGGTTTCTATATCTTCTTCATCTGTTTTGATAGTTAACTCTGGGTTTCTAGGCTCTTCATAAGGAGAAGATATTCCTGTAAACATAGGTATATCTCCTTTTAGTGCTTTCTCATACATTCCTTTAACATCTCTTTTTATACAACGTTCTATCTTGCAACTAACAAATACCTCTATAAAATCTTTCTCTGGGAATAGATTTCTTACAAAATTTCTTTCTTTTTCCAAAGGTGATATGAGAGGACATAGAACTGTTATATTTTTTTTGTAAAATAACTTAGCTACTTCTCCTACTCTTCTTATATTCTCTGCCCTGTCTTCTTCTGTGAAATTTAGATCAGAACACAGACCTGTTCTTAAATCATCTCCGTCCAATAAAACTATGTTTTTATATTTTATTTTTTCTTCATATAATGCGTTTGCTAATGTTGATTTTCCTGATCCTGATAATCCGGTGAACCAGACTACTATTGGTGATCTCACTTATTTTTCTCCTATTATTATAAGTCCTTTTTCCTCTTCTACAATTTTATATCTAAGTTTTGCTTTTGAAAATAATAACATTAAACCTTCTTTGCTATAAATATATTCAAATTTTTTATTTTTACTTTTTAATACCTTTAGAAAAAACATACTGTTATCAAACATTAAAGACCTTACTTTTTTAATGAAAGAAACAGGATCTTTAATTTTATTTAAAATATCCCAACACGTTATAACATTATATTTTTCAAAAGATAATTCAGCATCAGGAAACCTTCCATGATAACATTCAGGCAACATGATGATAGCTTTCTTATATAATTCTTTTTTAGGCTCCAGACCAACAGTAATTTCCCATCCATTTTCTTTAGCACAAATTAAAAAAGAACCATCTTTACAACCTATATCAAGAATATGTTTCTTATTTCCTCCATAATATTTTTCAACAATTTTGTATTTTTCTTCAGCTTTCATACAAGGATTTTTCTTTAGTTAAACTACCACATATCTCACATATATTAAAAGTCTCATCAAATTTTTTAAGCTTACCGGAACAAAAGCACGTTGACCTGTATAATTCAAAATTATTCTTTCTTCTGTTGTTTAAAATATTTATTCCATGATCCCATTTTCCAGATGTTGTTTCTCTGACATATGTGTCATCTTTTTCAAACATCTCAAACCCATCTATATTTTTATATCCAAATAGCTCTACATTTTTAGGATTAAGGTGAGGAAATAAAAGGTCTTGAGCTGTTAACAACAAATCAAAATAAATTGAATATTCTGTTATGTCGCAATCACAATACATACTTTGGTATTCTGGATGATAAAATGAACCGTATTCTATAAAGAATTCTGTTCCACCCATTGGCAGCATACAGATAAGATCCTCAAGCATACCAACACCATTGACTTTGATTAATTTATGGTATCCATATCTGTCAGCAACTTTTTTTAACTCAGTGTCCCAGTTTTTAGGACACCTCATGTCATCAGAAGTTGACACAATAAATTTGTGAGAATCTAATATGTCTTTGTAATAGAATCTATTAACAGCCTCAACTATATTATTGTTAGTATGTATTTTGATTTCAACATCCAAGTTCCTGAACTTGTCTATATACTCATTTAACGTCTTGTCGTCACCGTCAAGGCTTAAACAGTAAGTTATCTTGTTCTTAGGATTAGAATTGAATAACCAGTTTAGATACGTTTTATACGCTTCTTCTGGTCTTCCTCTTGATGGATGAACTATTAATATATTCATGGCCTGGGGCAGCTACTACAATATTCGTACTTTCTTCTTCCCCCAGTAACTTCAAGATTTTTAAGTATCTCTAGATGTTTACTGCTGTACCATAACTCAACTAGGGATTCATTGTTAGCATTTCCTAAATCCCAATGACCAACAAAATCCTCACAACATAAGAGCATATCTCCTGTGTGTGATATAATCATATATTTCTGAAAGTAAGGACAAGGATGATCTATGTTCCCATTAATAATATCATCTAAATGTTCGTGTGGTCCAAAGTGAGTCAACATATGTTGACCCTTAGTAAATCTTAACTCAGTTTTTTTAAACATCTGCCTAAATATTATTTCTTTCTCATCAGCATTTTCATCATACAATGCTATTGTTATAGAATCAAAAACATCATCCAGTTTTTTTACTTTATTTTCTGTTATAAAATCTCCGTTTGTACAGATAGAAAGTTCTCTTGTGTCCAGCTTATGTTTAACGTAAGAAGCAAACGCTAAAATTCTCTCATCCATTAAAGGCTCATTATAGTGAGATAAACAAATAGTACCTTTATAATTAAGAGCATGAGCTTGATCAATTATGCTGTAAAATGTTTCTGATGGTAATTGTACCTTATGGTTTCTTGATTCTAATTTTGATTTGTCTGGATATTTAGTACGTAGACAAGTTTTACATGATCTATTACAAGTTGATTGTGTTTCTATTTCTAAGTGTGTAAACATTATTTTTTAATCCAAAATTTCTGAAGACATAAATGTGTATTAATCCAATTTTCATATTTATTAATAGATTCAAAACCTCTTTCTTTTAAAAAATCTATGGATTTCATAGGAACTTCTGTGCAGTAATCATGAGTACCTATAACATCCCCTTTCTTCATAGCTTTTGATGTGAAGTCAATCTCTCTTATTTTATTTCCATTATCACAGTATATGAATACTCTTCCTTTTGCTTTTTTTATTCTGTTGCTTATTTCTTCTTTGTGAAGAAAAATATTATCCATTACAATATGATTTACGTTTCTTGGAAGACTTGCTAGTGGTTTTTCTTTATCATATCCTATAAGATTTATTTTGCTAATAAAAGTATTATTAACCATTTTTAAAAAAGATCCTCTTCCACACCCTATTTCTATATATGTTGGAAACATATACTCATTTATTATTTGTAATAATAAAATTATTTCTGCTTTTCTATGCATACCACAGGTAGGTGTTTGCATATATGGAAATTCTTTAAACTCCTCATCTATTCTTTTTTTAACCTCATTATAATTAGTATATGATTCTGACCAATGTTTCATTTTGCCCTCATTATATAATCTCTTTGTCCATACAGTGTGTATGTTTCTTCAATTTCCAAACCTTCAACTATAGTTAATATTTTATTCATTGCTTTTTCACACCATATTGTAGGATGTATATCATAATGACCTTTAGTAAAATCCCTTTCTATTCCTTCTGTTTGACTATCGGGAGACCTTAAAAACAAAAGACCACCATTAAGCATGGACTTTCTTATTTCTTTTAACACTTTTATAGGATCGTAAAAATGTTCAAAACAATGAACAACAGTAATTAGATGGAATTTGTTTTCCCATTCCAATCCCTCTTTTTCAATATCTCTTTGTTTTGTTTCTACTCCAAGTTCTTCTCCGAACTTTATAACTTCTTTTATACCATCCATTCCAAAACTTTTAACATTTCCAACTTTTTGTAAACAATGTCCTAAGTAAGGATATTTAGATCCTACATCTAAATGAAAATATTCCTTTGATGGCATTTTCTTAGTTATATGATTATTATAAAGTGCTTCAGCTAATTGCTTGTTCGCAGCTTTTTCATTATCAGACATTTGATCACCAGAAACTTCATGGAATGCTTCATATATTTTTTCAGGAGGAGGTTCCGGCTGATAATACAGACCACAGTTTGTACATTCAACATAAGGATGTTCACCTAAATCCTGTCTAGGTTTAATCGCTTTTTCATTACCACACAAAATACATTTTACGTTTATCTCTTCTCCTGGTTCATCAAAAGATATTTCTTTTTTTAACTGCTTTTGACAATGACTAATATTTTGTTTTATTATTTCATCACTATGAACATTGGTATTAATCCATAACTGAACATCTGGTATGGGTAATGATAAACATTTCACATATTTTTCTATAGCTTCTTCATACCTTTCCATATTAAGATAAGCATCACCTAAATAATAATAACCTTCTCTTCTTCCATTCCAGTAATAAACACAACAATTGGCAGCATCTATAACATCTTCCCATTTTTTGTCTGTACCACCTTTTTTAATTTGTTGAATAATACATTCTGTTATGTATTCATAAGATTTAAAAACTTCTTCTGGATGTATATTCCAAAAATGATCAATTCTAGTTTTGTAAAGATTAATAGCTTCTTCATAATTACCTAATTCTCTTTTAGTATTGGCTAGATAAAAACACATTCTTGAAGCATCAAATCTTGGATAACCATTCTCTTTATACTTAGAAGCTTTTTCCCACTCCTTTTCCAGTATCTTTAAATTTCTGTTTGCTGATTCTTTCCATTGGTTTGTTGCATGAGAGTGAAGTATAATAATATCAGTTGCGACTTTAGTTAATCCTGGTTGTAGTTTTATAACTTCATGGCAGGGATAAACAAATTCAGCACCTTCTCTAGGAACTATTCTTTCTCTTCTGAATTTACCACCTAATCCGGTAAAACATTCTATGTATATATTTCTGTTATTTAATACTTCTCTTTCAAGAATTTCTCTTAATTTTTTAGTTGACGCTCTTGATTCAATGTAATCAGAAGCATCCATCCACATAACATAATCTGAAGTTGCTTCTTGAAAGGCTTTTGTCTTTGCGTTTCCAAAATGAAAAAGACCGTCTACATGATATTTGTCACCCGATTCAATTATTTTTACTTTAATTTTCCTTTCACTTTTATCATTTGGTAATGAATTCCACTCTCTTACTTTTTCTAATGTTTTATCCGTAGATCCAGTATCATGTATTACTATCTCGTCTGCTAATCCTACAACAGAATCCATAGCTCTTACTATAACTTCTTCCTCATTTCTTTCAGTAATACAAACAGATAATGTTGGTCTAGGAGCTTCTACATATTCTATTTTAAATCTCAAGTCTTTACATATAGTATTGATAACGTCTAAACAACTTATAGATTCCATTGAAGGGCATATTGTATTAGGAGGATTTTCATCAGAAAAAATAGGAGGCTGTTCTCCCTCAGAATATTTTATATATCCATGTTCATCTTTATCACATTTATTTTGTATCCCATAAAATTTATCATTACTTCTTATTTTAAAAGTATTATTGTAGAAAGTAAGATCTAAATCAGCAGGACCTCCAATAACAAAATGATGTATATTAAGTATTGCTAGGATATGTGCTATACCTGTATCTGGACATACACCAAAATCTGCACCTTTACAAACTGCTTCTATGTGTCCTATTGTTGGAGTATCACCTCTTAAATCAATAAGACCTTCCGTATCTATATATTTTTCATTTTTATTTTGTCCAACAAGAACAACATATTTACCACTTTTAATAATAGATAGAATCAAAGAATTCCATTTATGCTTTTCCCAAGATCTTACAACAAAAACATCAGGAGATATAACAACATAGCCATCAACAAATAAGTCACCAACAACTTCTGATAGTGGTACTTTGTTCCAATTATAATCTTCTCTTGGTATTGGGTTTATCGTTCCATAATCAAAATATTCATCCCATACCATATTTGGACAATATCCATTTACACTTGCTATCATTTTTGGAAAATCTATGAAATGTATTGTTCTTCTATAATAGTTTCCAAATTCATGTTCGTGAGTAACCATAGAAATAATGCCATCAAAAGCATTTCCTACATCGTTTTGATCACTAACATCTTCTTTTATTTCATCAATAAATTCACAATTATCATACATTCCTAATGTGTTTGAATCTATAGTAATGTGGCAACCATTTTCCTCTTCCCAATTTTGTTTTAAAGCTCTTGCACAATTAACGGCTGTTAAACAATCACCAATATTTTTGTTTGCTTTAATTAAAAATCTTGGTTTTTCTGGGGATTTTTTCCTTATTATCAAAATAAAATAATTATTATTGATATCTAATTCTTGAGAAACAATCCATAAATTAGGAACAAATTCCCTTAGATCTTTTAATAAAATAGACGGAGTTAGAGATTTAGGATCATAAGGCTCATACAAAAAAAGTGTTCCATCGTCTTTTAATATTCTTAACCATTCTTTTAAAAATAAGTTTTTATCTTTAAGAGATAAATCAAGTGAGGAATAAACATAATCATAACATTTATCTCTGAGATTATTTAAATTGGAAAGATCTTTCCATTGCCAAAATCTAGGATGAGAAAAAGGCTGAACATCTATAGCGTCAGCCTCTGGTGTTATTTTATCATTTCCACATCCTATATCAATTCCAATTCCACCTTCTTTTTGAATCTTTTTAATATAGGGAAATATTCTATTTCTTATCTTACTAGTTTCAGAAGACATTTTTAATATCCTTGTTATTGTGTTACTGTGATTTTACAGTACTTTTTTATTTTATTTTAAAAATCTAAAAAAAATATTATAAATAGATCATTATTACTATTTTTTAAGAATTTGACGAAATTATCTCTACTGTCCACCAATCACAGGTAAAAACATCTCCATCTGTAGCTAAGTCTACTAATAATGCCAAAGACTGGTCTATATTACAAGCTATTGTTCCTCCTGCTCCATAAGCCCTATCAGCATCATGCCCTAAATAACCATCTACGCTTGAACCATTTAAATAAATATTACCATTTAAAATTATAGGTGTATTTCCAGAAGCAGATAATGTTACTATTTCTGTACCTCCAAAAGTCAATCTATAAGTTCCATTACCAGAACCAGTAGTTCTTCTAACCCCTGCTTGAATTCTTAAAACTATGTTTTTAACTAAAGTATTTGATGGAATTATGATAGATTTTAGGGACTGATAACTTGAACCTGTTGCAGTAGTTGCTACCGAAGATACTCCAACAACTCTTCTTCTATCTGAATATCCTATATAACTTAATTGAGCACTTGTAGAAAAATCAAGACTTAATTTAGCATCCTCAGTATAACGATGATAAACATCACTATCCAAATCATCCACTCTAATATCTGCGTTTAATGTCCATAATCCATTTAAATAAGAAACTTCAGGTCTTTGCCAAAATCTTGTTGTTGCACTTCCAGATCCATATGAAGTATCAGATGTACCCCAAGCTTCTAGTGACCACATTATAGAAGATATAAATCCAAAATTAAATAAATCTTGCCCTGAATTATTATCATCATTTATTATACCACAACCAGCAAAATTAACATTGTATGTTGCTCTTAATGCTATTGCTTTAGATCCTCTTGTTGCCCAATCAGATTTAGACTCATATCCAGCATTACCTGAATAAGCAGTAGTATTGATTGGAAAACTTTCTAATAATATCCAATCATCTTCACTTAAATTAGATTCTGTTAAGGGATCATTATAGGTAGAATTTGGAAATGATACATCATTTGCAGTACCTAAAATATTATCTGTATTCCAGGCATTTGCAAAGGCAATGTTAGCATAAGTTTTACCATGAACATAATCTAACATTTCATTAAATTCTGCTCGGGTCTTACCATAATCGTATCCTGCTTCATCAATAAATATTCCTTGAACTTGTAATGTATCCCATTGATCTACTTTTGTTTTAAAATTAACTAATGTTTGATTTGCACTTACATATCCAAAAGCTTTAAAACAACAATTTAACTCTCTAACTCTAGGAACAATTATTTGAGTATTAGCATAATCACCATGACCAGGATCTTGAATTCCATCTCCGTATACTGCCATACCATAATGCGCTATATCCTGAGCTACTTTCTCATTATACCATGCATTTTTACCACTGTTAAAAGAATTTAGCCATCCATAAAAAATCAATAAATCTGAAGGTCTTTTCCAGTTTGCTTTTCTAACGTCTTGATCATGCCAAGCACCTTTATCATGAATGTCTTCAACATTACTTATTCTACCTGCATGACTAACTAATATACCACTTTCTCCTAAAATTGCTTGATTTTGTTCTGGATAATACAATGGATTTTCATTATCACCATATAATTCTCGTCTATGCATTAATTCTTGCATTAAATAAAAAGGTCCATGTACACCTGTAGGAGGATCTTCTACATCTGCATTAGCATTTATAAAATTAAATAAATCTAATTCATCTGCAACAGTCATTGCTCCTGCTATTGTTTTATCAGGATTTGCTGCTATTAAAGTAGTTGTATCTAAAGTAACTCCTGAAACTCCAATAAAATCTCCATCGGATTCTCTTGTTATAATACTCTCTCCTGTGCCATCATCTGTGAAAGCTATTGCTGAACCTGAATTTGATTCCGAAACTTGTATATGAGTAGCATCCACATATATTACATAAAAATCTGTTTCAGCAGGATAAGCTGCTAATTCTGATGGTAAAGATCCATCAGAATTTGATAAATGGCAAATAGGTCTAGTACTAAGCTCTGTCGTCCAATCTTCACTTACAATTATATTATTAGTGGAATTATCAAAAGTAATTGCACCTCCAACAACACGAACATCTAATGTTGTTTGTATATCAACACTATCTTGTTTTGTTTTAATTTCATTATTTATTTGATTAATCCATTCAATATAGGATTGAAGATATCCCAATCTATTTGGACGAATTCTATTACTATCTGAATACATTGATTGAAAAGATAATTGGATTTCGTTGGAATATCCTAAACTAATAATCATAGTATCAGCATCATTTTGTAATGATATTTTTTTTGCTATTTTTGCTGTTGGAAGTAAGGCAGCATCCACATCATCTTTTTCAGACTGATCCATTTCAATAACTGTATCTCCAACAACCTTCCAATATTTTTTTGGTACACCTGTTAATGCGGACAAATCTGGATTTATTATCCAGTATTCTACGGGATAATCTGGAGTATTAACACTATCTATTATTACTAGAGTAGTTCTATTAATTACTGTTGACATTTATTTCTCCTAAACTATTGAGGATGAACAGGTCTTCTGTATTGTAATTCTGATCCAACATAAACTGGATTAGCAAAACTGTTCATATTATATTTTTCAGTTCCTTGATCTTTACTAATTACTATTTGTGGAGATGCTGTTAAATAAGGGTGTCCTGAAGGAATACTAGCTTGTAACCCGTATTTCCACATTGCATAACCTTCAATTAATTGTCTTGTTTCTAAAGTAACTACTCCATTAATAATAATCATTTCACAGAAAACCATATTTTGCAATGTTGCTCCACCATCAGAACCTAAGAAAATATTTCCAACAGTAGGAACACTTAAACCTGTTGCATCCGAACCTGCTAAAGTTCCATTCTTCCTTATTTCTTGTACACCAGAAGTATTGGAATTATAAAAAGACATTAAAGCAACTTCACTAGTAGTGAGCAAAGTAGTAACTTGTATTCTTTGCCCTCCAGAAGTTCCTCCTGCATCAAAGTATACATCTCCACTTGCCCAAGGACAGTGGGATTGCCAACGATTGGCTCCTATACTTGAACCCGTTAATGTAAAAGCTGTACCATTTACTAAAGTTGTTGGAGTTCTCAATAAAAGGAATACATGAGCATTAACAACATTTGCACCAAAGGGATTACTGGAAGTGTTCATATAATCTTGATCAAATACTAAGGCATTTAATGAATTTATAGTTGCTGATCCTGTTAAAGGCTGAAGGGAACCTGTGGCTTGGTTTAAATGTAAACCGTTACCACTTTTATCTCTAAGTTGAGAAACTAATCCACTGCTTGAGGTAATAGTGTTTACATCTGAAGCATCCCACCATGCTACGTCACTGCTTAATTGTTCTGGAGTCCAATTTGACATACCCTCATCCAATAACCATCTATGTATTCTTCCATTAACAATATTATCTATGCCTCTACTTGCATATATAGTTTGTACTTCACCAGCAGTAAGTACTCTATTATATATTCTCACATCATCCAGTATTCCTATAAACCTTTGAGAAGTTGCTCCAGTTCTGGCTCCTATACTCAATAAGTCTGAACCTGGATCGTTATATGTATTACTACCAGAATTATCTAAACTTCCATTTATATAAATTTGCCATGCTACAGTTACACTATAATTCCAGGTACAAACAATATGGTACAGAGTATTTGCAGATATTGTTGAAATAGACGTCCCACCAGAACCTAATAGTTCATTATATATTAATCCATTGACTTCTCTGATTTCAAAGGTATTAGCGGAACCTATAGGTCTTTGAACCGTTGCTCCTACATTATCAAAGCTGGCCCAAAAAGAAACTGAACCTTGATTAGTAGGAGTAAAGTTACTTACTGATTCAAGATTATTAGTTCCATCAAATTGCATTGCCATTAAATTCTATTCCTACCTAAATTATTGAGGATGGACAGGTCTTCTGTATTGTAATTCTGATCCAACATAAACTGGATTAGTAAAACCGTTCATATTTAATTTTGATGTTCCTTCGTCTATTCGTGTTTCTTGTGGAGCATAACTTATATATGGATGTCCTATAGGAATACTAGCTTGCAATCCCCATTTCCACATTAAATAGCCTTCGATGATTTGTCTAAATGCTGCTGATAAAGTTCCATTAATAATAATCATTTCAGCAAAATCCATATTTTGAAATGTTGAACCATCTCCATCATCACCGATAACAATAGTATCTATAACTGGAATACTTGGAGCTGTAGCATTAGAACCTTCCAATGTTCCATTTTTCCAAAGTTCCTGTACACCAGAGGTATTGGAGTTATAAAAAGACATTAAAGAAACTTCACTAGTGGTTAATAGAGTATCAACTTGTATTCTAGATACTCCTCCTGTTGTTCCACCTGCATCAAAATAAACATTTGTATTACCATAAGGACAGTGTGATTGCCAACGACTAACATTACTAGCTCCTTTACCACCAGTTAAACTAAAAGCTGTTCCATTAACAAGTGGATTTGAAGTACGCATAACTAAAAATACATGAGCATCAACAACATTAGCTCCAAAGGGATTACTGGAAGTGTTCATATAATCTTGATCAAATACTAAGGCATTTAATGAATTTATAGTTACTAAGTTTGTCTCTGGCTTCAAAGAATCAGTACTTTGAGCCATATGCAAACCATTACCACTTTTATCTCTAAGTTGAGAAACTAATCCACTGCTTGAGGTAATAGTAGTTGCATCTGAAGAGTCATACCACCCTGCACAGTTTGATAAAAGTGAAGGAGTCCAAAATGTATCTCCCTCATCCAATAACCATCTATGTATTCTTCCATTAACAATATTATCTATGCCTCTACTTGCATATATAGTTTGTACTTCACCAGCAGAAAGTACTCTATTATATATTCTCACATCATCTAATATTCCTGTAAAGTAATTAACAGTTCCAGTTCTAACTCCTAAACTAAAAGGGTTTGAACTAGCAGCACTATAAGTTTTAGTTCCTGAATTATCTAAATTCCCATTTAAATAAATTTGCCATGCAACACTTGTAGTATAATTCCAAGTAAATACAAAATGATATAAAATACCTGTAAATAATGTTGTAAGAGTACCAGGACCTGTTCCAAATATATCATGATATAAGGTATTAGTATTTGCTCTAACTTCAAAATTATCATCAGATCCTAAAATTCTAGATAGTACTGGCAGGTTGGATGCATTCATCCAAAAAGAAAGAGAACCTTGAGCAGTAGGAGTAAAGTTACTTACTGACTGAAGATAATTAGTTCCATTAAACTGCACTGCCATAATTATCTCAACTAAAAGTTATTTCTATTAATAATAATGTCAAATCACCCACTAAAGTATCATAAGCATTAGCCTGATTTCTAGTAAGTTCAAATTGATGTACATTACCCGCAGTTAAACCTAACCCAGATAATGTACCACTATAAGTATCATATTGCCAATTTGTATTTGTTGGAAGTTGTATTATATTAATATTTTGAGCACTGCTCCAAGAAGTCACAGCAGCATTATCAGGCATCCCTCTTCTATAAAGATTAAGAGCAGCACCAACTGTTCCAGCAGGTGTTGTTTGTGCTCTGCTTATAAAAGTTATAGATATATTTGTAACTCCAGTAGGGACTCTTAAGGAAAATCCTATTCCTTCATCAGCAGAGTCATCAAACCGTCTTACTTTTAAAGCACTATTAATGGTATCTGCATATGTAGGAGCAAGATTATTAACAACCCAATTGCTTGTATTTGGACTATTAAAACTATCTGCATGAAATTGAAATTTATTTCCTCCAGCAGATCCTGTTAAACCAGTTAAGCCTGTAAGACCAGTTGATCCAGTATAACCTGTACTTCCAGTTTCTCCAGACAATCCTGTTAAACCAGTTGATCCAGTATAACCAGTTGATCCAGTATAACCTGTACTTCCAGTTTCTCCAGACAATCCTGTTAAACCAGTAGATCCTGTAGATCCAGTTTTCCCTGTCAATCCAGTAGATCCTGTACTACCAGTCAATCCTGTAATACCTGTTGATCCAGTATATCCTGTCAAACCTGTAAGACCAGTAGATCCAGTATTGCCAGTTGATCCAGTGTAACCTGTTTCACCAGACAATCCTGTAAGACCAGTAGATCCAGTTAATCCAGTTAATCCTGTTTCTCCAACACCTGTTAATCCTGTAGCACCTGTCATTCCAGTTGCACCAGTTGCACCTGTAACACCAACATCTCCAGTTGCACCTTGTATTCCTGTAACACCAACATCACCTGTAGTTCCAGTAACACCAGTTAATCCTGTAACTCCTGTTGATCCAGTTGCACCTGTAATACCAGTAGCTCCAGTTGATCCATTTTCTCCAGACAATCCTGTTAATCCTGTTGCTCCTGTAACTCCATCAATTCCTGTTGATCCTGTTTCACCTTGTATTCCTGTTGCTCCAGTTGATCCTGTAACACCTTGAATTCCTGTTGATCCAGTAACACCTGTAATACCAACATCACCAGTAGATCCCGTAACACCTTGAATTCCTGTTGCTCCAGTAGATCCTGTTGAACCTGTAACACCTGTTGATCCTGTTGAACCTGTAACACCTGTTGATCCTGTTGAACCCGTAACACCTTGAATTCCTGTTGCTCCAGTAACACCTGTTGATCCTGTAATACCAACATCACCAGTAGAACCTGTAACACCTGTTGATCCTGTAATACCAACATCACCAGTAGATCCCGTAACACCTTGAATTCCTGTTGCTCCAGTTGATCCTGTAACACCTTGAATTCCTGTTGCTCCAGTTGATCCTGTTGAACCTGTAACACCTGTTGATCCTGTAATACCAACATCACCAGTAGATCCAGTAACACCTTGAATTCCAGTTGAACCTGTAACACCTGTTGATCCTGTTGATCCTGTAATACCAACATCACCAGTAGATCCAGTAACACCTTGAATTCCAGTTGAACCTGTAACACCTGTTGATCCTGTTGATCCTGTAATACCAACATCACCAGTAGATCCCGTAACACCTTGAATTCCTGTTGCTCCAGTTGATCCTGTAACACCTTGAATTCCTGTTGCTCCAGTAGATCCTGTTGAACCTGTAACACCTGTTGATCCTGTAATACCAACATCACCAGTAGATCCAGTAACACCTTGAATTCCTGTTGCTCCAGTAGATCCTGT
>Ga0272441_10002339_pt1 | contig 38450 bp, 39 predicted proteins | sample SSMProp6N_FD_193582 | JGI IMG/M metagenome (GOLD analysis project Ga0272441, IMG submission 193582) | Marine sediment archaeal communities from Little Sippewissett salt marsh, Falmouth, MA, United States - SSM-Prop-6N | ecosystem: Environmental > Aquatic > Marine > Wetlands > Sediment ... | reverse complement strand
AATTCCCGTGTCCTGGGACCCTTCGGGTTCGATAATGGGTGATGTCCTCGACAAGGTCGATTACCTGTTCATCAACGAGGACGACATGGAAAGGAATAGCAAGCTGATCGAAAATAATCCACCAAAGAATACCATCATTACGTTAAACAATGGCGGATGCGTCATCAATGGAAGCATAAAAGTGGACAGTTTTGGCATCGATGCATTGGACACCACAGGGGCTGGAGACTCCTTTGACGCCGGATTCATATACGGGCTAATAAATGGGATGGAGCTCGGGAACTGTGGAAAATTGGGGGTTGCCTGCGCATCCGAGAACATCAGGATGGTCGGTTCCAGGGAAGGATTTAGGGGCTTGAAAGAAATAAAAAAGATAATGGATGGAAAGCCCTAAGGCCCAACATGCATCATTTCGAAGAAGTCGTCGTAATCCTCGAAATGCTTAATGGCCATGAGCTCTCCCTCAAGTAGGTGGTAGTGTGAGGCTTCCATAGATGCAAGATATCTCAGAAGGGTCTTCTCCCTTTCGCCATTCACAACTTCCGATAGGGATGTATAGAACTCCCTAGCCGCCTTTTCCGCCCCCATAGCAGCCTCTATGAGCACTGACATCGGTTTGGAATCGTCAAAAAGTAGGGATGGCATCTCAATGGAAACTGCCTTCTCCTCGCTGATGCCCACATTGACACCTTTCTGCTCCATCAGGGACAATATCAACGCCTTGTGCTTGCTCTCCTCCTCCGAGAGGTGCTTGAGCTTTTCCTTGAAAAAGACGTTATCTGTCTTATCACCCAATCTGGAATAGTAAAGCTCTGCTTCTTCCTCCGACCTGATAGCTATGTTAAGTATGTCCTTTACAGTATAGGTCAATCCAACACCTACAAGTTCTTGTTGTAAAAGAAGTAATGGACCCTTCCATTAACCTTTCCAACGTACTTTGATGGCTCTAGCCAATATAGTTCTTCTAGCGAATCCTCGTACATATCGTCACCTGGTCTATGTCGGGAACTTGTGCTCGTACCACATGTACCAGTTCCCAGTGTCTTCAAGATAGCTCTTTGCCTCTTCGAGCAGTTCATAGTGCTCCTTTTCCTCTCCTGCCATCTTTTCGTATATCTTCTTTTGCTCCTCATCATCCGCCGCTTTGGCTGCGTTCATGTACTGGTCGTATCCTTTCCTCTCCATGTCCATTGCGACCTGCAGGGCATCGATATCAGATGCAGCCTTTACAGACTCCTTCTTGTCCTCATCCGACATCTCTGAAAAGATGGTCTTCAGATTCTCTTTAGGGCTGTAGTTCTCTATGTCCGCTATACAGACATATTCATCACAGGAAATCTTCTGAAGGATCTCCAGATGCCTCTTCTCATCCTCTACGAATGACAGGAACATCTTCTTTGCCAAGGCATCGTCCGTATCATTGGCAGCCTTGGTATAGAATTCTATGCCATCCTTCTCTGTCTTGATTGCTAGATCGAGGGGATTTGCCATTTGTTTCTTACCTCCTAATTATAATCAGTCTTCCTTAATTTTAAATCTTCTTAACAAAAGCGAATTGGTCACTACTGAAACCGATGACATGGACATTGCAAGGGCCGCAAGCTCAGGCCTCATGTTGATCCCGTACGATGAGAACGATCCTGCGGCAAGGGGTATCATGATCGTGTTGTAGAACAATGCCCAGAACATGTTCTGCCTAATTTTGGAATATATCCTCCTTGATAGCGAAAGGGAAACGTTCACATCCCCGATGACGTCCCGGACAAGGATTATCTCGCCCGACTCGATCGCTATCTCCGAACCAGAACCGAGCGCTATGCCCGTGTCGGCCTGGATCAATGCGGGTGCGTCATTGATGCCATCCCCCACCATGGCAACGTTGCTCCCCTTTTCCTGAAGCTCCTTTATTTTCATGGCTTTTTGAGTGGGCAGCACGTTGGATATGAAGTTGTCTATCCCCAGTCTTTTTGAGATCGCCTTTGCGGTGTTCTCATTGTCGCCTGTGATCATCCAGACGGATATGCCCTCCTTCTTCAATTGGCCGATGACCTCGGCGGCCTCGTCCTTAAGGGTGTCGGCTAGAGCTATGTGCCCAATATATCTGCCGCCTCTTGCCACATGGACAACTGTGTTGCCCTCGTTCTCAAGCGCCAGTGAGCTTTTGTCATCAAATGCTATATTCCGCTCCCTCATGAAAGCAGAGTTCCCTAGCAATACCTCCTCAGAGCTTAGCTTGGCTTCCATTCCCTTCCCTGGGACGGTATTAATATCATCCAACCCAAGAGGTTCTATCCCCTCACGCTCAGAACTGGAAACTATCGCTTCGGCCAATGGGTGGGTGGAGCCCATCTCTATCCCCGCGGCCAGCCTCAAAGTATCCTTGGACGAGTATTCCTTTACATCCGGCCTTCCCTTGGTAAGCGTGCCCGTCTTGTCAAAGACGATCGTGTCGACATTCTGGACCTTCTCCAAGGCCTCCCCGCTTTTGATGAGAATGCCTCTGTTGGCACCGACACCCGTGCCTACGGCTATGGCGGTCGGGGTGGCCAGGCCAAGGGCGCATGGGCAGGCTACGACCAATACAGCTATCATCCTGGTCAGGGAAAAAACGAAGTCACCGTTGAACGCGAAGAACCACAGTGAGAAGGTCACAAGTGCAATTATCACGATCACGGGGACAAAGTATGAGGAGACCCGGTCGGCAAATCTCTGTATCGGCGCCTTTGTGCCCTGGGTCCTCTCCACAAAGCTTATGATCTGCGAGAGCATGGCATCCTCCCCTACCTTTGTGGCGCTCACCTTCAAAAGGCCATTTCCATTGATCGTGCCACCTATTACAACGGCTCCTTTAGACTTCTCAACAGGTATGGGTTCGCCTGTGATCATTGATTCATCCACATTGGAGTACCCATCCACCACCGTGCCGTCCACGGGCACCCTCTCACCAGGCCTTACAACGGTCACATCTCCGACCATGACGAAGTCTATTGGAACCTCTCTTTGGCCCCCATCATGCTCCACGATGGCATGCTTGACCTGCAGGGACATCAGCTTCTTGAGCGCCTGGGAGGTCCTCCCCTTTGCATAGGTCTCTAAGACCTTTCCAAGCAATATGAAAGATAGAAGCATGGCAGTGGTCTCATAGAATAGGGGGCCATCGAAAATGAACGTTGTGCCAATTGAATAGAAGTATGCGGCAGAGGTCCCCATCATAACTAGGACATCCATGTTCGCGCTTTTTTCCTTAAGGGAGTAGAGGGCGCTTCTGTAGAATGTGAATCCTGAAATGAACTGAACAGGGGTGGTGAGCAAGAAAAGCACGTAGGGCCTGTATCCAAAATCTGTGAAATGAGTGATTATTATAATGGGCAAGGCAAGGACAAGGGTAAAAATGAATGTATTTAGATAAGGATTCCTCTCTTTAGTCTCCTTAGATCCCTTTGACACCACCTTGTAACCCTTTTTTTCTACGATCCCACTTATCGTATCGATGCCGGCCTCCAGAGGATTGTATGTTATGAAGGCCCGGCCAGTGTTGAAGTTGACATTGGCGCCAGATACCCCCGATACCTCCCTCAGGGACTTTTCCAGGCCAAGGGCGCAATTTGCGCAATGCATCCCCTCTATGTCCACTACTATGTCCTCATCCTTGATCCCATAACCTAAGGAAGAGATCTTTTTAGAAATCTGTGAACCGGAGACCCTCTGGGGGTCATGGTCAACAATGCCGGTGTTTGATGCCAGATTGATACTGACATCCTCAACACCGTCTAGAGAAATGAGTGCATCTTCGATCTTTTTTACGCATCCGGCGCAGTGGATGCCCTCAAGCATGAACCTGCTTTCTATCTTTGTTCACCCATGGAAATATTCTGATGGGCAAGACCTTGGGATCGAGTGGTCCTCCTTTCCAGGGACTCCGCAGGAGTCTGCGCGGCATTGTTTGCACAGCCTGAACTGTTGTATATGCTTCTCTGCCAGTTCCCTAGCCTTTTTGAGGTCATCGCATCCGGGAGGTTCCATGTCTGCAAACTCATTGAGAGGTATCAAGGGTATGATGTTCATTATCCACGCCCCCAGGTCCGCTGCGGTCTTGGCGATCTTTTCTATCTGGCCCATGTTTATCGAAGGGATCAGAACGGTGTTGATCTTCACGGCCATTCCCCTTTCGACGGCCAGCTCTATGCCTTCAAGCTGATTCTCTATGAGCTTCTCCGCCCCCACGGCATCCTTGTAGAGCTTTCCCTCGTACAAAACCCATGACACTATCTGGGATACGATATCGGGTTCCAGACCGTTAACAGTTACGGTGATGCTCCCTACATTGGTCCTGTCCAGGATATCTATCTTCTTTGGAAGGAGCAATCCGTTAGAGGCGATGCACTTGTAAAGATCTGGAAACTCCCTGTTAACGATGCTCAGGGTCTCGAAAGTCTCCATGTTGAATAAAGGCTCGCCAGGTCCGGCTATTCCCACGACCTTTAGCGTTTTGTACTTCTTCTTGGCCTCTTTGATCTTTTCAACAGCCTCTTCCGGCTTCATCAAATGGGAGTAGGTCCCTGGCCTGTATGCGCATTTATCAAGCCCCCTGCTGCAGAACTTGCACTGAATGTTGCATTTTGGAGCCACGGGCAGGTGGATCCTGGCATTCTTATGGTGTGCCTTTTCATTATAGCAGGGATGGGCACTGGTAATATGGGCAAATTTGGTACCTACTTCATTCCATGCCTTGTTCTTCAATGCCATTATATCACTAAATCGTCTCAAGAGCCTTCTTGGCAAATGTCTTGCCAAACTCATGACATTCTTTCAATTCCTCTTCGGTTGGGACCCACTTCAACTCCAATGGTTGAGCAACGATATTCACTCCGGCATCCTTGAGCATTTCCTCAGCGGAGTTGCATGCGCCTCCACCCCACCCGTAAGATCCAAACGTGCCGCCGATCTTGCCACGGGGCCTGAGTCCCTTCAAATAAGTTAAAAATCCCCCCATTATGGGCAACATATTGTTGTTGAGCGTCGGAGTTCCGATCAATAAGGCCTTGCTATCAAGAAGCTCCTTGATCACATAGCTGTACTCAGTGTCCTTGAGCCTCATCAGCTTCACGGATAGACCGGCTTCCATGATCCCCTCGGCAATGGCCTTCGCCATCTTTTCGGTGGAACCCCACATTGTATCATAAGCCAAGACCACCTTGTTGATGGCCCTTCCGTTCGCCCATTCCGAATACCAGTTTATGATCTTCATGGGGTCACTTCTCCAGATGATGCCATGGTCTGGAGCTATGATGTCTATCTCAATTCCCATTTCCAATATCTTCGACACAAGGCGTTTTATCAATGGGCTGTAAAGCCAAAGTATGTTGGAGTAATACTCTCCTGCGGCATCGTAGAGTATCTTCTCATTTACCTCATCATCGAACCTCTGGGAGGATGCGTAATGCTGTCCAAATCCATCGGATGTGAATATCACCTTGTCCTCCATCACGTAGGTCATCATCGAATCTGGCCAGTGGAGCATCGGCGTCTTTATGAACTTCAGGGTCTTGCTGCCCAGTGAAAGCTCATCGCCGTCCTCGACAACATCGATCTCAAAATCAGTTCCATGATGCTTGAACAGTTCCTCCTTGCCTTCCTTGGTGGATACTATCTTAGCATTCTTGAGCAGTCCCGTCACATCGGCGAAGGAACCTGAATGGTCCATCTCTACATGATTGACGACCAAGTAATCTATGTCACTGGGATCGACAATATTTCTTATCCTGTCTACAAGCTCTTTTTTAAAAGGTCTCTTTACAGTGTCCAACAGGGCGATCTTTTCATCTACTATCAAATAAGCGTTATAAGTGGTACCATTGGGGGTCTTGTAGCCATGGAAGTCACGCAGATTCCAATCAATGGCCCCTACCCAGTAGATACCTTTTTTCAATTCAACATTCTTAATAAAGCTCCCCCCATAAAAAAGAAGGTCCATGGAAACATGGACCTCGATCTAATCTCCCATTCTCATCTTGACTCCGCAACATACCAACGTTCCGCCGCCGGCCTTTACGACCTCGACCTCGTTTCCGCATATGTCACAAACATACTTCTCTCCAACTTTGGTCATATGATACCTCCTTTGTACTTTATTATCATATTCTGTAATGCTTTATAATATTTTTTATATATTCTTTAAAAGGATATTTTATATAATGGAGATTTATTTCTTTTTTGAATCGAAAAACAAAATGAAAAGAGATATATACAACGTTCACACATCTATACCTACAAGAAAATGAGGTATTGTGATGAGTGAAGAGAATTCTACAGGATTGCCCCTAATCGGGGATAAGTTCCCAGAGGTCACAGTTGTGACGACCATGGGAAGGAAAACTCTACCAAATGAATATGCAGGCAAATGGTTTATCCTTTTCAGCCACCCTGGTGACTTTACGCCTGTATGTACTACAGAATTCGCCGGATTCGCAAAAAAGGCCCCTGAGCTAAAGGAACTTAACTGCGAGCTCATAGGATTGTCCATAGACCAGGTTTTCTCGCACATAAAGTGGGTACAGTGGATAGATGAGAATCTCGGTGTCAAGATACCTTTCCCTGTCATCGCCGACCATGGCAAGCTTTCAAAGATGTTAGGTATGCTGCATCCAAACAAGGGTTCCAACACTGTCAGAGCCGTATTTGTCGTGGACCCTGACAGCATCATAAGGGTTATACTTTATTACCCCCAGGAGATTGGAAGGAATTTAAACGAGATCGTGAGGATCGTAAAGGCATTGCAATTCACGGATAAGAACAAAGTCGCTGCCCCAGCAGACTGGCCAAACAACGAGTTTTTGGGAGACAAGGCCATCATGCCCCCGGCAACTACTGTCGAAGACGCTGAGAAGAGGCTCAAGGACAAGAATCTTGAGTGCAAGGACTGGTGGTTCTGCTACAAGAAGGCCGACTGACCTCTCTTTTTATTTTTTATTGATAAGATGAATATCATATCCTGGAACGTCAATGGTCTCAGAGCGGTTTACAAGAAAGGATTCATGCAATGGTTCATGTCTGTAGACCCGGACATACTATGCCTCCAGGAGACCAAGTCACACGAGGACCAACTGCCACTTGATCTTAGGTATATTGAGGGATACCATCCTTTCTATTCTTATCCAGAGAGAAAGGGGTACAGCGGCGTCGCTACTTTTTCCAAGATTGAGCCAAAGTCTGTTGAGAGAACATTCCCAATCTCAGATATCGGTGACGAGGGAAGGATACTTATCACAGAGTTCGACAGCTTCCACTTGATGAACATCTACTTCCCCAACGGAAAGATGTCACGGGAAAGGTTGGAGTATAAATTGGATTTTTATAAAATCTTCCTTGAACAATGCTCTAAGCTCATGAACAACGGAAAAGAAATAATAATATGCGGAGACGTCAACACCGCCCATACCGAAAAGGACATTGCCAGGCCAAGGGAGAACGAGAAGGTATCAGGTTTCCTTCCAGAGGAAAGGGAGTGGATCGACAGATTCATCGAGGCGGGGCTTGTGGACACTTTCAGGCTCTTTAATCAGGATGGTGGCAACTATAGCTGGTGGGACTACAAGACCAGGGCCAGGGAGAGGAACATAGGATGGAGGATAGACTACTTCTTTGTCAGCAAAGGGCTGCAGGAGAAAGTAAAGGCTTCATACATGCTTCAAGATGTCATGGGCAGCGACCATTGCCCTATCGCCATCGAAATAAAAATATAGCGATAAAAATTTAACATAATTTTACAAAGTATCCCTATGGCAGATGAATGCAAGAGAAGCTATGGGTGGTACAAGCACCATGCTTGGGGGGCTTTGGCACTCCTTTCTATATTCTTCGCAGTGACCAGATTCTATCCACAGATCCCCTCTTACTTGACCATCGTTGTCGTGACATCACTTTGCCTTTATGCGCTGGTGGCCATATTCCTCACCTACAGGCACAACAAGGAAAACGTCCAAGGTGAAGGGGATGCCATCATTGTCAAAGAAAAAATGGATTATGGATCCGAACTGGAGAAAGAGCGGCTCAAGGCAGAGAAAAAAAGACTAAAGGCTGAAGCTAAAAGGATAAAAAAAGAGCATTCAAAATAAAAAATCCAGAAGCCTATACGTTCACTACTTCGGTGACCTCTGGGATCTCCTTCTTAAGCTCGGCCTCTATGCCGAACTTGAGGGTCATCTGGGACATTGGGCATCCACCGCAAGCTCCTGTGAGCTTTACCATGACCTTTCCTGTCTCCTCGTCCACATCGACAAGTTCGACATCCCCGCCATCCGCTTGCAGCATTGGGCGGACCCTGTCCAATACTTCCTGTACCTTCTCTTTCATGGTTGTCACAACCGTAATATAAAGGATATGCAAAGTTTTTAAAAAGGTTTCTCCCCTAAAAATAAAACATATTTGCATATTTTAATGTGGATGGGAATTTTTATGTTGGATGAGGAACTAACTTTGAAAAGAAGGTCTGTATGGAAAAGAGTGAAAGAGACCGACAGAGATGATATCGAATCGCTCTCAAAGGAATACAGGGCCTTCATTGATAACGCCAAGACTGAGAGGGAGGCCGTAAAGCTGACAGAGAGATTGGCACTGGACAACGGTTTCATGCCCATTGAGGAAATTGAGAGGCTGGCAAACGAGAACGAGGACCTGGACCTCTCGGGCAAGCGCGGTTATATCAAGAACAAGGACAAGAACATCGTGCTCTTCATACTGGGGAGAAAATCGATAAGCGAGGGATTCAAGATGGTGGGCTCGCATGTCGATTCACCAAGGCTTGACCTAAAGCCAAATCCTCTCGTCGAGACAGAGAAGTACGCCATGCTCAAGACCCATTACTATGGGGGCATAAAAAAATACCATTTTGCCAACATCCCGCTTGCCCTGCACGGAGTGGTGTTCAAAAGGGACGGGAGCAAGGTGGACATTGTCATAGGAGAGTCGGATAATGACCCTGTGTTCACGGTTAACGACCTGTTGATCCATCTGGCAAAAAAAGTTCAGTATGAGAGGAAGACGCCTGACGTGATCAAGGGCGAGGAGCTCAACATTCTTTTTTCAAGCATTCCTGACAGCGAGACGAAGGAAAAGTCCAAGACAAAGATGATGGCCCTCAGGCTGCTATATGAGAAATATGGCATCACAGAGGAGGACTTCGTATCGGCAGAGATAGAGGCCGTGCCCGCAGGCAGGTCAAGGAACGTGGGGATCGACATGAGCATGGTTGGAGGCTATGGACAGGATGACAGGATATGCGCCTTCTGTTCCCTCAAGGCCCTCTTTGAGATGGACGTTCCCGAGTTTACATCCATAGCGTTCCTCGCTGACAAGGAGGAGATCCATTCGGAAGGGAATACCGCGATGCAGAGCAACTTCTTCCCTTGGGCGCTCTCCAAGATGCTTTCATTGCAAGGTGACGCATCAAGCCTTACGTTGCTTGACACCCTAAGAAGAGGGAAGGCGATATCCTCTGATGTGGGCGCCGCAGTCAATCCCAACTTCCCCAAGGTGCATGAGGAGAACAACGCGCCAAGGATGGGAAATGGAATTTATCTCCAAAAATACAGTGGTTCAAGGGGCAAGTACGAGGCGAACGACGCCAATGCGGAGTTCGTGGCTGAGCTAAGGAAGATATTCAATGAGAACGACATAATCTGGCAGGCCGGAGAGCTTGGAAAAGTGGACGAAGGAGGGGGCGGTACCATTGCAAAGTACATGGCAAGGCTGGGGATGGAAGTCGCCGACGCCGGACCCGCCCTGCTCTCCATGCACTCTTCCTTCGAGGTCGCATCAAAGGCAGACATATGGATGACGATAAAGGCCTTCAAGGCGTTCTATGGATCGATATGATCAATGCCACGAGTAGTTCCTCATCTGCTCTGCCATTTCCTTGAGCCTCTTGTCGACCATGTAATGAATGGTCCCCTCGGGGTATTTGCCGGAACCATCTGGGATTCCCGCCTTTATCCCTGTAAGGACCTCTATTCCCTCATCTATGGTGCTTACAGAGTATATGTGGAACTTACCTTCCTTGACCGCGTCCACCACCTCTTCCTTGAGCATGAGATTCTGGACGTTGGATGCCGGGATCATGACCCCCTGCCCTCCTGTGAGGCCCTTGGACCTGCATACGGCGAAGTGGCCCTCTATCTTCTGATTCACACCGCCTATGGGTTGGATCTCCCCATACTGATTGACAGAACCAGTAACGGCTATGGACTGCTTTATCGGGACACCTGAGAGTGATGACAGTATGGAATAGAGCTCTGTGCTGGATGCACTGTCGCCCTCCACTCCAGAGTAGCTTTGCTCGAAAACTAGCCTTGCAGTAAGCCCTAGTGGGCGCTCCCTGGCGTACTTGTTGAGCAGGTACCCTCCAATGATCATGACACCTTTCGTATGTATGGGGCCGCCCATGGCAGCCTCGCGCTCTATGTCCATCACGCCTTCCCTGCCGATGCCAGTGGAAGCTGTGACCCTTGAGGGCCGACCAAAGGAGTAATCCCCCATCGACATGACAGATAGGCCGTTAACCTGTCCTACCTTCTCCCCGTCGACGTCCATGAGGAGCTGCCCATTGTCGAACATCTCCTGGATCTTCTCTTCGGCCAGATTGGACCTGTATATCTTCTCTTCTATGGCTTTCCTGATATGGTCAGAGCTTATGGAATCGCTCCCATCCTTCTTCGAATAGAAGTCGGCCTCCCTGATGATGTCCGCTATCATGGCAAATCTGGTGGAGAGCTTCTCCTTGTGGTCAGAGAGCCTTGAGCTGAACTCTATGAGCTTGCACAGGGACTCAGTATCAAGGTGATTAAGTCCCTCCTTGTTGCAGAACGTGCATACGAACTTTGAGTAGTCCATTATGTTCTCAGCATCCCTTTTCATGCTGTTGTCGAAATCTGCCTTTACCTTGAACAGTTCCTTGAATGACGGGTCCCCTGAATAGAGAGCCTGGTACATCTGGGAACTGCCTATAAGCACCACCTTTATGTCAAGCGGCATCGGTGCAGGCTTTACGCCCTTGGTGGATATGTAACCGAACTTCTCTGCCGGCTCCTCTATGGTCGCCCTTCCCTGTTTCAGGGCTATCTTTAGACCTTCCCAAGAGATCATGTTCCTCAATAGCTCCTCCACCGGCATGACCAGATAGCCGCCGTTAGCCTTGTGTATGGAGCCTCCCCTTATCATGGTGAAGTCCGTTGTAAGCATGCCAAACTGGGCCTCCTTCTCCAGCTTTCCAAAAAGATTCTGATAGTTGGGATTCAGCTCGACTATGACTGGGGCCCCATCTGTCCCAGAGTTGTCCACGACACAGTTTACCTCATACTTCCTGAATGGAAGGTCCTTTTGCCAGGGGCCCATCTGCTGCAGCGTCTGGGCGTTCTGAGGGGGTTTAGAAAATGTAACGAACTGGATGATGTTCTCCAAGATGTCCTCCTGAACATCTTCTATATACCCTATGACGTCGCCGTGGTCCTTGAACTTCTCCTTGAGGTCCTGCACAAGATGCCCTATGGTGAAGTTTGCGACCTCCTTGTTGAGCTCCTTGAGGCGGTCGTTGATACTGTCGTCGATGCTCTTGAGTTTTCTCATGGTTACCCTGAGCTCCTCTGTAACACCCTCTCTCTTCTTCTGTATCTCGGACCTGGTTTCCGGAGGTAGGGACATGAACTCCTGATCCGAGATAGGCTTGCCATCGATAATTGGAATTGTCATCAAACCCATTGGCGATCTCTGTATCATGAAACCCCTTTCATGCGCCATGGCGTTGAGGTCTTCGAAAAGCTTGTTCCTCTCATTCTCGCTGGATCGGATCGATGCGTCGCGCTTGTTCACATAATCCTCACTCTCGAATGCCTCTGGCAGCTTGGCCTTCGCCTCATTGATGAAGCTCTCCATCTCCTTTCTGAAAGCAGTTCCCCTGCCGGGGGGAAGCTCGATGATCATAGGTTCATAATTGTTTTTGAAATTGTTTACATAGCACCAATCAGAGGGCACGGGCTCTATACTGGATGTCTTTTCAAGAAAATCCTTGACAGTGGTCATTCTACCGGTTCCAGGCATCCCGGAGACGTAAATGTTGAACCCCTCTCCTTTCATCTCAATGCCAAAGTTCAGGACCTTGACGGCCCTTTCCTGACCGATGATATCGGCCACGGGAGAAAGGTCAGCTGTAGATTTGCAATCGATCTCGACAGGATCACAAACATGCCTCAACTTTTCTGGTGTCAGTTCATCTATCATGCATATTACCTCTAGTTGCTGTATAACATATGGTAGTATGATATTTATTTTTTAGTGTTATATTTTAATATATTAGGCCCGGGTGACAAAAGATATTTTATTGATAATTGAATAACTGCTTTGTCCGTGATAGAATGAACAAAATATGCATACCCATCGACTCATATGGCCATGTGGAGTTAGAGAATGTAGGTGGCAAGGCCGCCAACCTCAATAGGTTGATGAAGGGCGGTTTCAAGGTGCCAGAGGGATTCATTATCACAGTTGCGGCATATGAGGACTTTATATCAAAAAATGGATTGGAGAACAACATAAATCAGATACTGGAGAACAGCTCCCATGATGGGGATGGGAGGGCAAGGACCTGCTCGGAAAAGATAAAAGAAGCAATAATGGCGGCCCGGATAGACGATCTCCTTATCGAGGAAGTGAGGTCCTACCTTGATATTGCAAGTAAGGACGCCCTATGGGCAGTTAGGTCCTCTGCTGTTGCTGAAGACCTACCTGAGGCCTCTTTTGCAGGTCAGCAGGACACATTCCTCAATGTTTCACCAGATGATGTGATGGCCTCTGTGAAAATGTGCTGGGCATCTTATTGGAACGAAAGGGCACTGGCCTACAGGCAGAACACATCCATATCACACCTTGAAGGGGGTGTTGCAGTTGTCGTTCAAAGGATGGTGGACTCTTCGACCTCTGGAGTGATGTTCACCAAGGACCCGGTGTATGCGAGCAGCAATAACATGATAATCGAGTCGAGCTGGGGCTTGGGGGAATCGATAGTCTCGGGGATCGTGAGCCCCGACAGGTTCGTATATGACCCCATGAAGAACAAGGTCATTGAAAGCAGGATCAGCAGGAAGGACAAGGGACTGTTCCTTTCAAAGAATACCATTGTTGAGATAGAGGATAAGCTGCAAAAGGCCCCTTCGATATCAGACTTGCAGATGATGCAGCTGTTGGAGATAGGCAAAAGGATCGAGGACTACTTCGAACACCCACAGGACATTGAATGGTCGATCGAAGGTGATTCGATATATATACTGCAGTCAAGGCCGATCACCACACTGGATAGTGATGAAGAGGTGCTGTGGACAAGGGCTTATGGGGATGAATATTGGGCCGATGTGACCTCACCGCTCTTCTTCTCTTTCCTAGGGCATTACCTGACAAACTACGTTAATCACGAGGGATCGAGCGTGATGGGTTACAAGGAGCTGACAGGGCTAAAGCTCCTGAAACTTCACAAGGGCCATATATACTTCAATTCGAAGGTCCTTGAAGAGGTATTCACTTTCAATCCTAGATTCTCAAGGACCAAGGAACTTCTCAATTATTTTCCGGTCAAAGACCAGGAAAGGATAGCCAATGCGAAGACCAAGACGCTTAGGCGGATCTGGGCAGAGATAAGGATTATGCTCAAGGACCCTGATGGAAGCATGATGAGGACCGACAAGGCCTACAGAAAGTGGGCCGATGAATATCTTAGGGCCATGAGGGCTTATGACGAGCTTGACCTTACGGCCATATCTGACAAAGAGCTGCATGAGCAATATGTGTATATGGAAAACGCTTTTCTCAAGCACTTCAGATTGATAAGATACGGGATGGTCACCCATAGCATTGGGACAAACCTCATGATAAAGAGATGGTTGATAGATTGGCTGGACGACAGGACCGGAGAGTTGTACTCAAAGCTTATATCGGGGCTTCCTGACAACAAGACCATCGTTACCAACATGTCCATGGCAAGATTGGCAAACAAGATAAGGCTAAACGAAGAGCTCTCGGAGGTCCTAAAAAATGGTGACGAAAAAGAGTTTCTGGATAAGCTGAGGGCGTATCCGGAATATCGGGATTACAACGAGTTCATGGAAAAGTACGGACAACGTTCACATACCAGGGAGCTTCTATCGCCCAGGTGGGTGGAGGACCAGAGGCTTGTCATAGACATTCTGAGGTCGTTGGTAACCTCCAGCCCCATAGACTTTGAGAAGATCGAGAAGGACAAGTCCAGGGAGCGCATAGAGACTGAGAAGATGATCTACGAAAGGATCGGCAGATTGCCGATGGGATTTGTGAAAAAGACTTTGTTCAAGATAGTGTTGAGGTATGCGCAGATATATCTCATTTTCAGGGAAAATCAAAGATTCTATCTCGACCACATCCTCTATAGGGTAAGGAGGCTCTTTTTGGAATACGGGAGACGTTTTAAAGAGAATGGGCTCATAGAGAACGAAGAGGACATATTCTTCCTTTCAAAGGAAGAGATATTTTCAATCTCATTGGGCGGAAGCAGGTCCCCTCTTATTCAGATAGCTTCAAGGAAGAAGGAGTTTGAGGATAACAAGTACACACTTCCACCAAAGTTCCTGAGGGGAAGGATCGAGTTTGACGATACTGTGATGTATGACGATGATGTTGTCAAGATCACCGGCACCTCTGCCAGCCCCGGTATAGTTACAGGGCGGGTAAGGGTCGTGGAATCCATAGACCAGCTCCCGCTGGTGCAGGAAAATGAAATCTTGATCACATCCAATACAGACCCGGGGTGGACACCGGTCTTTGCGAAACTGGGCGGCCTTGTGACGGAAACTGGGGGCATCCTCTCTCATGGCGCTGTGGTTTCAAGGGAATACGGAATACCGGCAGTTACCGCGGTCAAGAACGCAACATCCTTCTTTAAGGATGGGCAAAAGATAACACTGGATGGGAATGATGGAATAATATATCTCAAGGAGTGATAAGATGGATACAGACATTCTACATGAACCAAATGATCAGAAGGAATGGAACGAGAGCTTCTATTTCAATCTTTATGATAAGGGAAATGACATATATGCCTTTATGAGGATAGGGCTCAAGCCCAATAAGAAAGAGATAAGCATGTTCTGCTTCATCTCCGCGCCCGATGTGGTGGCCGGAAAGAGGGGGCAGGGCAGGATATACCACAAGGACCTGGAGATCCAAGGCCTCAAATACGAGAAGATAGAGCCTGAGAAGAAGTGGAGGCTTATGTTCGATGGCGATATGAAGGTTGTCGTGTGCAACGCCCCCGAATATATAGAAGTTAAGTTCGATCTGGAGTTCAACGCCTTGGAAAAGGTCTTCAACTATAGGGAATGCGTCTCCGGATTCGAGGAAGAGATATCCCAGTCGGTCGCCTCCGAGCACTTGGAACAGTTCGGCAGGATAACCGGGACCCTTGAAGTCCTGGGAAGAGTATATCAAATAGACGCCCTAGGGGAACGGGACCATAGCTGGGGTGTGAGGGATTGGAACGCCCCAAAGAACTGGATATGGCTTACGGGACAGTTCTCCGAGGACATGACGTTCAATCTCACAAAGCTGACAGTGGAACAAGGAGAGGTCGATGCAGGTTTCTTCTACCAGGACGGCAGATACGACCCATTGGTCAAGTCAAAGGTTGACACGGTGTTCGGTAGCGACGGAGTGCCCACGAGCTTTGAGCTCGAGCTGATAGACAAGGAAGGCGTGAAAAGGGCCATCAGCGCCAAGGTCCTCAAGAACATAACATTGCACTTCCTCAGTGATGACAAGAGATCCTTGTCCATCATGTATGAGACGCTGGCCGAGTATTCATATGATGGAAAGAAGGGATACGGAATTGCAGAATTCCTTATGAAAAAGTAAAATAAAGTAAAAAATGGATCAGATGTTATAGGGATATGTCTCCTCCACATCGACAATGACGGCATAGTTTGTCGGTGGAAGGTGGGGCATCATCTCTTTCAATGCCTGTGAGACCTTGTCGAATATTGGACCGGAGTCCATCAATGTGCAACTCCCCTTGATCTGGCATCCCTTGTTAGTTTCCCTGTCGAGCACGTAAAGTGATATCTTTGGATTTTCCTTGAGATTAATAATGGTGTGTGGAGATGCTATCTCGGCAAACACCAGCTTGTCGTCACCAATTACCGATATGCTACCCTTAGGCGAGACGTTTGGCACGCCATCATTGGTTGCGGTAGCGGCAAACACCAGGTGCTGTTTGTTTATCATGTCTATTACTTCTTTGGATAGATTAGTCATTATATCACCAATGATTATTAGGCATAGTCATATTTATATATTTATTCGTTATAAAAATATACAAACTACATTTTTCAGACCTTGGTGACCGAAATGGCAGATGAAGATATCGAGAAAAGGCTTGAGAGGCTGGACAAGAAAATGGACCAGCTAAAGGATGATGTAAAAAGATACATGGAATTCACTAACAAACAGCACTACGACCTGATGCTCAAGACCACATGGGACTTGGTAAAGGGACGCCTCACTGAGAACTTCATCAAGGATGCCGATGAGAATCTTGAGCTATCGATAAACAGTGAATGCGGCAAGAGGGATACATGCATAGGCTACTTCAGAAGTATCATTGAGAAGAACGTAGAGGCCATGGAAGATGCCGACAGTATCTTTGACATAAAGAACAGCACAATGATGGAAATAAAGGAAAAGGCGCCATACGAAGGATGTAACTCTTGCATTATGGAGATGTCAAAGATCCTTGACAAACAGGTAAGGTTGATGAGCTCGCTCAATGTATATAGGTCCACCACACAACACAGTACGGGCATATCGATAGAGGAACCCATCGGAATCGTCAAGGGATACCTTGAGCCCATTGCGAACAGGAGGAGGATGGAGATACTATTGTCCCTCTCAAAGGGAGCCATGACATTCTCAGACCTTTCCAAGAGGACCAAGCTAAACGGCGGAAATCTTCTCTTTCACATCCAGAAGCTCCAGGACGCAGGCATGATAATACAAAGACATGAGAGAGGAGACTACATGATAACAGAGAAGGGATTCTCAACGCTGAGGACTCTGAGCGGGCTTTTGACGGATTCGGGATAGAATTAGTTTTAAATATTGAGACATATCATTTTGCCTATGCATGCCAAGATAATGAGAATAATTGCAATAATCTTCCTAGGGATAATGGCAGTATTAATGTACTTCAGGTCACAGGGAGAACTTACAGACGCCAATCTAACTGTAATCTTCGCTTCCCTGTTCGCGGCTATAATGGCAATAATGTGGCTGGATCAAAAACTCTGCGACAGAGAAAATAAATAAATTTGATGTGAGTGCTCCGACCGGGATTCGAACCCGGGTCTCAGGCTCGAGAGGCCTGGATGATTGACCGGACTACACTATCGGAGCACAAGTGATAAAGGCGATTTGCGAATTGTGTTTAAATATTTTTCGTTATATCATTCCCCAGTCCGCTAAGCTCTTTCTTAAACCAGAGATGGCCCACCAATGCAGAAATAGCATCGCCTATCGCTATAGATAACCAGATGTACCTCACTGGCATTCCATAGACCATCGTGAACATGAAGGACAAAGGCACAGAAACAATTCCAGACCTTATCAGCGCCAGGCCCAATGACGGAAAACCGCGTCCCAGTCCCTGGAACCCCGAGGCCGCCAGAAGTGAGAATGGCAGGATGGGGTAAAATATGGAAAGTGTCCTCAAATAATCCTTACCGATGCCGACCACCGTCGTATCACTGCTGAAGATGTTATAGATCAATTCAGGAAATGCGTAAAATAACAGACTGCAGACCACCATGAACAATATCAGCACCTTTAATGAATATCTGTGGATCAAATTGATCTTTTCGGGTTGATGAGAGCCTTTGAAGAATCCTACAGCAGAGACGAAGGCCCCTGAAAATCCTATCATTGGCAAAAATACCACCGATTCGACCCTGAAACCTATACCAAATGCCGCCAAGGCCGCATCGCCGAAGGGGGAGACCATGTCATTGAGAAAGAAAAGCGACATGGAAAGCGATAGCTGTGCAAGGGAAGCGGGGATGCCAACATCTATTATCCTTCTAATAATTCCAAAGTTCAGCCGGAAGGCCTCCCTGTTGAACCTGACGTAGGTCCTTTTTCTGACAAAGATGTCATAGAATATAATCAAAGTGGCGATTGCCCTGGCAATAACGGTGGCATAAGCGGCACCTGCAACGCCCATGTCCAGTGTAAAGATGAAGATGGGGTCAAGTATGATATTGCTTACGGCGCCTATGGCCATGAAGTACATGGGCCTTTTGGTGTCCCCTTCACCCCTGAATATGAAGTTGAAGTTTATGCTGAGGAACATGAATATGGAGCCTACAAGGATTGGTGTGAGGTATCTGATGCATTCATCGGTCACCTTGGCCGAGGCGCCCAGGGTGGATACTAAATAAGGAGAGACGGTAAGCCCCACTATCGTGGTCACGATGCTAAGCAACATTGCTAGCACTATAGCATTTCCCGCAGCTTTGTTGGCATCCCGCCTTACATTGGCCCCTATTGACCTTGCTATGAGTGACTGGGCGCCCACGCCCACCCCCATGCACAGGGATATTATGAACATTTGAAAAGGAAATGCAAGGCTGACACCAGCTATGGCCTCGGCACCAAGCCTGCCCACAAAAATGGTATCAACTATGTTGAAGCCCGTTTGGAACAAGAAAGCTATTATCATAGGTATTGCCAGCTTGTTCATGCCCTTTCTAGGGTCCATGTCCAAGAGCTTGAAACGGTGATTTTTTTGTTGTTCCTCAGGCATTCTTATTAGGTCAGATATTTTCTTTAAAATACTTCGCATTTTATTTTTATCCCACTCAAAAGGATTAAAAACTAGATTGAAAACACCGATACCATGACAGACAGACCAACCCTCTGCGAGAGGTGTGCAAGAAGACTTGGCATAGAAGATTACATCATTGGGGATTGCCAGATATGCAACAACGCTTTGGACCGTGATGCACTTATCGATTCCATCTCCCCCGACTTCGAATATGAGACATTCAACGTGGGGATGGTGATGCCTCCTTCCGCATCAAGAAACGAGGCAGAGTTGGTAAAGGAACTTGGCCTCTCCAACGTCAGGAGCTATAAAACTGAGTTCAACAAGGAACTGAGGGAGAGGATATCCAACAGACTGGGGAAGAGCGCTGACCTTGATTCGCCTGATGTAATATTTGAGATAGACTTTGTCAAAGACAGGGTATTCTACAGAATAAAATCCCTGACCATATATGGCAGGTACTCCAAGATGTCAAGAGAGATACCCCAGACCAAGTGGCACTGCAAGTCCTGCAGGGGCAGGGGGTGCAAAAAATGCGGATTCACAGGAAAGATGTATCCCACATCGGTCGAGGAGATCATAGCCAAGCCCCTTCTTGAGGCCACAAGGGGGAGGGAGTCAAGATTCCATGGTGCCGGCCGAGAGGACATAGATGTAAGGATGCTGGGGAGAGGAAGGCCCTTTGTCATAGAGATAATCTACCCAAAGGCGAGGGAACCGGACCTCAGGCAGATCGAGGCAGAAATCAATGAGGACGAGAGGGTAAAGGTAAGTGATCTCGAGCCTTGCGATAAATCCATGGTCGAGTACTTAAAGAACACAAAATTTAAGAAAACCTATATGGCTTATTTGGATAAAAAATTAGAAATTGAAGAGATTTCTTTATTAGAGGAAAAATTAGCATCAGAAATCGAACAAAGAACGCCTATTAGGGTTTCTCATCGAAGAAGCGATAAAATAAGAAAGAGAAAGGTTTATAAAGTAATAGGCAAAAACAATAAAACTACAGAGCTAGAGATATATTGTGACGGAGGCCTTTATATAAAGGAACTTATCTCTGGCGACGAAGGTCGTACCATACCTAGTGCCACAAGTCTTTTAAACAAGGAATTGACTTGTATGAAGCTAGATGTAATGGAAATACATTACGATCATTCCAGGTGAGACAATGACCCTAAAATCCAAAGGATTCAGGAGAAGCACGAGAAACAAGCTTTCAAAGAAGAGCAGAAAGAAGGGAATGTTCCCAATCACTAGGTCCCTTGCCACATTCGAACTTGGGCAGAAGGTTCACATTGCAATAGAGCCATCGGTTCATAAAGGAATGCCACATCCCAGATTCCAAGGAAAGACAGGCACTGTCCTTGAAAGAAGGGGAAGGAGCTATCTGTTGGAGATAAGGGAAGGGGATGCGAAGAAGGTTATCATATCAAGACCTGAGCATCTCAAAGCCCAGAACATGTGATGAGAAAATGATCGGAAAGAAATTGATCGATGAGCGAAATGTAACTCAATCAGAGGCCAGGGCGATATTGGAAGCCCGTGAAGAGGCAGCGGAGCCGCTTTACGAACAGAGGATAGCCTTGGACATAATACATAAGTTCACCAAGATCACTTCTGATCAGAGTCAGGATATGTCCAACAGGATGGCAGAGGAAATACCTAGGATCAAGGAAGACAACATAGTCAAGATAATAGATCTGATGCCCAAAGACAAAGACGATTTAAACCTAATTTTTTCTAAAGAACGAATTATCCTCACCGATGACGAAGTTAACAAGATTCTGGAGATAGTTGACAACTATAGGTAGGAATCCTCTTGAGGTGAGAAAGATGGTACAAAAAAGATTTGAAACCGAAGCGGTAGTGCTCGATTATCTGCCAACAGGCCATATAGGGGACAGCACCCCCTCGTACAAGAGAGTGCCCCTTGCACAGATCATTGGAGTAAACTTTTTCTCCTTGCTTGAGGTCGTGCCCAAGTCAGAACTATCATCTCATGACAGGGTGTTCATAGGGAAGGGGGACAGGAACAAGATCTCTCATGTCAAGAGGAGGATATTGTACGATGACCTCACATCATATGCCAAGTCGGAGATCGAGGAGATTTTGAAAGAGATCATAAGCAAGGACGAGTCAAGATTCGTCAAGTTCTTCAACAGCTCCCAGCCATTGTCCATAAGATACCACCAGCTCGAGCTACTTCCAGGAGTGGGAAAGAAGCTCATGAAGGAGATACTTATGGAGAGGGAGAAGAGAACGTTCGAGTCCTTCAAGGACATACAGGAAAGGATCTCCTCCATACCAGACCCCCTTAACATGATCGTGAAAAGGATCATCTCGGAGCTCAACAACGAGGACAGGTATAAGATATTTGTCAATCCCATCTTCAGATAACCCTTTTATTCTTTCTTTCTGAGTTAAGTGTAATGATGGTAGACCCACGTTCACTTCTCTCAAAATACGGCCTGAGGGCCAAGAGCTATTATTCACAGAACTTCCTTGTCTCGGGTGGGGTCATCAAGAAGATGGCTTCCTACGCAAAGGGCACTGTGCTAGAGGTCGGCCCAGGCCTTGGAACTCTAACAAACGAGCTTTCCAAAATCTCGGATAAGGTAATAGCCATAGAGAAGGACCCAAACATGGTACGGGTCCTAAGCCAAGAGTATGATTGGGAAAACGTTGAGGTGATATTTGCAGACGTGCTGGACATGGAGATCCCAAAGTTCGATGTATGCATATCCTCTGTGCCCTATTCCATATCATCCCCCCTACTCTTCGACCTAATTGAACTGGATTACGAATATCTCATCCTGATGCTGCAAAAAGAGTTCGCCGACAAGCTCTACACCAACGAAAAGCCTTCAAGACTGACCATGATGAGCCAGGCGTATTGTGACACTTACCCCATCATGAACGTCCCCCCAAAGGCTTTCTTCCCCAGGCCAAAGGTGAATTCAAAGATAGTACGCATTCTTCCTAGCAAGAAGTTCGAAGTGGATGAATACTACTGCAAGGTAGTGACAAGCCTAATGACCCATAAGAGAAAGACCGTGAAAAACGCGCTCGTGGATTCTAGAGAAAGTTTTAACAAAGACAAGGATGAAATGAGAATGCTAGCCAACAATGTACCGTACAGGGAAATGAGGGGGAACGATATGGACATTTATAAACTAAAGGAGATATCAGTCTACTTATCAAGTACCATAGGGTGAGAATATGGACCATTATGAAGATGTTGAGAATATATTGAAAGAGATTCCGGGGATCTTAAAGGTTATGAAACTAGACCTCAAGGACAAAAGGCACGTCAGCAAGCTTGAGAAGATGGCAGAGGACAATGGTGCTGCCGGAGGCATGATGGAGTTCAAGAACAAAGGCGTATGGGAGGCCCTTGGAAGGAAAAACGTGGTCCTGATCGTTGCAGACACTGAACAGGGATTCAGGGACCCTCCATGCGCATGGACACTCATAGTCGATGAGAGGGGGAGCACAGTAGGGGAATGGATACCTGAGGAGAAGATCGAGGCGTTCAAAGAAAGGGAAGACATACATTTCATAAGCAAGGACTTCGTGCTTTACAAGAACGTTCCAAGGCACGGAAAGAGCTTTTTCATGATGCCGCCGATACCATTTCCAGAGCTTGATGAGGTTGTGGGCATTAGGAATGTGGTAAGTGGGACCGTATCCCCCCCTGCGGATGCTTACCTCAAGAAGATATCCGAGACGGAAGAGAACTTTTGGACGATCATTATAGGATATGATACAGATGATTGAAGTCGGTATGTACGCAAGGTATGTTAACACGGGAACTGTGGGAAAGGTGAGCGAGGTCAAGAAGATAGATGGCAGGATGTTCGCCCTTCTCGAGGGAACAGACCTATACTATGACATGAAATACCTTGAGAAGACGGATAAGCCTGCGGAAAAGAAAGGGGACATAAAAGAGATTGACCTCAACAAGGAAAGGCAGATCCAAGATGACCTCCTAAACGCCATCGAGAGCGGAGAGATGGGTGAGAACGCAGGGGCAGGTTAGATCTTAAGGGAATCAAAGGCTGCCATGGCAGCTAGCTGTGCCAGCCTCTTTGTATTTCCGCTGCCAATTATCAGCGTGTCGCCCTCGGACAGTTTTATATCGGACCTGATCTTTTCGATCTCGTCTGGATATGTCTCCTCAAGGTCCATGAATCCAGGGGGCATGTAAAACTTATTATTCTCATAGATAAGGACAGTAGCTCCGTCACCACCTATCTTGATCGCCTCATCCCTCTGCTGGAGTCCGTTCTTGATCCTATTTTTTATATCTGGCGATATGATCATGAAATCGTAATCTCCCAAACTGAGATTTCCCGCATCGTAGAAAAGTGCTTTATCGAAGAAATGCTTTGATGAAAGGCTCTTTTTTCCTTGTTCCGTTATGACCTGGCCCGCCAAAGTGGAATCAATTAGCTTTTCCTTTGTAAGCCTCTTCAATATCGTCCTGACGGAACACTCTGTTATTTCAAGCTTTTTCCTCAGAAGGTGTCTGCCAATTGGGCCTTTGGTGTCAATGATATACAGAGCTCTATATACATCGTATTCATGGAAATTAGGTTTAGGTCCCAATGACATATGACATAATTACAAACATATGATAAATAATTTGTGCTAAAAATGGCTTTGTAAATATAGTCCCTACCAAAACCCCCATATCTGGGGGAAATTGTTAATTAGCTAAACAATTCAAATATAAAGGATCATCCAAATATGGCATTGGCCATCTTTAATGCGATATCATATGTCCTGTCCTTCTTGCCTGAGTACATGAGCCCGGCCTTCCATACGTCGATCTCATTGATGTCAGCGCTCACTATGCTTGATTTTGAGGATCTGATCGAGTTCAATAATGAGAATATCTCCCTCTCTGAGAGACCTTTGTAATCGATGAATCTTGCACCATGCAGTGCCATTCTTGACCCGACATCTACATCTAGCGAAACATGAAGGTGGCCAACATCCAATTGCCCCATGTCAAAGGACTTCCTATTTGCCCTGAATCGCTCCTTCGATATGACCTTCACACCCTTTTCCTCGAAACCGTGGTATAGCTCAAGATATCTCCCCACCCTTTCGTCATCAATCTTCTCTGACTTCTTAGAAGGGTAATCAGAGACCCCTACCACCATGACATTCTCGGGCAGGATATAACCATCCTCGAGAAGCTTGAACAGGAAGGAATCCGCATTGAAGCTGTCGGGCCTGCCGTAAACGAAGGGATCGTTTGGATCGAAGGGTGAGTTTGGGTTCGTATCTATGTCGTATTGTATAAGCCCACAGCGGTACGTGGGCAAGATGGCGTCGAAATGACTGTCAAAGATCACAACCCCAAGATCGTCCTTGCCGTATTTCTCTGCCGAATGTATCATAGAGGCGCATGCCACTGAATGATCCACCGCCACCATAAGCGACCTTCTGTCCGACACAAGCTCCCTCATTGAATCCCTTACGGCCTTTGTGTACTCCCAGCAGCCGTCGCAATCGATAAAAGCGACATAGTTCTCTACTGTGCACATGAAAAGCTCCTCCTCAGAAGGGAACGGGGTAAGCCATGATTCCACAGGAGCGTTTCCCAGCAATCTCTTTTTGAAAGGTATCTTTTCACAAATGGCACTATATGGGTCCTTTTCCTTTAGCTTACTTCTCAAAGCCGTGTCATGCTTTTTGATGACCACCTCTTCCCTCTCATCAGGGTCGAGAGGAACGCCAAAGACCACAATCTCGTCCATGGCTATACCATTTTAACTCAATATAAATAATTTTGCATTTTCAGGTTTTTTAGTACGATATTCGCCAAGTAATAAATCCTATTCAATAGTAATAAAATATAGTTTCTAATAAAAAATACTAATAATTCATGGCATTTAGGTATTATCTTCTCCCATAAGTTTAAATATTAATATATTATTCTTATTTTTGGTGCTGCTATGGATGAATTGGATAAGAGGATCCTTGAAATCTTACAAAAGAATGACAAAACACCGTACTATGAAATCGGAAAGATGTTAGGGGTAGGTTCAACTACCGTTCACTCTAGGGTTAAGAAAATGATAGACAATGGCGTGATAGTGAAGTTCGCAGCCGTCGTCGATCCCAAGAAAGTTGGTTATCCTGCATGCAAGATTGTTGGTCTGACAGTGCAGCCAGACAAGATCGAGGAAGTTGCAGACAAGATAGCTAGTTTTGACGAAGTTACCATGATAGGCACCACTGGGGGAGACCATGACATAGTCATGGAGGTCATAGGTCCAGACGAGAGGTCTATAGGCAGGTTTGTCAATGAGAAGATCAAGACGATCGATGGTGTCAAGTCAGGAATAGGCATGATTCATGTGTCAACATTCACAGAAATATACAAACATGCCCATGAAATAAGATTTTTCTGATTATAATAATAATTATTCTTTCTTTTATACTATATTATCCCAGTATTATTTGATTGGAATTTTGATTCCCTTGATCAAGTGTAGGCGTTCTACTTGAAGTATGGATCAATATCCAGCAGAGAGGTTGGATGATCCGGGCGAGGAACGATGTCTGAAATAGTGCCTGTGGAAATATCTCGACCAAGGTACAGGACGGACCCTGGATTTATCTGGCTTTGAAAGAGGATTCTTTGAGAACTTGATTTTTAATATCATAATAAATATAAATATAATTCCTTTTTGTATAATTTATTTAATATATATTTCTAAATAGATAAATAATTTTGAATATAAGGGAAAATTTTATAAATCTTGATCAAGCCTTTTCTCTGGTGACCATATGATCAAGAGAATAATTATCGGCATGATAATCATTTTAGGTATAGTATTGTCAGGATGCATCGGGGATGAAGAAAACGGAGACACCCCTGTTGTGGAACTGGTATATATGTCTGGATGCGGAACAATGCCGTCCGCTTTGGCTAATGGGCAGCTGGATGCCTACATAGCGTGGCAGCCAATGGTATCTGTAGCCGAGGTGGCAGAAGTTGGAAAAGTCATCACATACTCCCAAGACATGCCACCAGAAGGACAGTGGACAAATCACCCTTGCTGTTGCCTTGTGGCAACAGATGACTTCATCCAAGAACAATACGACATTACAAAATATCTAACAATGCTGATGATAGCGTCTGATGCTTACATTGAGACCCATATCGATGAAACGGTCAACTATTGTGCAGACTGGTTGTTCGGAGGCGGAGAACTGACATTTGGTGACATTGTTGTTGACTCGGTGGAAGTTGAGGAAAGGTCGATACAGACCATAAGATTCGTTACAGAACCAACGGACAACTGGTTGGCAGGGATAGACCTGTTCGTAGAGGCACTTGAAGAGATAGATATGGTAAACGACCAACTTGCGGGGCTTTCAGGGGCACCCCTAAGGGAAAAACTGCTTGCCATGGATGTCTATGAAGATGCAAAGGATGAGCTAGAGAGCAAAGATTATCTCAATGAGGAACTATCCGTTGATGATGTTCCAAAGATTAGCTTTGGGTATCTCCCTTCAGACCATGACGCAGCCCTTTTTGTGGCAGCATACGCTTGGGAGTACTTCAGGGACAATTACAGCATATACCTATATTCCGATAATCCAGGATCCGGCAAGGATTACGAGCTGATGGTAAACGGGGAATTGGTGGCAAACGTAGAGGTAATAGAGTTTGCAGCCGGGTCTGCTGTAATGACCGCCGCCAGTCAGGGAAATCTAGACTATGCTATCATTGGCGCACCGCCAGCGATACTATTTATTGACCAAGGCTCCCCAGCCAAGATAATATCGCCAGTGCAGACCGAAGGTTCCGGAGTTGTTGTGGCAAACGACATCTCGGCCACCGACTGGAACGAGTTCATAGACTACATAAAGGAGAGCTACTCCGAAGGTAAGACGCTGAAGATAGGCGTGCCTATGATAGGTTCAATACAGGACGTAATGATAAAATACGCTCTAAAGGAATCTGGGATAGACTTTACAGTCTGATCCCTTTATTTTTTATTCCGATATCTTTTTTGCTGCCCTCAATATGGCATCCTCAAGGGCAAATTTAGGCATCATAGTTATGACGGGTATCCTGACAAGCTTGTCTATTGAAGGCGAGACGATCGGGGCGCATACGATCGCCAATGCCCCGCTTCTCTCAGCGTTCACAGCAGATATAATGGCATCATCCATGGTGACGGCAGAGTACTCCCTTATTAGGTATTCTCGCTCGCCTATCTTGATGGTGTTCTTTGAATACATTGAAAGGACGGACTTGGCAGCTATCACAGCGATGAAAGGCTGTCCAGTGACATCTTCCAATCTCTTCAGCGACCTCAAAATCTCCCTTACCGCCTTGAGGGTGGGTTCCCTGTTCCCGTCAAATATCTTATATAGTGTGCTCTTTGGAATCTCGGAGTAGTCTGCAAAACTAGAAATAGACATATGGTGCTCATCGTATATGGTCTTCTTTAGAGATTCTATGAATCTGTCGTGAGATATCGCAATAGAATTTAGTACATCAATATAAGTCATTATATACCCCCAGAAGTATTATTTGTAATATTTATTTATACTTTTGGGTAAATAATATTCCTAAAAGAGATAAAGAAAGTTTTTTAAACAGTCGGTCTAATGTAGTTTTGAATTCAAAATGGCAAGAATTCATTATCATATATATTATTATATATTAATATATATAATAAATTGGTGCTTTAATGAACAAAAAGATCATTAAGTTGATAGTACCTATTTGTATCATAATAGGGTGGGAACTGATTGCCATGGCGATCGACAATCCCTGGAAACTACCTCAACTCGGAAAAATAGTCACAATAATAATGCAGCCTAATGAAGGATTGTTAGGCACTGGCACATTGATTCAGAACACCTATTTTTCACTTAAGAGAGTAATTCTAGGATTTGGTCTCGGATGCCTGATCGCCATACCACTTGGAATTGGAATGGGATGGTCGAAGAAACTGGGAGACCTCTTTGACTATGTGATCGAAGTATTAAGGCCCATACCACCACTTGCATGGATACCTTTGATCCTTGCATGGTTGGGACTTGGACTTAGGTCTGCCGTCGTTATCATATTTCTGGGGGCTTTCTTCCCCATATTGGTAAACACGATAGAGGGCGTGAAAAGCATTAACCTTTCTTATATAGAGGTTGCAAAGACCTTCAACGCCAACGATTTCAATATATTGAAAAAGATAGTAATACCACACTCTTCCCCATACATTATCACAGGCCTAAGGATCGGTATGGGCATAGCATGGATGTGTTTAGTAGCGGCAGAGATGATGCCCGGGATAGCGCCTTCAGGCTTAGGTTATCTCATTTGGCAGGCAAACACGGTGGGGCAGATATCCATAATCATAGCAGGTATAGTGTACATAGGTGTGATAGGGCTGTTGATCGACAGGACCTTCAAATTCATTGAGAACAGATACTTCTCCTGGAGGGAAGTGAAAGATTAGGGTGAGCAGATGGAAAAACTAAGGATCACAAACCTGGAAAAGACCTTTATGTCAGAGAAGAGCGCAAAGGTTTCTGCTGTAAAGGATATGACCTTTGATGTGAAAGAAAGGGAATTCCTCTGCATAGTCGGACCTAGTGGATGCGGCAAGACAACCTTGCTTAGGATGATAGCCGGCCTTGAGGAACCCACCAGCGGAAATATTGATTGGGGCAATGACAATGATATCGATCACAAGATCGGATTTGTGTTCCAGGATGACGCACTTTTGCCATGGAGGACCACCTACAACAACATAGCCTTTGGACTGGAACTATTGAAGGACGACAAGGGGAATATCAATGAGAAGGTCTCAGATCTCATTGAATTCATGAATCTGAAAGGATTTGAGAACTCTTACCCGAAGGAACTCTCAGGCGGAATGCAAAAGAGGGTCGCCATTGCCAGAGCTCTAGTCGTGGACCCCGATCTCCTGCTAATGGACGAACCGTTTGTATCATTGGACGCACAGACCAGGAACACACTGCAAAAAGAGCTCATAAAGGTATGGGAGAACAAGGAGAACACGATAATATTTATCACGCACAGTGTTGACGAGGCAGTTTTCCTTGCCGACAGGGTGCTAATACTGACAGCAAGGCCAACGAAGGTAAAAAAAGAGATAAACATAGGTCTTGAAAGGCCGCGGGACAGGACATCTAACGAGTTCATAGGTATAAGAAAGATGATATTGTCAGAGATTGACTAGAGGGGATAAGTTGCTGGACGAGATAGTTGACACAGTGAAGAACTATGACGGCGTGACAAGAAAGAGACCAATATGCAGATTGGTCGATTGTTTCTCGGACGTTGATGATTTTGGCAATACTATGATCTCATTCGGCGATGATAGTGCAGTTATCAAGGATGATGAGGGCCATTATCTGTTATTTGCAGCCGACGGAATTTGGAAAAGGCTGATGGAGAACGATCCCGTATGGGCAGGATATTGTGCTGTTTTGGCTAATGTGAACGACATCTATGCCATGGGGGGAAAGCCCCTGGCCATGACCAATATCATGTCAATAACAGGTACGAATGGTTGCAATGACGTCCTAAAGGGCATCAACATGGCCTGTAAGAAGTTCAAGGTCCCAATGGTGGGAGGGCACCTTCACCCTGACACCAATACGATGTCGCTTTCTGTATCCATCGTTGGGGAAGCAAAGAACGTGCTATCCTCATTCGATGCCTATCCTGGGCAGGACCTTCTGGTCGTTATTGACCTAGACGGCGAGAGGCACAAGGACTTCTTCAACTGGGACACTACAAGCAAGAAGACGCCCGAGGAAGTGGTGTCTAGACTGCAGAAGATGATAGAGGTGGCAGACAGGAAGCTTGCAACAGCTGCAAAGGACATCTCAAATCCTGGCCTTTTAGGCACGATAGGTATGCTGCTAGAGACGTCCTCTGTAGGGGCAGTTGTGGACATTTTAAAGATACCTTGTCCAGAGGGCATGGACTTCCTTGACTGGATTAGGATGTATCCGGGATTCGGATTCATATTGGCCTGTGACAAGGACAAGAGCGAGGAGATAATAAAATTATTCTCACATAAAAAGGTAAAGACCTGTGTTATTGGCACGATCATTGAAGAGAAAAAGATGATCATTGAGAAAGACGGCGAATCAAGGGTGTTGTTCGATTTCTCTGAAGAGATCATCACAGGAATAAAGAGGCCAGAGAACTACAGGCCCCCCCTATAGGCTGACGATCCCAAATGCCATGCCTATAATGAAGTATATTATAAAGGTCCAGATAACAACGCCTATCATATCAAGCAAGATGCCATTTTTTGCCATCTGCTCTATTTTTACATAACCGGTCCCAAAGACTATCGCATTTGGTGGCGTTGCCACCGGCAAAGAGAACACCATAGATGTGGCAACTGCAGAAGCTATCATGAACGTCATAGGGTCCCTGTTCAAGGCTACGCCCATAGCGAACATCACGGGCATCAGCATGGACGTGGTGGCAGTGTTGGAAGTGACCTCTGAGAGGAGAACGCTCATAAGAGCGATGACCAAGATGATAATTATCATATTTACAGAGCCGAACAGAGTAAGATACGACGCTATCCATGAGGACAGGCCCGTGTTTGCAATAGCTTTTCCCAGTGCAAGACCGCCTCCGAAAAGGATCAAGGTCCCCCATGGGACGTACTTATTGGCAGTGTTCCAGTCCATCGTGAACTTTCCTCGCCCAACAGGCAGGAGGAAAAGCAGGAGTATGGCCAGTACAGAGACCGTGCTGTCATGGACGAAAGAGAAGTATCCCCCAAACCAGGTAGACCATCCTGGAAGGATGGTGGTATCACCAATAACAATTGAGGACCTTGTTGCCCAAAGGACCGCTGTGAGCACAAAAACAAACAGTGTTGTCTTCTCGCCATTGGAAAGATTCCCCAACTGATGTAGATTCTCGCGTATCACACCCCTGCCGCCGGATATCTCCTTTATCTCAGGCGGATATCTCCAGAGCATGTACTTCCATGCTATCGGTAGAAATATCAGCACCACTGGAAGGCCTATCTTAAGCCAATCGGCGAATGTTATGTCCTTGCCAATGAACTGGGCTATAAAGCCTACGGCTATGCCGTTTGGCGGCGTTCCGATCAATGTCCCTATTCCCCCGATTGAGGCGGCGTATGCGATGGAAAGCATGAGGCAGAGCCCAAACAGGCTCTTGCCGGGCTTCACCCCCGCCTGTGTAAGGACGGCCAATGCCACTGGCATCATCATGGCCGTGGTGGCGGTATTTGATATCCACATGGAAAGAAATGCCGTCGCCACCATGAACCCCAACACGACCCTTGAGGGCTTCGTGCCAAATATGCGTAGAATGTTGAGAGATATCCTTTTGTCAAGACCCCATTTCCTCATTGATGCCGCAATTATAAATCCGCCCAGGAAAAGGAATATCAGATAATGCGCATACTGCTCATAGGCGGGAAAATAGCCTGGATAGATGCTTTTGCTATAATGGCATATGCCCAGGAATGGCAGCATCACAGCCGGAAGCAGTGCAGTGACGGACACGGGAATGGCCTCTGTGATCCACCATATTGCCATGAGCAACGCCAATGCCAAGACCTTCATCTGTGCATTGCCCTGGCCCCTTATCACCTCATAGAGGGATATGGGGGCCTCATAACCAGAGCTTGAGGCCAAAGAATCAAAGGACTCGCCGGATATCATGGAAGAGTTGTTCTTTGATATGGCTATCTCGATAGTCTTTGCGTATTCCATGAAAGACCCAAAGTTGTCATCGCTGACCTCACCGAAATTTGTAGAGATATTGTCCTTCACATCGCTTGGAAGCTTTTCGTATACAACATCGTAACCGCTCTTGTCCATCGAGTCGAATGATGGCGCTGAAATTATGATGAAAAATACAATTAGACCCAGAATAAGGCCTATCTTGTGAAAATCAGAGCTCCCTAGCGGATTCCTAATTAAGCCTCCGATGTGCATTAGAACGAAATATGCAATATCAAATATAAAGATTTTCTAAAGGATATGATACCTATCATTATGGCATGATAAATGGAACATCAAAGATATGTGAATAAAAATGATAATTTATATATAAAAAATGTTTAAATAAAAGTAAAGAAAAAAGAAGAGAAAAGGGTCTAATCCTTTGCCTTCTTTGCCTTTTTGATCTTCTTCTCGATGTCACGAGTGGATATCAGGTGGGTGTGCATTGCAAGATGCTTTGGCCTGATACCGAACGCAAGACCTGTGAGCTCGCTGAGGTGAAGGATCGGTATCTTGTACCTCTCCTCAAGCTTGCCCTGGCTCTGGTCAAGATGCATGTGGCAGAACGGGCATATGTTCACTATGCAGTCTGCACCAGCTTCCTGAACGTTCTTGAGCTTGGCATCAAGTACCCTAAGACCCAGCTCCTCTGCACCGCTCCAGACACCGCCGCCCGCACCGCAGCAGGAAAGCTTGTTCTTGAAGTCGACGCTCTCGCATCCAAGTGTCTCTACGACATCCTCGATCACGTGTGGGCTCTCTGGGTTGATATCTGGGTGCTTGTCAGAAGGCCTCAGATAGTGACATCCGTAGTGGACGGCCACCTTTAACCCAAGGTCAAGCTCCTTTGCCTTCTCGAGGTCTTCGAGGTGCTTGTGCAGCACGTCGACAAAGTGGAGAACCTCAGTCTTCCCATCGTAAGAGAGGCCTATCTTGGAGAGCTTCTCGTTTACGAAGTCCTGATTCTCCTTGCTCTTCCTGAACATCTCGTTAGCTTCCCAAAGTGAACCGTAGCATCCGTTGCATATTGTCATGACGTCGACATTGTCCTGTGCTGCCATGACTATGTTCCTCACGCCAAGCGTCATGTGGGTCTTCCTGTCGTATCCCCTGAAGACACCTGGAGCGGGACAGCATGAGTACCTGTGATTGAGGAGCTTAACGCCTATCTTCTCAAAGATGGTGTATGTAGACTTCTCAATTGAAGGGTACATGTTCTTGGCTATGCATCCTGGGAATAGGGAGTATGACTCCTGTTTGGTCGTTTCCTCTTCACTCATCTGACTCAGCCTCCTTGTTCTTGGAACCTCTTACAACTGATGGCTTGTACTTGATATCAGTGTACTTCCATGGCTTTCCATCGCCGCATTGCTTCTTCATTACGAGCTCTACAATGCCAAGGTCGTCCATGAGCTCTTGGAACTTCTTGAGCCCTTCTGGGTCATGGGCGAGGTCATGCGGATGCTTTGGAAGTCCGATGACAGACCTTATTGACTCTACGTCCGGGCTAAGCGGGAAACCGTCTGCCTGGTCGCGAAGCGACGTGATGGCAGTTACATGGATGTCAGGGAAGTTGTGGTCACCCTTGCGGATGGCCCTGTTCCTCAAGGATATGATTGCCTCTGTGGTGTTAACGCCTTTCGGGCACCTCTCCTGGCAGTTGTAGCATGTTGTGCAAAGCCATAGTTCCTTGCAGTCCTTGATGTCGTGACCCTCGTGTGCCAGATGGACAAGTTCCCTTATCCTTATCCTGGACTCCCTGCCTGCAGGGCATCCGCCGGTACACTTTCCACATTGCACACAGCTGAGTATTTTGCTCTCTTCAAGGATCTTGTGGAAGTTCTCCATATCGTATGGGTCTTCCTCTTGTGTTTTATCGACCTTCATTGTCTCAGCCTCGCTCATGCCTCCACCCCCATGGACTCCATGATGAGATTCAGTATGTCCACAACAGGTATGTCGTTGTTGTTGTCACCAAGGTTCAGCTCACAGAATGGGCATGATGACACGACCATGTCAGCATTCTTTTCCTTGGCCTCGTCCATCCTCTTCTGGGCAAGGTCGTTGGCAAGGTCTGGCTTGGCAGACTTGACACCGCCGCCAGCACCGCAGCACTGGGCGTTCTCCCTCTCCTTTTCGAATGGAATCAGTTCAACACCAGGTATGGCCTCGAGTATCTCCCTTGGTATGTCGTAGTAATCGAACTTCCTTCCAAGGTGGCAAGGATCGTGGTACATGACCTTCTTCTTGACCTCCTTAAGTGGAAGCTTGCTGATGTTTTCCTTGATAATATCAGTTATGTGATATACCTCTAGGCCCTCATAGTCCTTCTTCAAGGTGGCGTAGCATCCAGCACAAGATGTGATGATAGGTTTGCCTTTGAGCAACTTCATGTTCTGCTCGATGAGGAAGTCCATGGAGTGGCCCGTCCTCTTCAGCACAGAACCGCAGCATACCAGGCCCTCTGGGATCTCATAGTCGATCTTCAGGAGGTCCAGGATCTTGGTCGTTGCCTGGAACACGTCATCACGCCTGAACTGTGCGACACAACCTGGGAAGTACACGTACTTTGCCTTTGGATTGGGCTTGGACTTGACGCCCTCCTCCACACCGAAGGCATTTCCTGTCTTCTCAAGGACACTTGCTATCTTTGTATGCTTTTCAGGGCCGTACCCGCGCTTCACGAGCTCGGGCCTGAACACTTCCATAAGCATTCCGGGTGTATCGTAGTGCACTGGACATACGACGCCGCAGTTCTTACATGAAGTGCAGCGGAAAGCCGCTTCTACGAGGTCCTCGTCGATGTACTTCTCAAGGTCCTTCTCGATCTCAATGGGTTCGAGGAACTTACCGGTGATCTCCGGCACCTCGTAGGACTTCTCCTCCTTGAATGGGTCATAGACGCCCATGGCGTAACCTATTACCTCTTCAAGGCCGATTATCTTAATGTCCTTGAGGTCCTCAACCTCTTCCTTATTGAGCTCATAGTGTACACAGTCAAGGTGTATGGAACACTTGTTGCATGCTGTTACGATGTACTCTGCCCCTGTTGCCTTGGCCTCCCTGAGCCTGTTGAATCTGACCTCCCTTGCGGTCTTGTTGCAGTTGAGCCATGCTGACACTGAACAGCAGGTGGCCTCTTCCTTGATGTTCTCCATCTCACGGAAGTCGGAGGCCTTCTTCAATAGCTCCCTAGGTGCGTCGTATACACCGTTGTACCTGCCCAGCCTGCATGGGTCGTGATATGTTGTCTTGAGGTCGGTCTTCTCGAACTTGGGGTTGTGCTGTATGACGAACTCCGCGAAGGGTATGGCCTCCACATTGTATACGTTCTTGAGCATATGGAAACATTCGCCGCATCCGACGACGATCTTCTTCCCCTCTAGCTTCTTGAGAAGCTCATCCTTTACGAGCTCGAACTCGTCAAGTGCTCCAGAGTAGTATAGGTCGTGTCCACAGCATCCATAGATTATCTCTGGCTTGAATCCAAGTTTGTTCAATGTGAGCACTGCGGCCTCTGCGGCCCCTGCGTAGTTGGTGTCCCTCTGCAGCAGTATGTCAAAGAGCGCTGAACATCCGGGGAAGTAAGCAATGTCGGTCCCCGTCTCACCGGCCTTGAGCCAGCTCTGTGTTTCAGCCATTGCAGCGAGCTTTGAAGTGATCTTGAAGATGTTCCTGTGTGAACCCTTGGGGTCCTTGAGGTATCTTGAGATCCTGACGACCTTCTCAAGGTCAAGCTCTGTTGGACAGACCAATGAACACCTCTTGCAGGTCGCACAGTCGAGCACGCTTCCTATCTCGCACTCGCCGGCCACCTTGATTGGCTCTTCCTTCTTTTCTGCTTCCTTCTTGGTCTCGGTCTTCTCGACCACTACAGCCTCGGCTGCCTGCTTCTCATCTACTGACATATTTCCACCATCCTCTTGGCAGCTTTGACAAACTTAGGACCTTCTGCTGAAGACATGTTGAACAGATTCAGCTTGCGTCCGCCCACTCCCATCAGGTCTAAGGATTTCTTTGCTAGCTTAACTTTCTCTTTAGCTTGGAAATTACCATCGATGTAGTGGCACTGTCCCTCGAGACACGCTGCAACGAACACACCCTTGGCACCCTTGAAGAATGGGTATAGCATGTGCTGTATCGTCACACGACCGGAACATGGCACCAGCACGACCTTGACCTTGGGGTCAATGAAGGCCTTTGCAGTACCTGCCAGGTCTGCAGCGTTGTAACCACACTGGTAACAGCAGAATCCTATAATGGAATCCGGGTCCTCCGCCAGTATACCGTCGACCTGCTTTATAAGCTGGTCCTCGGTGAACAACTGGAGGTCAATGGCACCGGTAGGACATATGACAGAGCACTTTCCGCAGGCCTGACAGGCCACGTCAAGCACTTTGAAGTCCTCTCCGCTTGTGTCTATAGCGTCATATACGCAGTTATCGTCGCAAGTACCGCACTTTATGCAGACATCGGTGTTTATCTTCGATGTCTTCAGGTCGATCTCGACCTCGGGGTCCTTAAGGAACGTTGCTATCCTTGAGGCGACCATACCTGCGTCCGTGATAGACTCCTGTATAGGCTTTGGCGCCTCCACGGTACCGGCAATGTAGACACCCGTGTTCGCCGTGTCCACCGGAGCGATCTTGACGTGCACTGGTGCAAGGAACTGGTCCGCACCGCCTACAACGTGTATGACCTCTGACATGTCCCTGGTACCCTGCGATGGCACCATGCCGTTGGCCAGGACTACCATATCTGCGTCTAGGTCCAATGGCTCGTTGGTGAAAGTGTCCTCAAGCCTTACTATGAGGTCCTCTCCGTTGGGTATGATCTCTGAAACATTACCACGCACATAGTTGATGCCCATCTCCCTGGCAACATCGAAGTACTCCTCGTATCCTCTGCCTGCCGCACGGACATCAATGTAGCAAATGGTGATCTTCATGTTGGGATTTTCCGCCTTGATCAGCCTTGCGTTCTTGGTGGTGTACATGCAGCATACCTTTGAACAGTATACGTTGTGCCTTCTGTCCCTGGATCCCGCGCATAGCACGAAGACAAGGTGCTTTGGCATCTTACCGTCCGATGGCCTTAGGATCTCTCCTGCAGTAGGTCCTGATGGCACCTTTATCGCCTCAAGCTGCAGGTGTGTCAGGACATTTGGGTGCTCCTGGTGGTACTCTGTGTTCGTTAGGTCCACGATATCGTAACCTGTGGATATCATTATGGCACCGACAGTGATCTCGAACTCCTCTGGCTCCTGGTCATAGAGAACAGCGTTTGCCTTACAAACGTTCTCACATGTACCGCACCTGATACATGTACCGTCATGTATCCTGTTCTTGAGAGGCACTGCCTGTGCGAGCGGCTTGAAAATGGCGGCCCTTGTGGCCATGCCGTAATGCCATTCGCTCCATGCCTCCACTGGACAGTGGGTAGTACAGTCACCGCATGCCGTACACTTAGACTCGTCCACATATCTTGGATTTCGCCTTATCCTCACTATATACTCACCTGGCCTACCTCTGACCTCTATCACCTCTGAGAGCGAGTAGATGTCGATCAGTGGGTCCATGGCAACGTCTGCCAATATAGGTGAGCTTGTACACATCGCACAGTCATCTGTCGGGAATACCCTGTCGAACTGCACCATGTGCCCGCCTATGGTCTCCTTCTTCTCGACCATGTGTACGTGGAAACCCTTTGCCGTAAGCTCCAAAGCGCCGTGCATACCAGCTATCCCACCACCTATGATGACAACATCCTTGGTAACAGGCACCCTTGTGGAACCAATGTCCTCCAACAACCTGGCCTTCTCAACGGCTCCGGCTATGATGGCCTTTGCCTTCTCCGTGGCCTTGGGCATGTTTGGTGTCACCCATGCACACTGTTCCCTGATGTTGGCAAATTCCCACCTGTACTGGTTCATCTTCTGACCGATACATGCTTGGAAGATACCACCGTGGTGCTTTGGTGAGCATGAAGCCACTACCACTGCATCAAGGTTCAATTCCTCTATCTTGTCCTTGATCAAATCCTGACCGATCTCGGAGCAAAGGAATGTCGTGTTGAAGGCAACAACATCATCTTTCCAGTTGTTGAAGTAGTCTGTGAGCTCTGGGACATTGATGTAACCACCAATGTTTTGTCCGCAGAAACATATGAATACGCCAATCATTCCTCAATCGCCTCCGCTGCGAGTTCCATAACATCTTTCATCTCCATCTTGGAATCCTTCTTGGCGACCAATCCGTCAAGCAGGTTCTGGTAGCAGAAAGAACATGCGCTGCATATCGTGTCTGCCTCCGTCTCCTCAGCTTGGCCTAGACGATTCACTGCCAATTCAGTTGCGCGCTCCGGGTAGGCCGTCTTAACGCCTCCGCCAGCACCGCAACACCAGGAATCCTTCCTAATAAATTGCATCTCTCTGAAGTCAAGTCCGGGAATGGCCTCTAGGATCTCCCTAGGTGCATCGAAGACCTCGCAGTGCTTGCCCAAGTGACATGGGTCGTGGTAGGTCACAACTCTCTTGACCTCCTTGTCGAACTTCAGCTTGCCATCCTTGATCAGGTCGGCTACGTATTGTACGACATGCACCATCTCAGGCTTGATCTCCTTCATGCCCTCGGCCTTGTAGGTGTTCTTGATGGTGTTGAGGCATCCAGGACAGGAGAATATCACTGTGTCCACGCCAGCGTTGTTGAAGTCCTCGACGTTCTGTTCTGCGAGCTCCTCCAAGATCTCTGGGTGGCCGACACCACGGACAGTACCT
>Ga0272441_10002338_pt1 | contig 38452 bp, 32 predicted proteins | sample SSMProp6N_FD_193582 | JGI IMG/M metagenome (GOLD analysis project Ga0272441, IMG submission 193582) | Marine sediment archaeal communities from Little Sippewissett salt marsh, Falmouth, MA, United States - SSM-Prop-6N | ecosystem: Environmental > Aquatic > Marine > Wetlands > Sediment ... | reverse complement strand
CCTCCTTCAATGGCTGGTTTTGCAAACATCAAAACATCCCTCCTTTCGGATAGGCACTTCATTAACACTATTCAAATTCATCTAAAAGTAAATATATTAGCCCTTCATCGATATTTTTTAACCTAACAAAATTATTAGGTTTTATAGTCTTCTTATCAGTAACTCAAATATTTACTTCAAAATATATCCGTCTTTAAAATATATTCAAATCAATTTGTCTAATTAAACTTTTTAATTATCCGTTCAAAACACCGCTTTACATAATATTGATTCCAAATTTACCATCAAAATTTAAATCTAATTATAAAAGCATCCGAACATCCTACCTGGTCAACGGTAAATCGTTTGCCCTACCTTTAACTTTTCCATTAAAAACTATAAAATCTAAAATACCTTTCAAGTACCCAATGCCATAACTAAAATGCAACGCAATAAAAGAGATGGCTAAAAAAGGTAAAAGTTTTAACTTCTTTTTCTTTAGCGAAATCATCATGGAAAAAAATAAATCAATAACTAAATAGAGACCGATTGTGCTGAAAAATAGCCAAAATGCTGCATCTATAAAAAAAGATAGTAGTAAACTTACACCCAAAGCGCTTATAAATAACGATGGTACAATTTGCCTCCACGTCAACAAACCGCCGATCTTTCTTACTGTTAATGGCTTGTAATAACTATATTGAAAAAACATCTTGCAAAATTTTCCCAGAGATTCTCTTGAGTAATAGTATGAAATAATATCAGGAAATAAAAGAATTTTTCCACCATTTTTTATCAATCTTAAATTAAATTCATCATCCTGGTTTCTAATTAATTCTTCATCGAACAATCCATTCTCTTCAAACAATTTTCTGTTAAAACATCCTCCCCAAACCGTATCTACATATTTTGGCTCTTTTACACCAATTCTGTAATAAGCATTCCCCACACCAAACGGATGAGCAAGCACTATTGCGATAGAATTTGCCAATAATCCTTTATTGCCCGGAATCGCGATTGAAATTCCTCCGACATTATCCACTTTGTATTGATTCAAGTACTTTATGCATTTTGAAATATAATCTTTTTTATAAACCGAATGAGCACCCATGATTAATATAAAATCTGCTTTGGAATATTTTATTCCTATATTAAATGCACAAGGTGTAATTTTTTTTGGATTTTTTAAGATTTTAACTGATAATAGATGTTCATCGTATTTTTTTAGAATCTGTAGTGTTTTATCAGAACTCATACCATCTACTACAAGCACTTCGAGCTTATTCTTCGGAAAATCTTGTTTGATAATTGAATCAAGGCATTTTGCAATATATCTTTCCTCGTTTCGGCAAGGGATAATGATGGATACTTTCAGGTGATTAATTTTCTTGTTTTTATCTTTTTTTAACATATTGTACGAGCTTCACCGCCTTATTCTCAGACAATGATAATTTCAGACAAAACATTTTATTTAAATATTTTCCTGACAATATTTCCGGGGCAATCTTGTAATATCGAACGATCTCTTTAAAAAGAAACTTACCCGGATTCAAATAATATTTTTACAGAAATTTTTTAATGACACCACACACTTTACAGATCTGACCTTCGGTTAGTTCTGGAAACATTGGTAAAGATAAGATTTTCCTACAATATTTTTCGGTTACAGGAAAATCATTTTTTTTATAATTCAGATATTGGTAAGCTTTTTGAAGATGCAAGGGTATTGGATAGTGTATACCCGTTGATATTCCTTTTGATTTAAGCTCTTCTCTAATTCTATCCCGGTCACTTGTCCTGATAACATATAAATGATAGACATGTTTTGCATATTCAGCTTCAAATGGAGTAGTAATTCCATCTTCATTGTGCAAATATTCACTATATTTTTCGGCATTTTTTCTTCTGCGTTCATTCCACTGATCTAAATATCTTAATTTCACCCGTAAAATTGCCGCTTGCAGATCATCAAGCCGGCTACTATAACCTTCCAAACGATGCTTGTATTTTTTATCAATTCTTCCGTGATTTCTCAACAATTTTATTTTTTCTGCTATGACTGCATTATTAGTCACTACCATACCTGCATCACCATATGCTCCCAGATTCTTGCCCGGGTAAAAACTAAAGCAAGATACATCTCCAATAGAGCCAACCATCCTTTCTTTGTATTCTGCTCCATGTGCTTGTGCAGCATCCTCGATGATTTTTAAATTATATTTTTTAGCAAAAATCAAGATAGGATCCATATCTACAGCTTGTCCGTATAGATGCACGGGGATAATTGCCTTTGTTTTCTCAGATATTTTTGCTTCAATTTTTGAAATGTCAATGGTATAGGTTTTTGGATCGATATCGATAAAAATTATTTTTGCGCCAACCTGGGTAATAGCTTCTGTGGTAGAAATAAAGGTATGTGGTACTGTAATAACTTCATCCCCTCCTTTAATTTCGCAGGCTTTGAGTGCCAGAAATAAAGCATCCGATCCATTAGCAACGCCAATAGCATATTTCGCACGGCAAAAACCGGCAAATTCCTCTTCAAATCTGTTCATTTCTTCACCCATTATAAAACTTGAAGAATGAAGAATTTTCTCAATGGCCTTATCAATTTCTTCTTTTATTGAGTTATATTGGGCTTTTAGGTCAACAAATGGTATCATATTGATCCTCCTCTATCTATACGGAGTTTTTATTAAGCCATAAGGGCAGGTAAGTTCATGAATATGTTTTATTTTTTTTGCCGGACTTCCGGCATAGACATATTCATCTTCCAAAAGATTTTTCGTTACTAAACTTCCGGCGCCAACAAGGCAATTTTTTCCTATGGTAATATCCGGAAGAATGGTTACATTTGCGCCAATTTTAGTATTTTCACCAATTGTTGCTCCTTTTAGGCATTCTTTGGCTTTTTCACACAAAGGGTGTAAAACATTGGTTACTGTAACGCATGGACCAATCCAGCATCCTCTTTTTAAATCACTATACTCCGGAATAAATGCACTGGAATGTATTCTCACCCTTTCTTCAATTTTTACATGATGTTCAATAATAGAATGAGTGCCGATGCTGACATGATCACCAATTTCATTAAATTCTCTGACATTCACTCCGTGGCCGGTTTGAAAATAATTTCCAATTTTATTGCCGGCATATATTACCGTGTGGGATCTTAAAATACAATGATCACCAATAACAGTCGTCAATTCTCCCTCTTTATACCCCCGCGGAGGTTCTCCGATAATGACGTATTCTCCGATTTTCGCTTCTTTCCCGATGATGACATTTTCATATATTTTTTTCATGATTTTGCCCCAATCTGCATTTTTTTGGTTTAAATCTTATGAATATTTCTTTTTCCGTTTCTACAGATTCATAGATTGCATTGATTAACTCCAAAGACATCCTCCCTTCAATCCCCTCTACCAAGCCCCTGGTATTGTTCTCAATAGCCTCTATCACATTTTCAATATATAGCTTATGACCATATCCATAAACATTTTTTGGAATATAACTACAATTAAAAGCTTTTTCGTCATATTCTTTTTTATCTTTGAAATTCCATATTTTCATCTCATTGACCGCAAATCCAGCAATTTCTACTGTGCCATTCTCTCCTAAAATGCTAATCGACCCCTCCGTGTCCACAGGATTGGTGCATGTGGTAGCCTCAAAAGTCCCCAGTGCTCCATTGGCAAATTTAATGAGTGCTACTCCGGTATCTTCCACCTCAATTTTATGCAAGAATGTTTCAGATTTTGCATAGACCGATTCCACATCCCCCATCATCCATTCAAGTAAATCCAAGTGGTGCGAAGCTTGATTAGTGAAAACTCCGCCATCATCTTTCCAGGTACCCCTCCAATTGTCTCTGTCATAGTAAGCCTGGTCTCTATGCCATCTTACCCTTACGGTTCCTAGAATTAATTTTCCAAATCTCTTTTCTTCAATGGCTCTCCTTAGTAACTGTATCGGTGCATTGAACCTGTTTTGTTTTACGATAAATAGTTTAATTCCCAATTCATCACTTGTTCTCACCATTTCATCTGCATCCGATAAAGTCAAAGCCATTGGTTTTTCCACAATGATATGTTTTTTGTATTTTGCAACATTCCTGAATACTTCCGCATGCTTTCCACTTTCTACCAAAATATTCACAATATCAACATTCAGGCTTTTTAACATATTATGATAATCAGTATACCAAGACACATCGTATTCCTCTCCTTTTTGCCGGGCTTTTTCCTTATCCTTATCGCAAACAGCCACTAACACCGCATTATCGATTTCACGAATTGCCTGGATATGTTTATATGAAATTCTGCCACATCCGATTAAGGCAAATTTGTACTTTTTCATGGTTATGATCTCCTTAATTTATTCTTAAAGAATGATGAACAATGATTACCGATTATATCTTGAAAAAATACATGTTTTGCATAGATTAAATATTTACACGGTTATTTATAAAAATGATGAACATGAAAAGTTCATTCAGGAATTGAAATCCTCATCAATATGAACCCTCCAATTCCCTAATTGCATTTCTATAATTTATAAATTCAAAGCTATTATTTTTAAAATAGTCAATCATCCAAATATACCATGTTTTCCAGCTTTTATAGCTTTCAGTAAAATATCTATCATGAGATAAAATATTTAAATACCTTATTTCTTTTCTAATCGATTGGTCAATTATTCTTTTAGTCTCATCCTTTGCTTGCTGTAATGTTTGATCTTGCCAGCGATTTTTCTTCTCAAAAAGACATATATCCATAATTTGCAGGGGAAATTCCCAAAGTTTTACCTTTTTTCGCGGCTTTTGAATCTTGTACAAAGTAGAGTCATACGTGAAACCAATAGCTTCAAGATTATCTAAAGTATGATTGTTATATCTTAAATAATGTATCCTCATTCCAAATTCATTCAATTTGGATATTTTTTTAAATTTAATCCACTCAGATTGAATATCTTGGATATTTTTAAATGCTATTCCATGCAAACCTATATCAATTTTTTTAGTCAATATTTTTTTTATCCATAGTTCCGACTCCTTAAGCGAATAATTCAATCCTAATCCTTTACTAACAGCAATAAAAAATGTCGAAGGTACAGAATTTTGTAAATCAAAATTTAATAACTCTTCAATATTATTCCATTTATTTTTTATGAGATTTCTATGTCGTAAATAAAATTCTTTCATCGTAATTTTTCCTGATATTATTTCCATTATATTTCGAGCTAAATATTTTGGAATCATTAAATCATGTGTATGCTCCCATGCATGAATATGGTCGACATCATGTGAAATTATAATTTTTAACATTTTTTCTCCTGTCACAAAAATCCCCTAATTCAGTGTAATCACTCTTCTAGTCTCTCCGTATGATACTGTTGTGTTTCATTGTAAAAATTAACTGTTTTGTTGGCAATATTTTCCCAGGAATAATGCCTCAATGTTTGTTTTCTTATCTCTTTATTCCATTTACTTAAATCATCTATAGAAATTTTGGAAGCTTTATCCATGGTTTCACATAATATATTTGGATTATTTGGATGAATAATATACCCCCCATTGACCTTATGAACCACCTCGGGAAGCCCGCCAACATTAGTCGTAATGACCGGCTTTCCCAAACTCAACGCAATCATTAATACACCGCTTTGAGATGCTTCCCTGTAAGGCAATACCACAATATCACACTCTAAAAAATGTGCTAAAATCTCCTCATCACTTTTATACCCAAATGACGTTCTTATGGAAGGCTGATATTTTTTAATTAAATTCAATTCATGACTCATCTCATAACTTACTTTTCCGACAATAAACAATTTATCACCCGGATACTTTTTAAAATGTTCTCTCCACGATTCAAGCAATAAATCCAGTCCTTTGTTTTTATGAATTACGCCCGCAAACAAGAAGTTTCGTCCGTTATTTTTATAAAGATTTATTTCATTTCGAAATCGTCTTAAAGTGTCCCGGTTTACTTTTTCTAATAATATATCTTCTACTCCTATGGATGTCACGCAAATTGGCCGGTTCATTGTTATAATCCCAAATATATCAATCATCTGCTTTTTTAAAACTTCACTATGGACAATAATACCATCAAAATTTGAATAGATTTTCTTTAATATACCTTTGTATTTATATCCATTAACGTGAGGAAGTATATTATGTGCGGTAAGAATAATTTTTGTATTTTTCTTTCGAAGTATATATCTAAGCATTTTTATCCACAGATAGTCAAATCGGTAAAATAATAACCATTGTATATGGATAACATCCGGTGATTCATGGGAATATTTATTCAATAAATATAACATTGTTTCACAATATTCCCACCCTCTGATTAATTTTCGAAAAAGTGTTCTTCTCATTTTTTCTGAATGTTTAAAAAATATTTTGGAGACTTTAAAATCTGAAAGTTTATCATATTCATAATGCCAATTTGTAAAAAGTGTGATGTAAATATTCTTTTTGTGCAATGCATTACATAAAGAACAATCATAGGTACTTGAATCAGCAGTTCCCCAGGGATTGTGCATAATAATTTTCATTTAAAAAGCACTCCTTAATGATTCATTTTTAATTTTTAAGCCTACAATGTTTTTTTCATTATTACGTTTATCGCTTCTGATAGATTATTGACCATGAAATCACATTTTATAACTTTCTCAGTTAAAATGTTATATTTCTTAAGCTTTCTATTTATTAAAATTGTTTTGCAACCTGCTCTGCGACCGGCTAAAATATCAGATTCTGAATCTCCAACCAGATAGCTTTTACCCATCTCAATATGATGATCCTTTTTAGCCTCGAGAAATAATCCAATCTTTGGTTTTCTACAATTGCAATGATCTTCTTCGCTATGCGGGCAATAGTATATTCCGTCTATTTTTGTTCCACTTTTTTTAATTTCTTCACTCATCTTTGCATGAATTTCTTTCAAATCTTCCTCTGTCATCAAACCTTTAGCAATGCCCCTTTGATTTGTAATAATCATGATAAGGTATCCAGCCTGATTTAATCTTCCTAAGGCTTCAATTACACCTGGTAAAAACCTGAATTCGTCCCATTTTTTTATATAATCACCTTCAGGAGATTTAAGATTAATGACTCCGTCACGATCAAGGAATACACTTTTATTTTTATCTTTCATTTTTTTTAAAAAGCTCCTTTTCGATGATCTCACATATGATATGACCAATCATTATATGACCCTCTTGTATTCTTGGTGTATCATCTGAAGGAACTTTGATACATTCATCGACAATATGATTTATCCCCCCTCCATTTTTTCCCGTGAAGGCAATCGTATATAGTTTATTTCTTTTTGCATATTTCAAACCTTCAATCACGTTGATTGAATTACCACTGGTTGAAATGCCAATAGCTGCATCTTCTTCATTACCAATACCTTCCAGCTGTTTGCTAAATATTTTTTTAAATGAATAGTCATTACCAACAGCAGTAAGAATAGATGTGTTTACGGTTAAAGCTATCGCGGGCAGACTATTTCTATCAAAATAGAATTTATTCATTAATTCAGCAGCTAAATGTTGGGCATCTGCAGCACTTCCTCCATTCCCGAATAGAATAACTTTTTTATTCGATCTATAAACTCCAATTAACTTTTGGGATATCGTATCAATTTGCTCTATTAAATGAGTATCTTTTAGTATTTTTTCTTTCATTTCTATACTTTCATTGATTCTGTTAATGATTGTTTTAATTGACATTCGACATTCTCACCTCAATTCTCATTGACTAACCAGGTTTGCAAACCATAAAATTCAAATCCAAATTCAGTAATAATTCCCCCCATTTCTTTTAATACCTTTGCGACTCGGTGTTTCTTTTCAAATGGACAATAGAATAGCATGTATCCGCCTCCCCCGGCACCGGTAATTTTTCCTCCTATGGCTCCATTTTTTATTGCAGCATCATACATCTCATCAATTTGATTATTACTAATTTTTCCGGACATTTTTTTCTTGTTTTTCCAAGCTTCGTATAATAATTCACCAAATTTATTCAATTCTCTTCTTAATAATACATTCTTCATTTCAACCGCTATTTGTTTCAATCTTTTCATACCACTTACACATTCATCTTCTCTCATTTTAAAGCGGTTTACCTGATCATTGATGATATTATCCGAGACTCTTGTTTTTCCGGTATAACAAAGAAGTAAATTATGCTCCAATTCATTTAACACATCTTGACTTATCCTTAAGGGATTTACAATGACTCTATCACCTAGAAATTCAATAAAATTAAATCCGCCAAAGGTTGCAGCATATTGATCTTGCATCCCCCCTTTGATGCCCAAATCCTGCCTTTCAATAATGTACGCTAAATTGGCAATTTCATAATCTGTAAGTGGAATTTTTTTATATTCCTTCAATAAACCTACTAGTATTACCATCATAGTAGAGGAAGAACCTAATCCGGAACCGGGAGGAGCATCACTATGTAAAAACAAATCAAATCCTTGAGATTTATTGCCCTCAAATTTCAATATTGCTGCCTTTATTAAATCAAGTTTTCCATTATATAAGAGGGCTTCATCTGTTTTGCAATGAAGAAAAATATTAAAGTCTAATGACTTGATATTTATTTGATGATTTGTCGTAGTACGTAAAGAGCCATAAGCATATTTATTAATGGTTGCGCAAATAACACAACCTTCTTCTATCTGAGGATATGGCGGAATATCCGTTCCTCCACCGGCAAAACTAATTCTAAGGGGGGCTTTTGCTCGAATAAACATTCTTATTCCTCCTTTTAAACTCAATTGATTTTAATAAATTCTTGGGATTTGCTCTTACTTTTTCATAGTCTTCCGGAATTCCGATATCAACAAAAAAACTATCAAAAGGAAATCCATAAAATCCTTTTCCGATAAGTTTTGGGAATATATCTTTTTCTAAAGATATATTCTTTCCTTTAGGAATAAAATCTAATATTTTTTTATTAAAAATATATATACCCCCATTAATGAGATGCGCATTTAACATTCCTTCTTTTTCAACAAAACTCTGTAATTCATTGTCTTTACTTATTGACACCGAACCGTACCTGAAGGAATCCTGGGCCTTTGCCAAGGCAATGGTAGCTAGCGCATTTTTTTTAAAATGAAAATTCATCAATTCAACAAGGTCAATCGCAAATAAAGAATCTCCATTCATAACAATAAAATCATTTTCCAAAACCAAATTCTGCGCAAATTTAAGTGCCCCTCCTGTACCAAAAGGTTTATTTTCTTCTGAATAAGATATATTAACTCCAAAAACTGCTCCGTTTCCAAAATAATTTTTTACCTTTTCTTTTAAATGTCCGGTACATAATATTATTTTTTCGATATTGTAAATTTTTAATTGCTGTATAAGATATTCTAAAAATGGCCTACCCTTTATCCCGACCATTACTTTCGGAATCCGTTCTGTTATTTTCCCCAAACGAGTTCCCAAACCACCTGCTAAAATTAATGCCAGCATATTTTCCTCCGATTACCTATTTTAATATTTTTTTACTTTTTGCATTGGTCATACGTTTTTTCATAGGAATTCTTTTCAACTCCGATTTTTTCGGAATTTTTTCTAAATCCAACTTCATCAGTTAATTTATTTATTTCCGAAAAGGTTTTAGAATATTCTTTTAATAATATGGGGAGTATATTTGTGCTCTGATACTTTCTAACAGACTGTATACATATTTCAGGATTAAGAGCATTTTTGATAATACTTTTAATCGCATTGATTATTTCTTTTTCGGAAATATTATTTAAAAGATAACCATTTTTTTTATTAGAGATAAGTTTTGGGCAATCTCCTACTCTGGAAGCAATCACCGGTATTCCGCAGGAAAGCGCTTCCAGAATTGACATAGGTGTTCCTTCAAAAGAAGAAACTAATAGGCATACATTTGCACAATTCAATATTTCCGGTATATGACTGTGTGACATCTCAGAGTATAAAAATACGTTTTTAATATTCTCAGATTTTATTATCCCTTTAATTCTGACTTTATCATCACCATCTCCAACCAATATTAATTTTATATTTAGTCTATCTGTGCCAATATTTATTTTTTCGGCACATTTCACCATCAAATAAATATTTTTCTCTTTTACAATCCGGCCAATATACAATAAAATGATATCTTCTTCAGAATAACCGTATTTTTTTCTTAATGATTTTCTATCATTTCTGAAAAAAAATTTTTGATGATCAACATATGGCGGGATAAAAACTATTTTGTTTTTTTTATTTGGGTATTTTGAAAGATAATAAGCGTATCTTTCCCGACTTACGACAATTATTTTGTCAATTTTTCTAATGACTAATTCTTCCAGAAGATTAAAAATAAAAATCTTGCATTTCCCGAAAAAAGTAAAATTTTCTCTTCTTTTTAATGAGGCAGAAGCACCATGAAAACCATGAATCGTGACTATTCCATATCCCAATTTAATTGGGTACAAAAAGGGGAAAGCAGAATCAATTTGATGAAAAGATAAGATTCTTTCCCGGTATCTATTTTTATTCCTGATAATAAATTTATATAATAAAATAAGGTAAACCAAAGTAGGAGGAATAAATAATTTCCTTTTAATCAATTTTCCCAGGGAATAAAATTGATATTTATCGGAAGTTTTATTTTTACTCTTACCATTTTTCGATATTCCTATGTAGTTGATATCATGCTTTCCGGAATATGAAAAATCCAATATTCCCTTTATGTAATTTGTTATCGAATCATTATCCTTTGTCGGATCAGAAGGATGTATAAAACATATTTTCATTTTTTTACTCCAAAGGAATTGCCATGTTCGGTACTTAAAGATACAAATTAGTGAATTAAATGTTTATAATTGCTCCATATTATTTTCAGAATTATCAATACTACAAATACTTCTCGTAATCATTAACTGTATAATTCATTGTACCTTTGCTAATATAGGTTTTTTTGTTATTGTAATTATGATTGGCTAAAATATGAATAGCATTTTTACTTTCAAGAAGTATTGCAATCATAACGAACATACCCCAAAAATATTTATTTCGTAAGTCATGCAAAAAACAAAATACAATCAAAAGATTAGTAAAAGAAAGCCCGAAATAAAAATAAAAAGAATTAAAAGATGATTTTACATAATAAGCATAAATGTTTCTTAATACTCTATAACAGATCCCAATAAATAGTAAAAAACCGATTACTCCAAATTCTGTTAAAACAGTTATAAATGTATTATGCGAATACAAATTTTCACCCATCGATAAATACTCACCTGAAACTGATTTAAAATTACCCGGACCAATCCCAAGAATCGGATATTCCATAAAAATCTCTAGACCGGTATGAAATAAATCAGCACGTATTGATAATGATTCGCGCCCTAAAGATTCTTCCCCGGTCATTATATAATGGTAAAGGGTATCATAGCTTTCCCGTGTATAACTTATTGAATCTGCAAAAAAATTCTCACTACCAGGCAGCATTAAATAAACAATTAAGACTAATAAAGCAATGGTTAGCATCAATATCATTATTTTTAGTGATAATAATTTGTTGATTTCCTTTATTATAAAAACTACAAACGAAAATAGAATAATAAATCCACCCATCCTGGAACCAGTAAGAAAAAGGGCGATAGAAATTAACAGGGTAGAGATGATTGAAAATATATATTGAAAATAGTGCTTTGATTTCCATTCAACAATCATGCAATAGAAAGCAAAAGGTAAAAATAATCCTAATTTTCCGGCAGCATAATTAGACTCTCCAAGAATACCATATGGTCTGGCGATAGGTATGATATCGCTATATAGCCGATAAAAATTTGTCCATCCGGATAGATCAGAAAAAATTGTCAATCCGGATATCATTCCTGCAATCATTAATGATTTCGCTAATAGTAACCAATTATCCTCACTCCACATTTTATTAATAAAAAAGAAGATAATATAAGCTAGTATAATTAATTCTATGACGCTCCGGGTTTCATCAAATGCTACATAGGTGGAAACTGCATAAAAAGTCGACAAGAATGAAATTAAAATGAAACCAAATAAATAAAGATTGATAAAACTAAAAAAATTCATGGTCAATTTCATTCTTCCCAATAAAAATAAAATGGCGAAAAGCAAGATGGGAATTTGCAAAACACGGTAAAGTGACATGTCTACTGATGGATGAAATTGAATGCGATCAAAAATCATGATAAAAATTGATATCGGCAAAATATAGACTATTTTTTTTGGTGAATATATTTGTTGACTTTCCATAATCCACACCTAATCTGTTATTTTCTATTTTTTCTTAAAGTGTTTTATTCTAAAAGCTATAAAAAATAAGAACAATTCAATATCAAATATTTAAGTTAACATTAAGTAAAATATCTTTATTAAAAAACAATTATGGCTTGTCCACTTCCAGTAAATTTTTTACTTCCTTGTTTACCCTTATCATTTGGTTTTCCCTATATTCATCATCCTGCATCAGTTTTATAATAATTGGTTCAATGTTTTCCTTCTCTTTTATCACTAAAGATAATTTCTTATACGAGAAACGCACCCTAGATGTAATCTCTTCTAGATCAACTTGGATGCTCACCGTGAGGACACCTAACAATGCCAGATCTAAAATTGATGTCGAAAAAAATGTAATTGCAATAACCGGAGAAACTTTAAATACAGTTTCGAATAAAGATATTTTTGTATCTAATATTGTTAAGTCAGAAAAATTTTTTTTAAGCCATTCGGCACCATTTTGAGGATGGGGTCGAATATACAATTTCCACCCGAATTTATATGAGAGTTTTTCTAATATTTTAATCTGATGATATATATAAGATGATGTAAATATTTTTTCACATGGTGATTGGCCGATCAGCAAAATCTTCTTATTTAAGTCAATGGATTTGTATTGAATAATTTCATTACTTTTCTGCATGTGTATCCTGGTAAATCCATTAACATATAACCTTAACGGATTTATGCCAACTCTTTTTAAGTACTCACGATCATCATTTGTTAATACATAGTATTCGGAAAAATTCATAGGTAAAAAGTATCGGTAATTAATGCCATGCTGTATAAAAATAAAAGGATATTTTTTTTCTTTATTTACTTGATAAAGTGCTGATGACTCGGATCCTTCATTATGAGTTGAAAATAATATCATTTTTTCAGTACTTGTTTGTTTATATCTTTTATAAAATATGAAGGTATATCTATACTGGTCAACCTTCTCAAATATTTTTGCAAACCAGATAGGATACATAAAATAAACTAAATCCATTGAATACTCACGGTCTTTATTGTATTTTTCTCTCTTTATCAGAGAAAAATCTTTTAACAGACAATTAATAATGTAAAAAAGCATACTAAAAAAGGAGAAATGAATTGTGCATTTAATAAATTGGAATTTTTTATAATATTCACTATCTTTATTTTGGTTTTCCATAACACTTATCTTTGAGATGTTAAGTCTTCTTGATAAATCTGATTTCATAAAATTACCCAGACATTTAATAGCAGCAGTACCGGGAATAAACCACAATGCTTCAGTATAACTATAATTTTTTTCGGAAAAATCACCTTTCTGGGATTCCCAAAATGTTTGACTTGATTTAATCTTAAATATACTTTTTAAGAATCTCACAGAACAGCACATGAAATTTAAAATACTCCTGATTGGTTCAAGTAACTTTCTTGATATATCTACATCTATTTTAATATTCCTTTTGTTGTAGTACGCTGATAAATAATCTAAATATAAATCTTCACCTCTCCACCATGCCCGTGTACTATATTTTGTTTTTACTTTGATTCGATTACAATTTTCAATTTCAATAATTTTTTTTAAGAGTAAGTACTTGATTATATTGATTAAAAGCAATTTATGATTGTTTATCAAAATAAGATATACCTGCATTTTCTTATATTTTGAAATCACTGATTTAAGAAAATTTTCAATTTCTTCATCTTCTAAAGAAATACTAAGATTATCTGATGATCTCCAGGCAACCATTTTTCTGTTTTCGATAATCCATCCCTCTTTGTTTCCGTGATAATTATCAAAACATATGACAGTTTTACTCATTTTATTTTCCTCGACACAGTATGTATATTCATGATGATTTGGATATTATTTATACATCATTTATCATTTGTGATAATAAGAATATTGGCGATTTCTTTATAAAAAATTATGAAACAAAAAATAGCTAATAATATAAGCTTGATTAAGACCAAATACATTTCACTTAAATTAAAACCCTTTATAAAATAAATAAAAGCAGTAAATGCAAGCATTATCAGTGTCGGTTTCCAAAACAACCATAAAGGGGATACTCTCAAATTTAAAATAAATTTGGCGATAATCCAGGCAAGAAAGAACATAAACAGATAAGAAATAAGAGTGGTATACGCTCCGGCAAGATAGCCATATCTTGGAATAAAGATTGCATTTAAAAGAATATTTAACAATCCGGCAGAAAGACTTGTTATCGAGGTATAGATGGTTAATTTTTTATATCCCGGATACATGCCATACATCTGGTACATTTCATGAAAAACATATCCAATCACCACAATCGGTATTACCTTTAAAGATTCATGAAATTTTACATCTACCAGGATGAGTACTATTTCTTTGGCAAACAAAATAAGTCCTAAAGCTGCAACTGTACCGATGGAAAATACCTTTTCCATTAAAATATCTAACCTCTCATATTCTTTACCATCCAAAAATTTCATAAAATCCGGAATTAACGCTGTAAGTGTCGCACGGTTCACTATAAGTAAGAGCATTCCAACATTGTATCCTAAACTATACAGGCCAACCGATGCGGAATTTAAAATATTATTAATCATTATCCGATCAAATTGGGTTAAAATTATACCACTAAGATTATGAGGTATAAGTGGTATAGAATAGTTCATAATATATTTTACATGTGCTTTTCTAAAGCTGAATTTAAAAAAATGCCTGATCCTTTTAATGTAATAGAATGAAAAAAATAGTCCAATTAACAGTACTGCCCATACTTTCCCTAGATACCTGTTTTCCTTTAAGAGATATGCCAGGATAACCGCAATGACAAAGCGGATGTAACCTTCCGAAATAGCGACCAATGCCAGTTCCCTGCTGCCTTTTTGCGGCACTAATATTTGTGCATAAACGCTGCGTATTATCTCAAAAATACAGGCTATAATTAAATAAACAGGTAAAAATCCGGGAAGATTTAACAAATTATTTATTTTTTGGTAGAAAAAAATATATATACTAATACTCACACTCAAGATAATTCCCACAAAAATAAAACTTGTTCCCAGGAATTCACCAAAATCATCTGTTTTTTCATAAAAATATCTTCCAACTGCGGAATATGAATTTAGCGATAATATAATGGCCATAATTCCAATATAGGAACTGAAAACAGCCACCACACCGTAATCTTCCTGGGTAAATAATCGAGTGAAGATCGGAATTGAAATGAAACCGATTGCATTTGTCGCAACATCCGCAGAAAAGTAATTTTTTGCATGTTTCAAAGTTTCATAAATGTCTGAACTCTCTATTTTATTTCTTAGAATTGTATTAAAATTTAATTGCATATTTTTTCTCACCGCTCGATTTTTTTGCATGTAACAATATGTGATCGTGAATCTTTTTGAAATCAATAAAATATTTTGAATCCTGATTTTCAAGGTTATTCTTAAACAAATTCATATCTTTCAAATTTTGTAGTATGTGTTTCGGAAGAAAAACAGACCTATATAATCTATTGATATTCTCTTTTACATATTCAGGTAGATACATTTTATCCAAAAAATTCCTTAGTTCACGAATTAAAGTACTTTTTGACTCTATTAAATAATTTGACTTCAAATAGACCGACATACCCTTATTGATCAGTATGTTCGCTTCTTTCTGACTTATAGAGACATTTTTTCTTAAATGTTTTATTAAGCAAATTTTAAAATTATAATATTTTTTTTCAAAAGTTCCTTCCTTGATAAAGTGTCCGATATTTTTGATTCTTGCACCTGCAGAATTACTAATTTTCTCTCTCATGTCATATAGCACATTAATTTTTTTCATCTTGCCATAAACTAAATCAAGCATGGAAGGAAGTAATTCACCAAATCTATCATCATTGGCATAATTAACATTTTCTCTGAAGACCATCTTCTGGAAATTTGTTCTATGGACAGCATAAAAGGTTTGGTAGTAAGAAGAAAAAAGGTAACGAAGACGGCTACATGAATCATTAAAAATGATTGAATTAAACGGATAGATGGGGCACCATTTCAATTGTGGTTTTTCCCGGGGAAATTCTATAAGGTCATACGAAATATAAAAACCATGGGCACAGCTAAAATCTTTATTCTTTACAAGAAACTCAACAGACTGATGGATACCTGCCGGAGTAATAAAGTCATCGTCCGCACAAAAAACACAATATTCTGTATCTGCATATGTCAGAGAATTATTTAATTTACCAAGCAATGTTATTTTACATGAATAATGGTCTAAATAATCAATTTGAATTCCAGAAACGGAGTTGATTATCCTTTTGTTTTTTAGTTTATTTTCACCAGAGCTTGAATCAGCCACGATGAAACAAAAATCTCTTCCATAGTGGCTGTAATAATTGAGTATTCTTTTTAAATAACTTGGACGATTGTAAGTTGGGATGATGATTGTACAATTTACCATTATCTTACCTCAAAATCCTTCTCAAAATTTATGAAATAATTTTTCTATTTCCTAAAATTCGGACATTTAGTCACCTTAAAAAACTCTCACGTCGGGAATAGGTACAATAAATTTTCCTCCTAGTTCTTTGAATTTTTTTTGCTGGTTGATAATCTCATTTGTAAAATTCCATGCCAGAATCAGCATATAATCATATTTCTCTTGATATATTTTTTGAGTGTTATACACTGGAATATGGGTTCCCGGAGTAAATTTATTTTGTTTCATGGGATTTAAATCGGCAATAAACTCAATTAAATCCGGACCAATTTGGTAATAGTTTAGTAAAGTATTTCCTTTGGCAGCTGCACCGTAACCGATGACTTTTTTATTTTCTTTTTTTAAACTTGCCAGCAGTTTCACTAAATTAATTTTTAGACTTTTTACTTTTTCGGAAAAATGTTTATAAATAAAATTATCATTGAATCCTTTGCTTTTTTCTTGCAGTTGCAATTGAACAACACTTTGATCAATACTAAATCCTGACGAATGTTTACTGACAAAGATCCTTATTGATCCACCGTGAATTTTTACTCTTTCTATATTTATGATTTTGAAACCATTTTTATTAAAAAATAAATCCAGTGGTTTTACTGCAAAATAGGAAAGATGCTCATGGTAAATAGTGTCAAACTCTAAATTTTCCAGTAAATCAAACAAATAAGGAACTTCTATAATAAAAACTCCCTCATTCTCTAAAAGAATGGAAATTCCTTCCAGCATGCTTTCTAAGTCATGGGTATGGGCAAATACATTGGTTGCAGTAATAACTTTCGCATTACCATGTTCTCTAATTATTTTTTTTGCAACCTTTCCAGAAAAAAAATTAGTAACGGTAGTAATCCCGTTTTTTTTAGCTATTTTTGCAATATTTTCTGCAGGCTCAACACCAATTACCTGACAACCATATTTTTTAAATACTTTAAGTAAAGTTCCATCATTGCTTCCTATATCAATAATTAATGATTTTGTGTTTAGTTTAAAATCTCTAACTACCCCTGCGGCTAGATCTCTAAAATGTCTGCTTAATGCTTGTGAGGTGCCAGATACATAAATATAATTCTTAAACAATATTTCCGGAGGTATAATTTCATCAATTTGCACTAAACCACATGATTCACACCTTACTAGTTTAAGCGGATAATAATTCTCCTTGTCATTTAATTCTTTTTTCTCTAAGAAAGCATTCGCCAAAGGCATTTTATTCATGTCCAATATATTGAAAAAATGTTCATTTTTACAAATTCTACATCTTGTGTTTTTCATAATTATAATCCTTTAGATTTTTTTACAAATTCTCTAAAACTTTTTGCATTTAAATCCTTTTCAGACAAGATCGGTTTATCAACCGGCCATTTTATTCCTATTTCCTGGTCATTCCACAAAATACTCCCTTCAAAATCAGAATCATAATAGTTATCCATTTTATATAGTATTTCACAATTTTTTGTTAACGCACAGAAACCGTGTGCAATTCCTCTTGGAATAAAGAGCATCTTATTATTTTCCCGGGAGAGTTGAATACTATCCCATTGCCCAAAGTTTATAGAATTTTTTCTTAAATCAATATGCACATCATAAATTGCTCCATTTATAACTCTTATTAGCTTAGCTTCTGCATGGGGAGGAAATTGAAAATGCATTCCGCGAATTGTATTTTTTTCCGAAGAAAATGAATGATTTTCCTGAACCCAGTTTTTATTTATTCTATATTTTTCAAAAAGTTTTTCATCATATACCCTCATAAAAAAACCTCTGCTATCTTTTTGCGGTTTCAATTGGATCTCAAATACGCCATTTATTTTTCTCTCTTTAATTAACATCTTTCATTTCCTTGATTCTCTACCGTACGTTTTTTCCTATTATCGTAAATTTAAATATTTTTTATACCAGTTAATTGTTTCCTTTAATCCTGTATCAAGATCATACTCGGAATGCCACCCTAATAATTCATGTGCCTTTTTCGAAGAAAGAGATTGTTCCGGAATTTCCTTTAGCTGCATATTAAGTATTTGGGGTTCTAATTCTTTCTTTTGCATCAATTCACCAATTTTATTTACAATTTCGATAACATTATTCCTGGATTCAGTACTAAAATTAAACGCTTCGCCGGAAATATTAATACTTGTAATTGATTCAGCTAAACTGATATAAGCTTCCACAATATCTTTTACATAAATATAGTCACGTATGTATTTACCATTACTTCGAACAACAGGTCTTTCATTTTTCAATAATGAAAGAATGGTCCCGGGGATAATTCTACTCCAGTTTAAATCTCCACCACCATAGATATTTCCACACCGTGCAATGGCTATAGGCAATTTATACGTATGATAATATGTTTTTGCCAATAAATCTGTACAACTTTTTGAGACATCATAAGGGTGACAACCTGCAAGCTTCATATCTTCCGTGTAAGGTAGTCGATCTGCAATCCCATAGGCTTTATCGCTTGAAGCAATGATAATTTGTTTGACAAAATCCTGATGTGCCCTGCAAGCTTCTAAGATATGATAAGTTCCCCTGATATTGCTTTCAAAAGTTTGCAACGGATCTCTGTATGCTGCACCAACAATCGTCTGTGCACCCAAATGAAAAACTGTTTTTACTTCATATTCATTGATGATACGCTTCATTAAGTTATAATTTTCCAATGATCCATTTATGATATCTGTTTTCAAATAATCACAATCCCTATAAAATTGAGTTTGATAATTAATATCCCTCACAAGAACAATAACTTTTGATTTCCTTCGGACAAGAGCTTTTATCAGCCATGAACCGACCAGGCCTGTCCCACCGGTGATAAATACATTCCTATTTTCCCACTCATTTTTCAATAGTTTAATCCTCCCATATTTTCCAGGGCGCATTTTCTTTATTCCATAAATCACGTAAGTTTCTCAATTCTCTTACATTATCCATGCATTGCCAATAACCATCATGTGGGTAAGCTAATAACTGACCTTCTTTTGCCAATCTTTCCAACGGCTTACGTTCCCAAATAGTATTATCATCTTCGATATAGTTTAAAATCTTGGGTTCTAATACAAAAAATCCACCATTTATCCATCCTTCCCCAATTTGAGGTTTTTCAATAAATTCTTTTACTTTATTCCTTTCAAATCGCAATCCTCCGAATCTCGACGGGGGACGTGTTGCCATTACAGTCGCCATTTTTCCATGAGAACGATGAAATTCTAAAAGATTTTTTAAGTTTACGTTTGAAACGCCGTCTCCGTAAGTCATCATAAATGTTTCTTTGTTTAACCATTTCTCCAGTCTTTTTATTCTGCCTCCGGTCATAGTCTTTAATCCCGTATCAATCAGATGAACAATCCAATCATCTTTAATCTCGTTATGATCCGTTATCTTTCCACTTTTTGTATTGACTGTAAAGCAATTGCTCAGGAAATGATAGTTCATAAAAAAGTCTTTTATTATTTCACCCTTATAACCCAAAGCGATAATAAATTCAGAAAAGTGATAATAGGCATAGCATTTCATGATGTGCCATAAAATCGGTTTTCCGCCTATTTCAACCATAGGTTTTGGAATAATATCGGTTTCTTCTGCAAGTCTTGTTCCAAAACCACCTGCAAGAATTATAACTTTCATCAAAAAAGGACCTCCCTTTTTAACTCCAAATTATAAATATACAAAAAGAGATTTAAATCAAGTTAAAAAAACTTCCTCTTTTTAGCAAAATTCATGATAGATTTCGTTTTTTAATTTCTTAATTTTTTCCATATTCCTGCTGTAATTATCATTGATTTCCCTTTTGATGATTTCATCTAAATCTGCCTGTACACATCCTAGATTTATTCGGGAAATTTCAGGATTATTTTCCAGGTAATCCATGACTTGATATAAGTCAATTACATTTTTAAAAGTAATATTCGAATAAAGGTTATTTATAAATTCATAATCTTTTTCATAATCAAGGGTAAATCTCAATTCCGGGCGATTAAGTTTTCCGGTTGCTTTAATGGTATTAATCTCAAATAATTCCGGTCTATTTATTAAGTACCCCCAGATCTCGGTATTTATCACCGATTTTGTTCTACATACTACTTTTAGAGCCTTCGTTCTTACTCCATAGGTTGCCGCTCCAAGTGGAAGACCTTCTAATGCAATAAAATCAAATTTGTTTTTTTTGACTTCATTTATAATTCTATTAGAATAATAAATTGATATAAGTGGATTATCTGCAGTAATTCCCAAAAAATAATCTAATTCATAAAAGAGTGCGGCGTCTAAAAGTCTTTGTAATACATCTTCTTCGTCACCGTTAAAAGAATAAATATTATTATTTTTCGCAATATCCACCAAAGGCCTATCCTGTGAATTTGTCGAAGTGCACAGAATTATCTCCCCAATATTTTTTATTTCTTTTATTCGATCGATTAACCGCTCGATGACAGTTTTCCCATTCAAATCTCTTATAATTTTTAGAGGTAATCTTTTTGATTTTAATCTGGCTGTAATTAAAAAGCCTATTTTCATTTTTTAGCTACCATCCCTTTTCAGATGAGTAAAATTTTCCACTCTATCCTTCTTAAATTCATATTCAACACATGTAAAATCTACGATTTCGTCTTCCTTCAAATCATGTATTGCCTTTAATCCGATTAAATATGGAAATTGATTTTGCTTTATCGAACTCTCTTTGACCGTTCTTTTAAACCATAGATTATTCAAGGAAAGCTTTTCGCCCCTTTTTATATCTTTTTTTGCTACTATCGCTTTTTTCATAGGGCCTGTATTGCCATAAGCCATTTCCGCCTTGGACATTTTCAAACTCCCATCACCATTTACTTTTAATGCTAACTCCATCAATTCCTTAATTTTAGTCATTGTCTTCTTTCCCACTGCCGCATGATAATCGATCCGTTTTATTCCAGCATCAGGAGTGTAGTGTTTTTCTAAGATATTAATTCCCATCGCAGCAGGAAAACAACTAACAATTTCATTATTTGGATCATCATAAGATGTATGATCTGCATAGCCAATCGGCAGGTTGAACAATTCTCTAATTTTTAGCATTTTAGCTAAATTAATTTCAGCATAATCTGTAGGATAACTTTGAAAACCATACATCAATAGAATATTTTCCCTTCCTCTGTTTTTTAAAAAATTAACAGCGTATGCAATTTCTTCTAATGAAGAACCTCCTATTCCCAGGATAATCTTTTGACTATATTCGGATACAGCATCGAGTAAGAAATAATCATTTAGACCTGTTGCATGCAGCTCAATTGCATCAATATTTTTTTCATTTTTTACTATATAATCAATTCCTTCCACATCGTCACATAAAATAATAACATTACAAATCTTTCTATTAGAATAATCAATTATTTTTTCCCACTGTCTTTTTGAAAAAACCCATTTTTTAATTTCCTTTATAAGTGGATGTTTTTTTTGAATATAACTTTCAGGTTTTATCAATAAATGAAATTTAATGGCATTTAAATTTATATCTGCGATATCATCTATCATCTTAAACAGATACTTAATATCACCTTCGTGATTATATGCAGTTTCAGCAATTATGTAAGGTTTTAAAATATCATCCTTCATTACAACCTCTTTTCATGTTTTTGATATATTCCGGTTTTCAAAGCATCTTGGTCTTCATTTAAACCATCTTAATTATTAATTGGTTCATTAGAATAGATATCTACCGTTTTTATCAGCTTTTTTCATTTCAATTTAATGTAATATAATTTTTTATTGTTTGTTTTTTTCAATATATTCGAGCGCTTTTTTATATACTCCCCACTCACCTATATCAAACCATGAGCAATTAACGGGGTAGACTTGTATTTTAAATTTTCTTTCTTTTGCAAGCACTAATAAGTCGGGCATATCTACACACTTGTTTTCCGGAATCATATCTATGACTTCCGGCTCTAAAACATATACTCCGGAATTGATAATAAAATGATAATCCGGTTTTTCAATGATTTCCTCAAAATCAGCCAGCTCAGTTTTCATATTTAGAATGCCATAAGGAATATTAATATTTCGGCTAACACCTAATATCGTTATTTGGTTTTTGTTCTTTTCATGATATGCTAAAAGTTCATCATGATTTGCATCAATAATGACATCGCAGTTAGAAACAATAAATGTTCTCTTCAATTTGTTTCTAAGAAGAGAGAGTGCACCGATTGTACCGAGAAAATCATTTTCGTGAATATACTTAATCTGATAATTATTTGGATTATCAACGAAATATAGCTTTATCATTTCCGCCTTATAATTTAGTGAAATAATAAATTCATTAAAACCATATTTTTTAAAATTATCCATAATAACCTCTATAACCGGTTTATCATCAATCGGAATTAAAGGTTTGGGTAAAATTTTAGTAAATGGATCAAGTCTGTGTCCTTTTCCACCTGCCATGATAATGACCGGGTTACTTTTTACTGGAAATGAAACATCACCGTTTTTTAGAAAATCATTCCATAAATAAATGTCGACAATTCTTTTCTTTTCATCAACAACCGGAATATGTCTTATTTTATGTTTTCTCATTAATTTCAATGCATTCTCTTTGCTGTTTTTAGAGGAAATTACAATTGGATTTATGGTCATAATTTTTTCAACAGGTGTATTAATGTTAAGGTCCTTAATAATAGCTCTCCTCATGTCTCCATCCGTTATAATTCCTAATATTTTCCGATTTTTATCTACTATAACTAATATCTGTAAGGCACTATCGTCAATTTGTTTAAACGCTTTTTTTATTGAAAAATCGGGCTTTATTAGAATTTTTTTACACTTTTTGGAAATCATTTAAAGTTCTCCCATTGAAATGGTTTATCCTGCTTGATGCTTTTTAAAAGTTTCATTCCAGTGATTATCTCTCTATATTTTGGTAAAATACCAATTTCCGGCCTTTTAATTGCTATATCTGATTTTTTGATTGTTTCACCTTTTTTAATATCTCTAGCAGCAATCAGACTCCTCCGAACTACTTTCATTATTTTTATTTCATTTTTATTTGCCTTTTTAATTCCGTTTCCTAAAGCTATTTCAATATTTCTGATTGCCTCTACCATTTTTTTCAATTCACCGGGCTCTAATGAAGCTTTATGGTCCGGACCTGATAAGCTTTTGTCTATGGTAAAATGTTTTTCAATGATCTTTGCACCCATGGCTACTGCCGCGATAGGTACCTCTATGCCCAAGGTATGGTCAGAGTAACCTACAGGTATTTTAAATGCTCTTCCTATTGTGACCATAGCTTTTAAGTTTACCTCATCAAAAGAAGTTGGATAATTTGTGGTACAATGCAGCACATAGATTTCTATATTTGGATTAATAATATTAATAGTATTCAAGGCATCTTCAATTTCTCCTAAATTTGACATTCCAGTTGACATGATAACCGGTCGGTTTTTAGCTGCAATTTTTTTCAAAAACGATAGGTTGGTTAATTCCCCTGACCCAATTTTTATAATGGGTATCTTTAGTTCATTTACTAAGAAATCCAAACTATCCTCATCATCCGGTGTAGATAAAAACATGATTTTTGTTATATCACAATATTCCTTTAATTTTATAAATTCTTGATAAGAAAGCTCTAACTTTTTAATCATTTCATATTGGAAGCTCTGAGAACCTGTATTCTTTTTTTGATAATTAGCTAAATTGGCAAATTTAGTCATAATTTTCTCGGTTCTAAAAGTCTGAAACTTTATTGAATCCGCCCCGGCCTTTTTAGCTGCATCAACTAATTTAAAAGCAAGATTTAAATCTCCATTATGATTTACACCTGCTTCGGCAATAATGAAGACATTGTCATTCAATATCATGATAAGAACACCCCAAATAAACTTATATTATTTTGTTAAATAGGTTTATATGCTTCTCTATGATCACATTATTTCGATTTTCAATAATATTTTCAATGTTTACTATTCTATAACCAGTTTTTTCAAACATCTCATTCAACTCTTTTCTATCCCAAAAAGTAGTCTTTCCCTTATTTTTTAAAGTACCTTTTTCAAGATTTATAAATGTGTTATCTTCAATCTTTTGACCTGTATTAAAGCCTGTTGTATTTTTCCCGAAACAATTTGTAATAAAAAGGCCTTCTTCCTTGAGCAGATGATAATACTGAATATATGCCTGTCGAATATGACTTGCTAAATTTGCATAAAGAGAATAATTATCAACTAAAATGTCAAAAGAATGGTTTAAATAATCCTTTGGAAAAGTGATATCTCCATGGCAAATATCAATATTTTCTAAATCAATATTCATTTTCCTACACAATCTCTTCACTTTATCCAATGCAGATTTTGTACCTTCCATAGCAGTGACTTTTCCAATTTCTTTTGCGATACACCATATACAAGCACCAATTCCACATCCAATATCTAAACAGGCTACTTCTTTTTTATTAATATAATTTTTTGCATACATAATAAACCTAACCATTTCTTCAGCTGGATACTCTCCCCACTTTTTATTTAAAAATATTGTTCTCCAGATAGGATCCCCATAGTCATTCATCACAGTATTTCTTTCTTGTTAAAAAGTTTACTTAAAGTTTTTTATTAAACAGTTCCACTCAATTTTATCTATTTTTGTGCTAAATCTTTTAGTCATTAATTTTCCTTTAGGAATTTCCAATGCTTTTCTAATTGCAAAAACAATCCTTTCAGAATTTCTGCCATCCTTATATGGATCATAGGGGTTATCTATATTTTTTTTGCAATAATCCTGAAATTTCTTGCTTAATGCCTTTTTAAGGACTTTTTTTATTTCTAGTTCATTACACTCACAACTAATAACTGATTTTGCATGAATTCTGTTTTTTTGCCGATTGCCAATATTGATGGTAGGAACACCTAAGGAAGGTGCCTCAACAATACCGCTCGATGAATTTCCAATGACTAATTTACTCTTTTTCAATATATTTAAATAATTAATTCTTCCTAAATTTTTAATATAAATTGAATGATTATCTTTTTCTACAAATTCTTGAATTTTTTTAATAAGCAGATTAGAACCATTTTCAATACCGGGGGCGGTAAATATTTTTTGATAATCATGATAATTGGCAACTGTTTTAAGCAAAGAATCTAATTGTTTCTCAATCGATAATTTAAATTCAAAAGTGGAGGGATGAAATGTAATTATAAAATTCATTTTATCTAAATCGATATTGAACCTATTTTTTATTTCTTCATTTTCTACCCAGTCAAAATGATAAATATCATCCAAGCCACATTCACCAACAATACAGATTCTCCAATCTTCTTCTCCCATTTTACTAATATTTTTTGCAAAAGTATGGTTGGCAACTAAATGAATCTGGGATAATTTTGTGTGAGCATGCCGTATATTCTCGTCTATGACACCTTCGGTTATTTCCCCTCCGCTTATATGGAATAACGGTATTCTGTAAAGCATTGCAGGAATAGAGATTCCAAAAAGTTCGTACCTGTCTCCTAAAATTACAATTCCATCATATTTTCTTTCTTCAAATATCTGAGCAAATGAGATTTGAGCTGTTCCGATGGATTTTGATAATGCCTGAGAACTGTCTCCTTCTAAAAAATATTGTACTTTAACCATATTTTTGTTTTTTACTATTTCATCTGTGATAATTTCGTTAAAAGTAAAACCCCTTGATTCCATAAAATGTCCGCCTGCTACGATTAAGTCCAAATTAAAAATTTTCTGTAGATTAACGATAACCGGTTTTAATAAACCATAATCTGCCCGGGTCGAAGTATATACTCCAATATTTTTCATTATATTTTCTCCATAGAAAGATTAATGCTATCACTTAAAAATTTCATATCATATTCGCTGTATCTGTAATCACAATGAAGTGATAATAATTTACTCGAAATACCCTCATCTTTGGTCAACCAGGACATATTCCAATGTATTGGGCAAAATATTTGATAATTTGCTAGCCTATTTCGAATAAAATCCCTATCGTTTTTTTGATTAAACAATAAAACAAAAAATTGTGAGAGAAATTGTTCATTATATATTTTTACCGTGCTTTTCCTAATAATATTATTATTTAAATAAGTAAAATTATTCTTCGTCATTAAGTATGCCCTTTTAATGTCAAATCTTTTCATCATTTGCTTTGAAGAAAAAGTCATTTTATAGCCATATTCTTTAGTGTCGCTTAACATATCTTCCATTTTTGTTAATATTTTAAAATTCTCATCACTTATATAGTTGCATACTTTACTATAAAATCTCGAAAGCATGGCACCTGCTCTCTGAAAACTAAAATCTTCTCGAATCGAATCTTTGGGAGACGGAACGTTAATATTATTGCTTCCCACAAAAGCACCATCTGGAAAAGGCCCCATTTTTCTAAGGCTCATTACAACAAAGTGAGAACGGTTAAATACATATTTAACTTCATCTGTATTTATCAAAGAATGACATATATCAGAAATAATTTTTACATTCTTCATTTTTAATTTTTCATATTCACTTTGCCTAATTATTCCAAAGTAATTAATAATATAAACAGTATCCCCTTCTTCTATTTTATTCAAAGACTCCTGAGAAATAGATAAATCATTTTCCTGTTCAAAAAATAATATTTTAGTTCCGGTTGCAAATACCGGATCATATATTGTCTTACATAAAAAATGAGGGAGCCAAATCCTTTTTATTCCCAATGAATGTACTAATGAAAATATTGCATCTCGACCGGTTGAAAAAAAATTTATATGCTTTAAACTTTTATTTAAATAATTATATAAAGAATTTATTGATTCTTTCTCCAATAATAATTCAGTATGCAGATGATAATCTCCACCAATCATGTGTATTTTCCTTTCTTAGAATTCGTTTCAATTCTATTTTTATTCATCTTTAAATTCATTCGCAACAGCATCTTTAATTAAGAAAAGGTTTGATTTTTCTACTTTAAACTTACTTCGCAAATTATAATATCTATCTGAATCAAATATTATTTTAGAGATATAAAATTTTTGTTCATTTGTTGCAAACTTCTTTTTAAACTTTGAAAGCCCGTCATTTCCATCTCTCGAAATTCCGCCCCCAAAAAAGAGAATGCTATAACCTAGATTCCCATATCTTAGAATGGCTTCAGCTAGCAATAAAGTTGTCGGGCAATATTTGGAATAATCTCTGTTAAATGCGCTAAAATGATAATAAACTAATTTCAATTCATCCAATAAAAATATTGAAACGCCAATTATTTTTTTACTCTCTTTTTCTTTAACTAAAGCTAACTCACAATTATTTTCAAATAAAACAAAATGCTTCTTGAAAAAATCAAGTGTGAAATAATAGTATTCGTCAGCTTCCCTTTTTTTCATTGTCTTTGAATACATTTCATAAAATTTTAACAATTCATTCTCTTTTAAATCATTATTGGTATGAAATTCAACACTTACCCCGCTTTTAATAGCATGACTAATTGAACATTTTAATTTATGTTTAACATTTTTTGTTAAGTCATCCATATTTTTGTAAAATCCTAATTTTCTTGAATAGGTTGTCCTGTTATATTCATTGTATTTTTCCGGAACAAAATCATGGTTTGATAAAAAAGGGGAATTTCTTATAAATAAGTCTATGATGCCATTATCTTTCATGAAGTTCTCAAATTTTCTCCATTTTCTTTTTATCTCTATCTTTGCTAAATTACTTTGAAAACCAGAATAAAATCCCCCATAACCATAAGCAGAAAATGCTTCATAAGTATTTTGGACTATTTTTTTAAACAAAAAAGGTAAATATATTTCTAAACCATTTTTTAGAACAATCTTTAGAATTTTATATTCACAGTTATCATTCTCAGAAATTATCTTTAAATAATGACTGGTAAGATAAATGGGAATTCTAGTATTTTCAATTTTATTTACAAAAGAAAAATCCATTTTTATTTTTTTCCTCTATTTCTTAATATTTCCTGGATGATTAAGGCAGCTCTATTTATGGTTTTTTCATCATTTAAAGTCGAGCTTGGTAAACAAATTGATCTATTATAAATATCGAATGCATTAGGGCAAGGTTTTGTAAATTTTTTTAAATATGGCATTTTGCATACAGGCATAAAAATTCTCCTAGAGAGAACGTCTTTTTCTTTTAAATTATTCATTAGATTATTTATGTTTACATGCTCTGAACAATCCTTAATGCATGTAAGCCACCAACTGCCAATCGTATTATCAGATGTTTGTTGAAATTCTATCCCGGGTAAATTCTTTAACTTTTCCTGGTATATTTTTCTAAATCTTACTTTTTTCTTTAAAAAATCTTTAATTCTTGTTAATTGCGCCAAGCCTAATGCTGCTTCAAGATTGGTCATTCTATAATTAAATCCCAACTCAGGATGGTAATATCCTCTGGATGCATCTCTTGCCTGATTTACTAAAAATTTAATATGCTCGATCTTTCTTTGATCATTACTTATGATCATACCCCCACCGCCGGTTGTGATTAATTTATTGCCATTAAAGCTAAAACAGCCGAAATCTCCAAATGTACCTGTCTGCCTGTTTTTATAAATTGCTCCCAAGCTTTCAGTTGCATCTTCAATAACTGATAAATTATTTTCTCGAGCAAGCTTAATAATTTCCTCAATATTGCAAACGCTTCCATATAAATGCACCAGAATAATTGCTTTAGTTTTTTTGCTAATTGCTTTCTTTATTTCCCGGGGATCAATATTCCAGGTCAAAGGGTCTACATCTATAATGACAGGTTTAGCCCGAACAAATAAAATCGGGTTTATAGTCGCTATAAATGTAATCGCGGGAACAATAACCTCATCATCATCTGCTACTCCTAATTGATAGAGAGCCATGTGAATAGCAGCAGTACCACTCTGAGTAGATACAGCTTTATCAGCCCCTATATATTCAGCAAATTTATCCTCGAATTTAGTAACAAATGGACCAATAGTAGAAATAAAATTAGAATCGACCGCTTTAATGAGATATTCTTTTTCTAATTCACCCAAATTAGGATCATCCAAAAATATTTTAGACATTATAAAACCCTACTTTATACTTTTCATAATTATGACTCATCCATTCTATGGTTTTTTCTAAACCTTGTTTAAGTGTATATGATGATTTCCAACCGCAAAGAATTCTTGCTTTAGAAAAATCACAAACCAACCTTCTAACCTCACTTTTTTTCGGCCTGATACGTTTATTGTCAATTTTTATTTTTAAATCTATTTTTATTAAATTGCTTAGGAGTTTAACCAGATTTGATATAGAAATATCTTTCGCAGTACCAATATTAATCACTTCACCCAGAGCTTTTGGATGTAAACCAAGTTCATACATCCCTCCTATTGTATCTGAGATATAATTAAAATCCCTAGTTGTATCTATATTCCCTAATTGAATCTCCTTCTTACCACTTAAAGCTTGAGTAATAATAGTAGGAATCACTGCTCGTGCAGATTGTCTGGGACCATAGGTATTAAAGGGGCGAACAATAACAATTGGCAAATTAAATGATAAATAAAATGATTTTACTAAATAATCAGCACTTGCCTTTGTTGCAGAATATGGAGACTGAGGATTGATTGGATGATTTTCATTTATGGGAATCTGTTGAGCAGTTCCATAAACCTCACTTGTTGAAATATGAATAACTCTTTCAACTCCAGCCACTCTGGCCGCCTGTAAAACATTGTAGGTCCCTTCGATATTTGTTTTAATATAAGCTAAGGGAGAATAATAAGAGTAGGGAATACCAATGAGTGCAGCAAGATGAAAGATATAATCTATACCTTTTATTGCTTCATAGATAGAATCATAATCACGAATATCTCCTCGAAATATCTCTATATCATTTCTATAGGCAGATTTTTCCAGCCAGCCCCAATAATTATGAGAATTATATCGGATAAATGCTTTAACTCTGTGGCCTTTTTCAACTAGATATTCAACCAGGTGGGAACCAATAAATCCACCTGCACCGGTAACTAACATTTTAGCCATTATCATACTCCTAAAAAATTTGTTAAAATAAATTATTGTTATTTAATATCAATATCACTTTATTGATTTCTTTTAACATCATTTTTTTATTGCTTGCCTTCTACTAAAATATCTATAAAAACTTTTTGCAAGTAGTATTTAGAAAATACATTCGATTTTTTACTAATCCGATTTTCTATTATTTTCTAATTGTAATTCACTTTTTTCAGTAAGGGATAAAAGTGTTGTATTGATATTTATTGTCATTATGACAATCTCGATTTGTATAACGAAGATGCTGTTCTGCCGAAGGAGCCATCCCTGTTCTATAATTATCAGTAAAAGCATTAGGATTACCGCTTTCTCCGATAGTAATACCAATATCATCATACAGATATATCCCACCGGCATCATTGGCGCCATTATCTGAAATATCACTTCCTGTAACACTTAATGTTTCCTCATTATATATTCCTCCGCCCTTACCGAGAAGACAAGTATTATTCGTAATGGTACTTCCGGTTACTGTTGCTGATGCAGAACCGCTAGCATAATAGTTCATTATTCCGCCACCATAAGAGAGAGCTGCATTACCGGAGATAGTGCTGTCAGACACTGTTAAAGTACCTTGGTTGGAAATTCCACCTCCTAAAGCAGCTGCATTGCCGGAAATAATACTTCCTCCGGTAATCGTAATTATACATGCCCCCGATTCAATTACATTGTATATACCTCCTCCATTTTCATCTGCAGTATTATCGGAGATCGTACTACCGGCGAGAGTTAATGTTCCTTCATTTTTTATTCCACCACCGGATATAGGGGCAGTATTATCAGAGATAGTACTACCTGAGATTGTTAATATACCTTCATTGACGATTCCGCCACCATAAAAAGGTGCTGTATTATTCGAAATTCTACAATTTATAATATCTAAAAAACTGGTCGAAGCATAATGAATATAGACTCCGCTTCCGTCTCCTCCGCTTACATGTGAAATAGTAAATCCATCCAGAATAGTTCCATTTAGAGAGCCCATACATTTTACTGTTTCAGAACCATCATTTCCTTCAATGGTAGTAAAAGATGGACCGTTTTCACTTTGCAGAACGATGACTAGACTTTCCGGAAAAATGATATTTTCATTATATATACCATCTGATACTTCAATCGTATTATTATTATCGGCATCATCAAGAGCTGCTTGTATAGTACTATAGAACGTATTTTTGGTTAGATTCTGCACCGGGTTGGGCATGTTTGGTGGAGTAACGAAGCAACCTGTAAACCAGAATAGCAAAGTTAAAACGAGGAATAATATTTCAATTTTTTTATCTGTCGATTTTTCCATTGATACAACGCCTCCTCTTTTACAATAATTTAAATGTTGATTTTGTAAATATTTCAATTTTTTAAACGCTCAAAAAGTTAAAAATACCATTTTTTACTGATGTTTAAAGAATATTTATGCTAAAACATAGACTGCAAGTTTTGTGTTGAAATGATTTTTCTTTTAATCAATATTTCCCCATATTGCATTTTAATCGATTTTTGCTTTTCAATATTTTCTATTCAGTTTAAAATTATCGCCTCCTATCTCTTTCTATATCGGGTATATGGTTAACAAATCACTTTATTTATAATCATGCTCTAATCACTCGTTTCTGGTTTAGATATATTTCTCTCTTGTTTTATTTTTTTCAATCAGGAACAAACATATTGTATTGATATTCTATGTCATTATGGCAATCTCGAGTCGTATAACGAAGATGCTGTTCTGCCGAAGGAGCCATCCCTGTTCTATAATTATCAGTAAAAGCATTAGGATTACCGCTTTCTCCGATAGTAATACCAATATCATCATACAGATATATCCCACCGGCATCATTGGCGCCATTATCTGAAATATCACTTCCTGTAACACTTAATGTTTCCTCATTATATATTCCTCCGCCCTTACCGAGAAGACAAGTATTATTCGTAATGGTACTTCCGGTTACTGTTGCTGATGCAGAACCGCTAGCATAATAGTTCATTATTCCGCCACCATAAGAGAGAGCTGCATTACCGGAGATAGTGCTGTCAGACACTGTTAAAGTACCTTGGTTGGAAATTCCACCTCCTAAAGCAGCTGCATTGCCGGAAATAATACTTCCTCCGGTAATCGTAATTATACATGCCCCCGATTCAATTACATTGTATATACCTCCTCCATTTTCATCTGCAGTATTATCGGAGATCGTACTACCGGCGAGAGTTAATGTTCCTTCATTTTTTATTCCACCACCGGATATAGGGGCAGTATTATCAGAGATAGTACTACCTGAGATTGTTAATATACCTTCATTGACGATTCCGCCACCATAAAAAGGTGCTGTATTATTCGAAATTCTACAATTTATAATATCTAAAAAACTGGTCGAAGCATAATGAATATAGACTCCGCTTCCGTCTCCTCCGCTTACATGTGAAATAGTAAATCCATCCAGAATAGTTCCATTTAGAGAGCCCATACATTTTACTGTTTCAGAACCATCATTTCCTTCAATGGTAGTAAAAGATGGACCGTTTTCACTTTGCAGAACGATGACTAGACTTTCCGGAAAAATGATATTTTCATTATATATACCATCTGATACTTCAATCGTATTATTATTATCGGCATCATCAAGAGCTGCTTGTATAGTACTATAATATGTATCTCTGGTAAGATTATGCACAGGACCTGATGCACCGATTGTTACCGTAACTATCCAGTCTTGAGTAGAACTATCCGCTGCGATTAACTTATAGGTTAATGGACTCGTAAAATCATTAGAAGTCGTTCCGCTGAATTGTAGAGTAGTTCCAATTTCAGCGCTTGCTCCGGGGGACAAAGTAAAGATTGCCACCAGGTTGGTAACATCTGTTCCGGAGGGGACAAGCAGTGAAACAGTATGACTACCAGAGTTAATGATCCCAATCACGTCCGGAGATAAGGCAAATTTATATGCAATTATTTCTTTAGCATCATTGGGTACTATGCTAAAAGTAATTTTATAAGTCATTTCAGTTGTACCATCCTCAGCAGTGACCACAATCGTTGCGGTTCTTTCCGATTCTAAACCTATAAGATTGATTGCTTGAGTAATCAAGACTGTAGCAGCAGGATCATTAGGAGTTCCACTAATTGTAGGTATTGCTGCAGTATCATAGGGTAATTCCACGGCATAGATTGTGGTACCAGAAGAAAAAATTGGATTTAAAATTCCAGTACTTACTATGAGAGAATTTAAGAAAGCATCATTATTTAGAGCAGCATCAATCGTTACATTAACTGTCCAATTTTGGATAGATCCATCCTCAGCAATAATTTTATATACAACCGGATTCGTAAAATTATTTGCACTCGTTCCACTTATCTGAGGAGTAGTGCCAATTTTGGCACTGGCTCCGGAAGACAAGGTAAAAATTGCCACCAGGTTGGTAACATCTGTTCCGGAGGGGACAAGTAGTGAAACAGTATGACTACCAGAGTTAATGATCCCAATCACGTCCGGAGATAAGGCGAATTTATATGCAATTATTTTTTTAGCACTGCATAAAGGTGGTTCAGGTGTACATGTAGGTTCAGTTTCAGATTGAGGGTTTACTAAAATGATAAAATTCTGTGTATCATATAATTCACCATCACCTGCCTGTATAGATACATTATTTTCCCCAATTTGAGATAGTGCAGGTGTCCAAAAAATCTCTCCGGTTGAAGAATTAATGGTCATTCCAATTGGTTTAGTTATTAATGTATATGTTAGTTCATCCTCGGTGTCAGGATCTACAGCCATTAGCACATAATTATATTCATTTCCTACAGTTGCTGTCAGCACTGCAATTGATGTGATGCTTGGTGCATGATTTATAGGGGGGGTTACAAAACACCCGGTTAAAAGAAAAGTGGGAATTAATATCAATAAGATCAATAAAAGTCGATTTTTTTTGTAAATCATTTTTTTCATTTTTTGTACCTCCTATTGAAAAATTTAAATTAAAAAATCAAGGAAAAAGGATAATTTTGAATTTTAAAAATTTTTCATGAACGATTTTACAAACTTGAATTATTTAGTAAGAGTGACTTCGATAATTTGCTCAGATGAATGACGCAAATATACTGATATCTTAGCTAATTTATTCGTTTAACATTCAGTTTTTCTTGAATAAATAAAATATCTTTTCAAAAATTGAGAATATTAACACTATAAAATCATACCACCCCTTTTTAAATATCATCAAACAACTTTATATATAATGCATGTCGTAAAGAAAATATTTTTAAATATCTTCGTAATTCCATTTCAAATATATTTATTTCCCAAAAATCTTTTACATCAATGATTATTGCATGCTTGGTAAATCAAATTCTTTTTTCAATTTTATGTATTTTCTGTGCAAACAACCAACATTTAAATCATATTATCAAAGCTAACATTTTTAGAAAATATAACAACTATTTCGTCCACACCATTATGGATGGCTGTACAATTGTTCACTGAAATATTTTTTAACATGGAAAGCCATATTCCATACGTCCCATTATCTCTTGAAGCTGAATTTGAAAGCATTGAATCCTCCTGTCGAGCTATTGCAATACCATGCTGTCCATTATTCCAGCATTCCAGTTTATTATACGAATTATTTTTTGAATCAAATCCCCCTCTATCGTCAAAGCCGTTGACCTGGTTGTCATAACAATTTATTTCTATATAGAAATTATTCTGATTAGTATCGGAAATATTTGCACCAGAGTGTATACCGTGCCTAAAATTCTTATGTGCATAAATATTTTTAAATATGCTATGATTAGAATCATTTATATTCAGTCCATAATATCCGGCATTTTTTACTTCAATATTTTCCAGCAACAAACGACTGGACTGAGTAATGTTGATACATTGATGATTGCCATTTGATTGAGCTGAACCATCTATAGCAAAACCTTTTAAAATACAATCATCTGCATTAATCTGGAATCCTCTGGCATCAGCTGTTAAAATAATAGTGGAATTCATTCCTTCGCCAATGAATTGAATTTCCTTTTCGATATAAATGGTAGAAGATAACTGATAATAACCCTTCTGTAAAAAGATGGTTCCTCCTGTTGTAGCAGAATCATAAGCTTTTTGAATACAATCATTTGCCCAGGGATTATTTACGGTTCCATCTCCAGTCGCCCATTTTTGAGGATATATTTCATTCGGATTCCCAGACATTTGCATTATTGCAGGTGATGATCTTGGAGCTGTAATAATTTCCTGATCACTTATTTCCCTGGCACTCATTTTTTCATTACTGATATCATAATTGACCGAATTCGTTATACACCCGATAGAAGAAAGCCAATTAATAGAAAAACTTAAGTAAATAATTAAAAAGATATATCTCATTATTCTTTCCTCTTTCAGTACTTAAAATAAAGTAAAAATTTATATTAATAAGTTTTCTATTAATTACTTCTGATGTCATCGTTACTCAAAGATTTTTCAATTAAACTAGTATAATAAATTTCAAATCATATCATTTTTATTGATTGAGATTAAAGTGGATTGGAAAATTTGCAGAAAAAAAACCAATTTCATGGGAATAAGAGAAAGAGATTCTTAATACTAATTTTCAACGAATTTACATCCTTAAAGTAAGTTTGTTTGTTTAAAACTATATCTGATTGCCATCCTCATGCTTCGGAAATTATTATAACATTACAATGATTGTAGTTTAGAGAGTTATTTATATTACTATTTTTATAAAACGTTACTTATTGGGATTCTATCTTCGATTATTTTTTTCATTGATTGCATATTTTACTGAAATTTCTCTTTCACTTTTGTCCTGATATTTACCATGAAATATGTTCCACTTATCTCAATTAATCTAAAAATATTTTTTTATGATTCGTAGATTTTCATGTTATTATATACAATAATTTTTATATAACAATTTACTTTATGTTGCTAGATACTACCTAGTGAATAGTTTATTTTTTGAAATACGTTGCACATGTCCTTTCTATTTGGGAAAGTATGGGTTTGTGTGAGAGTCTTTTACATTTTTTTGAATGTGTTCTGAAGTATTTTTTTAATTTATAAAAGCCATATTAACAAATTACAATAATGCTCGAATTCTTACTTTCTATATTATATTTTATTTTCATTTTCCTATAGCTCGGTATTAACATGATCTCCCCAAAATAAACGAAATCTATTTATTTTTCATTATTTTAAGATAAAATAAATAATTTCCTATTTATCCTATCTATACTTTGTTATACTACATTTATTTAAAAAATCCTTCTTTTTATTTTAATTAATCATCCTACCAGATTATTATAACTTATTCTCGATCATTCATTCTCAATAAATTTGTCCATACAAAGAAGCAATATAAGCACTTGAAACAAAAATATAATATTTTAATTATATTATTTGTTCATCTAAAAAGGCTCAAGAAATAATTCAATCTATTTGGCCGAATTATTCTAATTTATTTCATCATCTTGCTTGATATGATAAACATCAAAGAGAAGAGCTAAAAAATTTAATAAAATCAAAACTTTTATAGTCATTCAATAAAAAAAGCCCTCCAATTTACAAAGGAGGGCTAATATATTAAAACAAATTTATAATTTTGCCAGAATTTTATTTGTATAAGTTTTTGTAGCTATACCTGCTGGATCATAAATCTCCCCATCCTTATTTGGAGAAAAATTACAATTCGATAAATTAATGTTACCTGAAATCGCAGTTAATTCTAATCCCCATTTCTGTAATGGTGAATCTCTATCATCATATGATTCACATGATATTACGTTTATAGTGCTGGTATTATCAATAATTATCCCACTATAATTATTTTTTACAATAGAATTTATAAGATTGATACTGCTGGAAGTATTTATCTCTATTCCGTGCTCTACATTTGACGTTGAGGAACAATTATCAATATTGAAAGAATCCACATCACTTAATACAATTCCTACATCATGATTGCTATACGCTTTTGAGTTTGTTAGTTCTCCCCCATCAATATGAGCAATAACAATACCAAAAATACCATTACCCCAGCATTCAAGGTTATCATATGAATTATTCTTTGAATCTAAACCACCTCTATCATCAAAGCCATTGACTTGGTTATCCCAAGAGTAAATTCTTGAATAACTATTGGATTGATTAGAGCTGGAAATATTCGCTCCGGCATGCACACCATGCCTATAATTTCCATGTGCATAAATATTCTTAAAAGTACAATAATTGGAATCATTCATATTAATACCATAATACCCGGCATTTTTTACTTTAATATTTTCCAATAATAAATAATTAGCCTGAGTAATGTTGATACATTGATGACTACCACTCGATTGAGCAGCTCCATCTACGGTAAAACCTTTTAAAACGCAGTTATTTGCATTGACTTGGAAACCTCTGGCGTTAGAAGTCATAATAATAGTTTTATCAATTCCTTCACCAATGAAATGAATTTCTTTATCAAATGAAACGGTAGAGGATAATTGATAATAACCTTCCTGAAGGAAAATGGTACTGCCAACAGAGGCAGCATCATAAGCTTTTTGAATACAATCATTCGCCCAGGGATTACTTGCGGTTCCATCGCCTGTCGCCCAATTTTGGGGACGTATTGCATCCGGATCCATCGAATCGTTGGTTCCGGGATCAACAGGGTCATTTGTTCCCGG
>Ga0272441_10002337_pt1 | contig 38452 bp, 37 predicted proteins | sample SSMProp6N_FD_193582 | JGI IMG/M metagenome (GOLD analysis project Ga0272441, IMG submission 193582) | Marine sediment archaeal communities from Little Sippewissett salt marsh, Falmouth, MA, United States - SSM-Prop-6N | ecosystem: Environmental > Aquatic > Marine > Wetlands > Sediment ... | reverse complement strand
TCAGCACCGCAATGATGGGTTGCTTCGTAGCCCTTGATTTCTTCCTGTTCTATGTTTTCTGGGAACTCATGCTTCTGCCCATGTACTTTCTCATCGGCATCTGGGGTGGTCCGAACAGGGAGTATGCTGCGATCAAGTTTTTTCTCTACACGCTTTTCGGTTCCGTTTTCATGCTTCTTGTCATGATCGGACTCTATTTCAGTGTCATCGATCCGGTTACGGGCAATCACACCTTCAGCCTGGTAGCTATGGCGAGTCAGGAAAACTATATACCGGGTTCGATATTAGGGCCTGAAAATACCGCATGGCGTTACGCGGCCTTTATCGTACTGTTTATAGGTTTTGCCATCAAGGTGCCGATGTTTCCTTTCCATACATGGTTGCCGGATGCTCATGTCGAGGCTCCTACACCTATTTCGGTTATTCTTGCCGGTGTGCTTCTGAAACTTGGCACGTATGGAATGATGAGGATCAATTTCCCCTTTTTCCCTGAAGTGTTTCAGGCCTCGCTCTATGTGATAGCAGTGTTTGGAGCGATCAACATCATTTACGGTGCGTTCTGTGCTCTCGCCCAGAAGGACCTTAAAAAACTTGTCGCGTACTCCTCGATCAGTCATATGGGGTATGTGCTGCTTGGTCTTGCCGCCGGCAATACCGAGGGGATGGCCGGGGCGCTCTATCAGATGTTCAATCACGGAACCATTACCGCCATGCTCTTCCTTCTGGTCGGTGTGATTTATGACCGCGCCCACACCCGCCAGATCGACAAGTTCGGAGGCCTTGCTTCCTATATGCCTGTCTACGCAGGGGTTGTTACCATTGCATGGTTCGCCTCTCTCGGACTGCCCGGGCTCAGTGGATTTATATCGGAGGCCTTTGTTTTTGTCGGCGCCTTCAGCTCCGAACTGATTCGTAACGTCGCTATCGTTTCTGTTCTCGGAATTGTTCTTGGCGCTGCATATCTGCTCTGGTCACTACAGAGGATGTTTCTTGGTACCCGAAATCCTGACGCGGTCTATGAGCTGCATAAGGACGCTGAAGGCAATGACAGGATTCATTTTCATGACTGGAAAGGAAAAACCGATCTCGACGCGAGGGAACTGGTCATGCTTGTTCCGTTAGCGGTTATCATCATTTTCCTTGGTGTGTATCCTATGCCGGTTCTCGGTATGATAACCACCAGTATCAACAAGCTTGTTCAGGTTTTATCACCGGTTATTCTTACAGCGGTCAACTAATGAAAAAGGCGGAAGTTGGAATTAAGAAGCAAGAAGCCGGGGTACAACTTGCAGGGGCAAATTTCCGTGCCTCGCCGGATACAGGTTTTCTCTTGATGAACAACGAATAACGTTTTTACAAAATTCACGTTACTACTATGTACGAGATTCCATCCGGTGCTGAAATTCAGACTGTTATTTCCTCTCTGAAGTCCAGTGCCGTATATTACCTGCCTGAAATATACCTCTCAGCTCTTTTTCTCGTGCTGATTCTTGTCGATCTCATATTCAGGTCGAAGAGACATCATCTGATGTCGATAACCGCCATTGTCGGTCTTGCAGGAAGTTTGTGGTTTATCTGGCAGCAGCATGCCATGACCGGTCAGGAAATATTTTTTGGCATGTATGTTATCGATGAGTTCGCGATTTTCTTTAAGTATTTTTTTGTACTCTCCGGTATTCTTACCGTCATTCTCTCAATGGCGTCTGACGAACTCAATCACAGAACATCGGGAGTTGGCGAATATTATGTGCTGATTGTGGGTATGGTTATCGGTATGGTGATGATGGCATCATCCACCGACCTTTTGATGATCCTGGTTTCGATGGAACTTGTTAGTCTTGCCGCCTATGTCCTGACCGGCTATCTGAAACGCGAAAAGCGCTCTACGGAAGGTTCGTTGAAATATCTTGTCTATGGCGCGGTATCATCGGGTCTGATGATTTACGGTTTTTCTTTGCTTTACGGGATGACCGGCGAGACAAATATTTCCGAAATAAGCAGCATGCTGATGTCCCGGGGATACGATCCGCTCACCCTCATGATCGCCTCGATTATGATCCTTGCCGGTATAGGCTATAAAGTCGGTGCCGTTCCTTTCCACTTCTGGAGCCCAGACGTTTACGAAGGCGCACCGATTCCGGTTACCGCTCTTCTGTCTGTCGCCTCCAAGGCGGCCGGTTTTGCTCTGCTTATAAGGTTTTTCTATGTGGCGGTTCCTCACGGCCCTGAGACTGGCGCGTTGACACCGGGATCTGAATGGCTGATGCTGCTCATGATTCTGTCCGTGACATCGATGATCTACGGCAACGTTGTCGCGCTCTGGCAGAAAAATATCAAAAGACTTCTTGCATATTCTTCGATCGCTCATGCCGGTTACATCCTGCTCGGTATCATTGTCATGGATGAACTCGGTACGCAGGCGACGCTCTTCTACATGCTTTCCTATCTGCTCATGAACTTCGGTGCGTTTCTTGTCGCGGTGATCATTGCCAACAAGACGGGCAGCGAGAACATAGAGGACTATCGGGGTCTCGGCAGAAGAATGCCCCTGGCAGGAGCAGCCATGACGGTTTTTCTGATCTCGCTGGTCGGATTGCCTCCGACAGTCGGCTTTATCGGCAAGCTGATGATATTTTCGGCGCTTCTGTCCAAAGGCTCGATATTTATCTGGCTTGCACTTGTCGGTATTCTCACCAGCGTCATCTCGCTTTATTACTACATGCTGATTCCGCTCAACATGTACCTCCGCGAGTCAAAACATCCGCTTCCCGATACCATCAAGACCGGTATACTCCCGCAGCTGGTGACCGCCTGCCTTATGCTCTTGACGCTCTACTTCGGTATATTCTTCACGCCGCTTTCCGATTTCGCACGGTATGCTGTCACTTTGTTCGGCAATCAGCTCTATTGAGCCTCTGACATAACAGAAGGTAACTGATATGAGAAAGCCCGATCTGCAATGAAGCAGATCGGGCTTTTTTGTGCCCATGATCAGATCGCGAGACGACATTGCCATGTAATAGTAAGTTTTGAGGGCGTTTAGGGAGAGAGAGTCAAGCTCTTTTGAAAATAAATAGAGCTTTTCGGCACTTGTTGTGCGTGAAATTGGTTATTTTCAGATGCGTATTGTGCTCCAGATACGGTTGCCGTATCTGATGAGATCGGAAAAGGTTGCCGTTGATGGTTTGCATGATCGTTTTTCTCCCCACAAAGTAATCTGAAAGGATAAGGACAAATTCACAAAATGACTCTCTTATTAGTATATTTTTTTCTTGCTTTAGGTGTTTCTTTCATGTGTTCGATATTAGAGTCGGTTTTGCTTTCTACTAATATGTCATATGTTTCAGTTCTTGAGAAAGAAAAGCCTACAGTAGGCGCTCTATTAAAACACCACAAGGTTAACCTGAATAAATCAATTGCGTCTATATTAATTCTGAACACAATCGCCAACACGCTGGGCGCTGCGGGAGTGGGCGCACAAGCTGCACATATATATGGTTCTCAGATAGTTGTCTATGTTTCTGTTGTTCTTACGTTTGGTATTCTGTTCTTCTCTGAGATAATACCGAAAACTATCGGCGCGCTCTACTGGAAAGAGCTTTCAACGATAACCGCTTACGCGATACATGCTTTTATCTGGATCACCTATCCGTTAATCTACATAACCTTGTTTGTGACGGATAAAATGTCGAAAAGCAAGAAAAATGTAAGCAGGATGAGCAGGGCAGAACTGCTTGCATCGGCATTATTAGGGGAACATGAAGGCGTTATCGATGAAAAAGAGTCAGATGTTATCGAGAATGTCCTGAGACTCGATGAAATCAAGGTCAAGGACATATTGACGCCGCGAAGTGTTGTGTTCGCGGTGGAAGAGAACCGGAGCATCAAAGATATCGTGTCAAACGATAGTGAAATATTCAATTTTTCGCGAGTGCCTCTCTACAAGGAAAACATGGACACTATTGTGGGGATAGCGTTAACGAAACGGATTTTTGAACAGGCGCTGAAGAATGATAGTATATCGATTAAAGAGATAAGCAATACAATATTTCATGTCAATGAAAATGTGCCGGTATCAAAAGCGCTGGATCTTTTTGTCAAGAAAAAAGAGCATATGTTTTTAGTCGTTGACAATTATGACCAGACTGAAGGGATTGTCACTCTGGAAGATTGTATCGAAACACTGTTAGGTATAGAAATTGTTGATGAAAGTGATGATGTCGAAGATATGCGTGAGTGGGCAAAAGTCAAAATGAAGATTAAGCGTAAACAAAAGCAAAATGAATAGCTTCCGGGCCTGGAGGAGCCCTGCTATCGAAAGAGATCGGAGCTTTTTACAGCTTCGGCAACGGAAACGGGAACCATGGTTTCCCAGCCTGGATCTCCCGCCTCGATTTTTTCAACAACCTTTCGGGACCAGATGTTAGCCACATTCGGATTGAAGTCTTTGATGTCCTGAATGAAGTTGTTGTTCTTGAAATACTCCATCAGCGGCCTGACAAGCGCCGAGAGACTTACTGAGTCTGAGGCAAGCAGCTTGTCGCCGTTATCGGCTTTTTCCGGATAAACATAGAGCTTGGTGTTTTTGCCGAACATGGTTCCGAAAGCTTCCAGGAATCCTCCGTCCAGATCCTTATAGTTTTCTTCATCGAAAATATCCCGCATATTGTGGACCCTTACCATGAACGCCACACGGCGGCGGCAGATGCCGGAAAGGTAGTGGCTCAGTGTATGAAAATGCTGAAAATTGGAGATCAGAACTGGTTGATTAATAGAGGTAAGCATGTCGATACGGGCCAGAAAGTCCTTGCTGTCAATAGCGCCTCTTTCAATCAGGCTGTTCATGGAGATTTCAGCAAGTGACATGACCTGCTTCCGTTCATCTTCAGGAAGATGGTGTCTGAGGTATTCCGCGCCTTTTTGAAGCATTTCAACATTTAAAAGGGTCGGCGGGCGGAAACTGCCTCGCAATAGGACAATATTTTTCTTGTAGAGTTCTTCAGTGGGTTGGACGACATTGCCTTCGGCATTGAACATAATGACATCGGTGAAGCCTTTACTCACCAGTTCAAGGGAGAGAAGGCGATCATCCATATGTTCAAAAGCGGGACCGTTTACCTTGATAGCGTCAATCTGTATGCGTTCGTTTGTAAGCCTGTCCATGAGTGAACGAACGAATATTTCTATACTGTCGTTTGCAAAATAACAACTGTGAATCAGGTTGACCCCGAACGTTCCGATAGCTTCCTGCTGAAACAGGTTTTGATTGTCCAGAAGCTTGATGTGAACGATAACCTGGCTCGGTTCGTCGCCCGGATTCCGCTGGAATTTAATTCCGGTCCATCCGTGGTAATTGCCTGCTCCCCGGTATCCCTTGGCGGTAACGGTATTCGCGTAGGTGAAGAAGCGTGATTCTTCTCCCCGTGCCAGGTCAAGCCGCTGCAGCAGTGTCGAACATTCGGTTTTCAGCATGCTGATCAGTCGTTCTTCACTGACGTAGCGGCTGGTTTCCCCATACATCGCGTCGGACATGACCATATCATAAGCTGACATGGTTCTTGCGATAGTGCCTGCAGCTCCTCCTGCCTGGAAAAAATGGCGTGCGACTTCCTGTCCGGCTCCGATTTCCGCAAAACTTCCGTAGATGGTCTCATCGAGATTGATCTGTAGCGCTTTCTGGCGCGGTGATAATACTTTATGGGGTGACATATCTGTTTTCTCGGTTTTCTGTAATCGGGGTCCTGCCATTGTCAATGGTTTCTGTTTTTCACAACAGAGGCGAAAACGTTTTGAGGATAATACAGTAAATGTCCGGTTCAGACAAAAATGGAGGCATGATTTTTTCGGATGTGACCGATGAGATTACGGGTGATTTCGAACTTCTGGTCGTTTGGTTTCACCTCATATTATTCTGTTTGTATCTGTATCGCCCTAAAAAAATATTTTTTATGTTTTTAAGGCCTTAATATATGAAGTGTTTTGACTTATCAGTATAAATAATACATCACTTTATTATCTTTCTGTAAGATGTTCTTTGTTATATCGTGTAACAATAGTTAATTTTGTTTCATACTTTTTCAGGAAGTTACTGCCAACATGTCGGAGCACGGTGTTCTGTTCCGATAATCAGGAGGTCTTAATGGATAAACAGCCTACGTATGCAGAGATTTTCAAGTCGCGTGGAGTAAGCCGCCGTGACTTTTTGAAATTCTGCGGTCTTACCTCGGTGACTCTCGGTCTGGCGCCTTCGATGCTGCCGAAGATCGTTCATGCTATGGAAACAAATCCAAGGACGCCGGTTATCTGGCTTCATGGACTTGAATGTACCTGCTGTACTGAATCATTTATCAGGTCTTCCCATCCAATCATGGCAGATATGATTCTGAACATGATCTCTCTCGATTACGATGAAACGTTGAGTGCTGCAGCCGGCCATCAGCTTGAAGCGGTGCGCAGGCAGATCATGAAAGACTATAAAGGCAAGTATATCCTTGCCTGTGAGGGAAACGTACCTACAAAGGATGACGGTGTTTATTGTCTAATCGGCGGAGATTCATATAAAAATGTTCTAAAGGAAACTGCTGCAGACGCTGCTGCGGTTATTGCCTGGGGGGCCTGTGCGTCCTTCGGCTGCGTTCAGAATGCCGATCCCAACCCTACCGGCGCGGTGCCGATTTCGGAAATTATCACAGACAAGCCGCTTGTCAATGTTCCAGGCTGTCCTCCTATCGCCGAGGTGATGAGTGGCGTTATCACGCACTACCACACCTTCGGGAAGCTTCCGGAACTTGATCGGATGAAGCGCCCCAAGGCATTCTATGGCACCAGAATTCATGACAAGTGTTATCGAAGGGCCTTTTTTGATGCAGGAATGTTTGTCAGGGACTTCGATGATGAAGCGACAAGAAAAGGCTGGTGTCTCTACAAAATGGGTTGTAAAGGCCCTACAACATACAATTCGTGTTCGAAAATTGAGTGGAACGAAGGAGTCAGTTTCCCGATCGGTTCAGGGCATCCCTGTATCGGATGCGCAGCACCGGGATACTGGGATGACGGGCCCTTCTATACCAGGCTTGCGGATGTATCGTTCCTCGGTACCGATATGAATGCTGACAAGATCGGAGTAATAGCTGTTGGCGCTGCCGCTGCGGGTGCTGCCGCTCATGCTGCGGTTACCGCGGTCAAAAAGAAAAAAGCTGGTGACGACACAGATCAAGTCGATGAAGGGTAAGAGGGTTGAATCGTGGAAATCATAGAGAGAGATGCCCATAAGTAACCGGAGAAAATTATAATGGCTAAAAAAATAGTTGTCGATCCGATTCCCAGAATTGAGGGACATTTACGGATAGAAGCAAAACTCGGCGAAAACAACGTTATTGAAGACGCTTTCAGTAGCGGCACGATGTGGCGCGGTATTGAAATTATTCTCAAGGGGAGGGACCCACGTGACGCCTGGGCATTTGCAGAGCGCATCTGTGGTGTCTGCACCACCGTGCATGCGCTTGCATCTGTCAGGTGTGTGGAGGACGCTCTGGGTATAGAAATACCCGAGAACGCGAGGATCATCAGAAACCTTATGAACGCTACCCAGCAGACTCAGGATCATCTGGTGCATTTCTATCATCTTCATGCTCTGGATTGGGTGGATGTCGTGAGCGCTCTCAAAGCTGACCCGAAAGCAGCTTCACGAATTGCACAGAGTATTTCTTCCTGGCCTAAATCATCTCCGGGATATTTCAAGGATCTGCAGCAGAAACTTGTGGGTTTTGTGGAAAGCGGACAGCTTGGTATCTTTGCCAATGGTTACTGGGGGCATCCCGCCTACAAGCTGCCGCCTGAAGTCAATCTTATCGCAGTAGCGCATTATCTCGAGGCTCTTGATTTTCAGAAAGAAATCGTCAAGATTCATACTGTATTCGGTGGAAAAAACCCTCATCCGAATTATCTGGTTGGCGGTATGGCCTGTGCACTCGATCCTGACAGAGACACAGCGATCAATATCGAGACCCTCAGTATGGTGAAGAAAATCATCGAGGATACCAAGGCCTTTATAGAGCAGGTGTATATTCCGGATCTGATCGCTATTGCCGGTTTTTACAAGGATTGGGGATACGGGGGCGGACTTGGCAACTATCTCTGTTATGGAGATTTTCCTGAAAAAAATATCGATGACGCAGCATCGCTGCTCTGGCCGAGAGGAGCTATTCTCAACAAGGATCTTTCGACAATTCATGATGTCGATCCTCGTGATCTCAGTCAGGTTACCGAAGAGGTCAGCCACAGCTGGTATACCTACAGCAATGGTGATGATAAAGGGCTGCACCCATGGGAAGGTGAGACAAAACCGGCATACACCGGACCTAAACCGCCGTTCGAATATCTGGACACGGAGAAGAAATACAGCTGGCTTAAAACGCCGCGATGGAAAAACAATCCTATGGAGGTAGGTCCGCTTGCAAGGGTTCTGCTTTCTTACGCAAAGGGCGACCCGATGATCACGGATACCGTCAATATGGTACTGGGTAAGCTTGAGGTAGGTCCAGAGGCGCTATTTTCAACATTGGGAAGAACAGCCGCCCGTGGTATAGAGTGCCTGCAGACCTCAGGTTTCATGATGCATTATTACGATCAGCTTATTGACAATATGAAGACAGGCGATCTCAGGACGGCAAACACAGAACTGTGGGATCCTTCCCGATGGCCGAAAGAAGCCAAGGGATTTGGTTATACTGAGGCCCCGCGCGGTGCTCTCGGTCACTGGATTCATATCAAGGATGGAAAGATAGAGGATTACCAGATTGTTGTTCCTTCAACCTGGAACGCTTCACCCCGTGATGCAAACGGGGCTCTCGGCGCCTATGAATCAGCACTCAAAGGAACTCCCATGGCGGATCCTGAGCAGCCGCTTGAAATACTCAGAACCATTCATTCTTTTGATCCTTGTCTTGCCTGTGCCTCTCATGTTTTTGACATGAACGGCAACGAGATAACAAAGGTCACCATCGTCTAAATTGAGCGGTTTAAAAATGCTCAGTTCAGGCATCGTTTAAACGGAGGAAATCATGGGCAGAATTATCGAGGAAATCTATGTATGGAAGCTTCCGGTCAGGATGTATCACTGGATCAATGCCATCTGTATCACCGTGTTGCTTCTTTCCGGTTTTTTCATCGCCGCACCATACCTGAACCCGCCTATCGGCGAGGCAGTATGGTTCAAGCAGATGTCTGTCTTTCGTTTTCTGCATTTTGGAACGGCGTTTATCTTTATCGCTAACTATCTTTTTCGTATGTACTGGGCGCTGTTCGGACATGACAAATACGCCCGGTTTGCCGGTTTCAAGCCATGGTCGCCTAAATGGTGGGGCAAACCTTTCAGAGAGCAGATGTCCTCGTATCTTTTCCTCCGAAAGGACGAGCCAAGCTATATCGGGCATAATCCGGTTGCAGCGATGTCCTATTTCCTGTTCATCTTCATCGGTTCGCTCTTCATGATTGTAACCGGCTTCGCGATGTATGGGGAGAACAATCCCGGGGGTTTTTCGGATACTTGGTTCGGGTGGCTCATTCCTCTTTTCGGCAGCAGCTACAATCTGCATATCGTTCATCACAGCGTTGCATGGATTTTTCCTTTTTACCTGATCCTGCATCTCTACGCTGTTTTTCGTCATGATGTCGTGGATCGTACAAGCGTTACTTCATCGATTATTACAGGCTATAAGCACAAGGTTGAGGATGAACCGTCGCTGGATTAGGGATTGTTGAGTTGTTGATGTGCCTGGTGAGAAGTAAAGAAAATGACTAATGACTATTTACTAATGAGGAATGTGGAAATGCGTTTTGAAATAGTCATTAGTCATTGGCCCCTCAGAGAAAGCCTGGGTGATTGGAAGTAGACAGGACAAATGCTATTCTGTCATCTTAAGGCATGATCCAGAGATCAATAGCAAATAGTTATATTTTGAATGGATGCCGGATCAAGTCCGGCATGACTATCTTCTCCTATTACCCATTACCCATTACCCATTACCCATTACCCATTACCCATTACCCATTACCCATTACCCATTACCCATTACCTATTACCAGACCGGAATAGTATCATATGAAGCAAATAAACGTTCTCGGACTCGGGAATATTCTCTTCGGGGATGAGGGGTTTGGCGTTGAAGCTGTTCGAATGCTTGAAAAAGAATATGCTGCGGAACTGCCGGAGAAGGTTCACTTTATAGACGGAGGGACACAGGGCATCTACCTGCTTGATTATATAGAATCAGCGGAGGCTCTGCTGATCTATGATGCCATTATTCCTGTCGATTTCGATCAGCAGGTCTATGTCTATAGAGACCGGGAGCTTCCGTCATTTATTCATAGAAAAATGTCCTCCCATCAGATGGGACTTAGCGAACTTCTTTCCGTTGCCCGCCTGCACGACAAGTTGCCTGAAGAGATTGTCCTGATCGGTATTCCACCAGGAGAGCTTGATCTTGGGAGTGGCATCAGCCCTGCAGTTCAGGACTTGCTTGACCACTAGGTTGCTGAGGGGAAAAAGATAATTGAGGAGTGGTTGACGCTTTAGCTGCTCTCTTCGATAAGCGTTTCTGTACTGCTATAGAGCTTCTCGCGAATAACAGCTACAATAAATGCTGATACCGGAATAGAAACAAAAATACCGGGAATGCCGAAAAAGTACCCGAAGAGTATGATCGACAGAAAGAGGATAATCGGATTAAGGTGAACTTTGCCTCCGACTATTTTAGGCACCATGAACAGGATCTCAAGCGCCTGTATCGAGAGATAGGTCAGTCCTGCCCAGAAAAACTGCTCTGCCGGGTTGCTGCCCAAAGCGATTACCAAGGAGGTCAGCAGTATCGCGGTCGAGATACCAATGTAAGGCAGCCAGAGGGCGGCTCCTGAAATCATGCCGAGAAGCAGTGGATAATTGAGTCCTATAATCGAAAAAGCGGTTGAGTAGAGAACCATTTCGATTGTCATCACGATAATCAGGCCTCGAACATACTGGTTGAAAATCTCACGGGCCATCAAGATGTATTTATGGATAGGAGAGTCGGGACGTTTATTCAGCAAAGTCCGAAAAGCACCTGAAAACTTGTCGAAGTCGTTTAGAAACCAGAAAGTAAGAAATGGAAGAAGCAGGACTGTTGTAATTGCCGATATGACTTTCGGTATACTTTTCAGTATTGTCTGTGTAAAGTTTGTGGCAAGAGAGCCGATATCTTCGAATTGCTTTTTGAACAAGGCATTGATATTGCTTGTAATGGATTCGATATCAATCGAGAACCATGAGAAAACCTCGAAACTGAACACCCAGTTGATAACATTCTGCAGGTATCCGGGAATCATGGGAATGATTCCTGCAAAGGCGCTGATCTGGCTGGCTATTTCCGGCAAAAGCAGCACGATCACCAGAGCTATGCCTCCAACACCGAAGAACGTGATCAGCAAGGCGGAAAGCACACGGGGTATTTGATTTTTCAGCAGGAAGTTCATCAGCGGTTCAAAGAGATAGGCAAGGACAAACGCGATAATGAAAGGGGCGAGCAGACCGGAAAGTTCGGAGAAAATCCATATACCGAAAAGAATGTTGATTCCCCAGAAAAGGCGATCAACCAAAGGGTTTGAGCGAAGGGGATGCGCAATGAAAAGGAGTATGATGAAGATTAGTAGCGGAGAAAGAACTGAACTGACCTGGAAAGCAAAGAATATTGCTCCAGCTGCAATAATTGCAATCAGAATGTGTTGGTTTGTCTCCGATTCATTCATTCGCTTCCCCTCGATGTTGCCTTGTTTAGAGGACACCTCTATTTATTTATTCCGCTATGCAATTGCTTCGTTGAGCGGATAGAAAGGGGTTTCTGCGCTCCGTTCACCTCGCTACTTGAAATCGCTCATGACAATAAATAGAGGTGCCCTATAGTCCTATCAGACGTAAAAATTCGCTTCGTGTTGATTGCGAAGACAGAAACTCACCTGACATTGCGGAGGTTGTTGTTATGGAATTTTGTTTTTCAACGCCTCTCATCACCATGCACATGTGTTTAGCCTCGATCACGACACCGACGCCTCTGGGTTTCAGTACATTCTGGATCGTATCACGTATCTGCTGTGTCAAACGTTCCTGGACCTGCAGACGGCGTGCATAGACATCGACAACTCTCCCGAGCTTCGAAAGACCCACGATTTTCCCGTCAGGAATGTAGGCGACATGAGCCTTACCGAAAAACGGCAGCATGTGATGTTCGCACATGGAAAAAAGTTCGATTTCTTTTACCAGCACCATTTCGTCGTAAGATTCTGTAAAGACAGCTTTTTTTAACATATCTTCAGGATCTTCAAGATACCCTTTTGTGAGGAACCTCATTGAGCGAGCGACACGTTCCGGTGTTTTTATCAGCCCTTCCCGTTCAGGATCTTCCCCAATACCTTCAAGCATAGTGTACACAGCTTCGGACATACTTGAGATAATTCCCGGATCGGTATCGCAGTTTTCGTGGCAACAGTCATCATCTGCGCAGGAACTGTATCCGGAGTGTGATGTGTTGTTATTCGCCACGATACCTGACAGAGTTTTTTCTTGTTTCATGGATAGTGATTTCATGAAGGGTTATATCGTTATGGTTATATTTTCGCAGAGCATCTTTCAGAATATCCCAGACGGTAACGGTAAGTATCTCAGTGCTCGGGACACAATTTTTCAGTTCATCCACATCGAAATTAAGGTGTTTGTGGTCGAACCGTACCATGATTTCCTCCTCAAGGATCTTTTTCAGCTCTTTCATATCCAGAAGAAATCCTGTGACTTGATCTATAACGCCACTGACGGTGATTTCCAGTTCGTAATTATGACCATGGCCTCGCGCATTGCTGCATTTGCCATATATTTTCAGGTTTTCATTTTCAGATAAATCAGGGTTGTATAAGCGGTGAGCGGCGTTAAACTCTACGGTACGTGTAACGTATACTTTTCGGGGCTTTTTCAGAACATCATTCATGGGATTGCAGGACAAGTGGGTTTACAGATCTGATGTTTACGCTTGAAGCGGAAAAGAACCATGATTCACTGAGAAAATAACTTATGCCTCAGTCAATAAGTTTCGGCCTCTTTTGAAATGTCCGCTTTTTCATATACGGCGTTAAGAGAATCATAGGGATCCTTCGCTGAGGATTGTCTGCTGATGAGTTAAAAACCGGATAGGTCAGGGTACATGAATCAGACTTCAGAGAGCTGTTTTTTCCGGTACGATCATGATTTCAGGTATAATGTGGTATATTGTTTGATCACCAAGTTGTTGAGTTTTTCCTGATATTCCTGCTTGTTGCAGTAATTACATTAAATTGCTGATTACCGAAAAAGCTCAAAGTTATCCTTTGGTTTTCTATCTAACCAGTCCTTTGGGAGAAAAGTATGAAAGAAAGCCCTTACGATTATCAGGTTGTCCGTGGCTTCACTTTTTCCGCCCTGTTCTGGCTGATAGTCGGTCTGATAGTTGGACTCTGGATTGCGTTTGAAATGTTTTATCCGGCGCTCAACATTACCCCGTGGTTGAGTTTTGGTCGTCTGCGGGTTGTTCATACCAATGGTCTGGGGTTGGGATTCGGGCTCTCCGGAATTTTTGCCACCTCCTACTACATTCTTCAAAAGCTGACACGAACACCCCTTGTTTTTCCCCGTCTTGCAAGGGCGCATCTCTATCTTTTCAATGCGATCATTGTCTTGGCAGCGCTGACTCTTATGGCTGGAATGAATACCACCAGAGAGTATGCCGAACTCGAGTGGCCTCTGGATATCGCTGTGGTTGTTATGTGGGTCATGTTTGCAGTCAACGTATTTGCGACCCTTATCAAGCGTCAGGAAAAGCAGATGTATGTGTCTCTCTGGTACATCATAGCCATGACTGTCACCATAGCTGTTTTATACATCGTCAACAACCTTGAGGTCCCCGTCAATCTTTTCAAGTCCTACTCCCTTTATGCCGGTGTAAACGACGCAAATGTGGAATGGTGGTACGGTCACAATATTGTCGGCTTCATTTTTACCATTCCCATATTGGCGATGTTCTACTACTTTCTTCCGGTCTCCACCGGCCTTCCCCTTTTCAGCCACCGGTTGTCGATTATTTCATTCTGGTCGTTAATCTTTGCCTATCTCTGGACAGGCGCGCATCATCTTATGCTTTCTCCGGTTCCTGAATGGATACAGACGGTCGCTATCGCGTTCAGTATTTTTCTGATAGCTCCATCCTGGGGCTCGGTGGTCAATGGCTACTACACGCTTCAGGGAAACTGGGAGCAGATGCGTTCCAATTATCTGGTTAAGTTTTTTATTCTCGGGATTACTTTCTACGGTTTGCAGACCTTTCAGGGGCCGACACAGGGGTTGAGAACGCTCAACTCGTTTTTCCATTTTACTGACTGGGTTGTCGGTCATGTGCATATGGGGACGATGGGCTGGGTGACCCTGACCATTTCAGCATCATTTTACTACATGATTCCTAAAATCAGCAACAATCAATTACACAGTATCAGGATCGCCAATGTTCATTTCTGGCTGATTCTTGTCGGACAGCTTATCTGGACGGTTACCATGTGGGTTGCCGGTATTCAGCAGGGGGCCATGTGGAAAGCCACTGAACCGGACGGCTCATTGACTTATAATTTTCTTGATGCTCTCGTGTCGCTTTATCCCTACTATAAGCTGAGGTTCGCGGGAGGAGTCGTGTACTTCGTGGGGATCGTTCTTTTTGTCTGGAACATTATCATGACAATAAGAAATGCAAAAAATCAACCTCTGAACGGAAATAAGGAGGTATGAACATGGGCGTGTATTCAAAACCGGTGTTATTTGCTGTTCTTTCGGCTGTTGTCATTCTCGTAGGGACTGTTGTTACCGTATTTATTCCGATGCTCATGCCATCGACACAGCCGGTAAGCGACTATGTCAAGCCCTATACGGCTGTTGAACTTGAAGGGAGGGATATTTACATCCGTGAAGGGTGCAACAACTGCCATACGCAGACAGTCCGGCCTCTGAGAACCGAAGTACTGCGCTATGGCGAGTACTCCAAGCCGGAAGAATTCGCCTATGACCGACCATTTCTCTGGGGTTCACGCCGGACAGGACCGGACCTGAACAGGATTGGAGGCAAATATCCGGATTCCTGGCACTACAAACACATGCAGAGCCCGCAGGAAATGTTTGAAAAATCCAATATGCCACCATATGGATGGTTGGCTGAAGCACAGCTCGATACCCGGTATACACTCAAAAAAATATCGATCCTTGGATATGGGTACAGTCCTGATGAAGTATCAGCTCAGTTAGAGGCATACAAGTCTATGGTTACAGATACGGAATATGACTCAAAACAGTCAAGAGATGAGGTGACTCCGGAAGAACTGAGAGGTGAACTAACGGAAATGGATGCGATAATCGCCTATATGCAGAAGCTCGGCAGGGATGTGAAAAACCTGGAGGCCGAAAGATGAGTTCAGCAGCATGGTCATACTTCCTGTTTACATTTTCTCTGGTGGTTGTGTTCGTGTGCATCATCGTCTATTACTATAACCCTCGCCGTAAAAAAGAAATTGAGGCCCCTAAGCATAGAATGCTTAAAGATGATGAGGTGAAGCAGGTCAGGAAAAGAAAAGGAGGTTTTCATGAATGAACATGATAATCCGTCTGAAAGCGATAACAAGATTCCTAAAGGGATGATTGCCTTTTTTGCTTTTGTCATTGTGTTTCTCTTCAGCTATATCGCTCTCTATACGCCTGCTATTTCGGGATGGTCTTTTTATACGATATTTGAAGAGAAAATGGCTGAGGCAGAGGTTGATGCTTCTATCGAAGGGGCCGAAATAAAAGATTCATACAGCGGTGATGAGAGCGCCATTGCCGAGGGCGCGAAAATTTACGCGTCGAGCTGCGCTGTCTGCCACAAGGCAGATGGGAGCGGAGGCATCGGGAGCGATCTTACCGCTGAATTGAAATACGGATCAACGCAGGAAGAGCTTTATGAGTCAATTGCGAATGGAAGAGAAGGGGGGATGCCGCCATTCAAACAGCAGTTGAGCCAGATAAAAATTCGCAAAGTGATCGCTTTTCTGGAAACACTATGATGGAGACTGGTTTTGTGGCGCAACTACCGAAGAACGGCAGAAGTTCTCCAGGCAATCCTTCTTACCGGAATACCATTTCTTTCCTTCAACGGGCAAAGTGCCTTGAGGTTCGACCTGCCTGAGTTAAAGCTTTATTTTTTCGGTTCGGTCATCTGGATAAAGGAGTTTTATCTGATTCTCGCGGCGCTTCTCTTTTTTTTAGTCCTGATCGTTTTTATTACAGCTGTTTTCGGTCGTGTCTGGTGCGGATGGCTTTGTCCGCAAACCGTTCTGCTCGATTTGACGGAAAGCATTGCAAAACGCTTTGGTGAATCGCGGCGCAAGGCCCTCACTCGCGTTCTTTTGATTCCTTTCTCCGCGCTTGTCTCGCTGACCCTGATCTGGTACTTCGTTCCCCCTTTACAAGCTGTTCAGTCTCTTTTTTCATCCGTTCCGATCACCGGCTTTTTTCTTGTACAATGGGCAGTTATTTATGCTGAACTCGCTTTTCTCGGTCGTAAGTACTGTTCGACAATTTGTCCCTACTCGATGATGCAGAACGCTCTTTTTGACAAGGATACGCTTGTCATCGAGTATGACAGCTCCAGGGATGACGAGTGTATGAAGTGCCACGATTGCGTCAAAGTATGTCCGGCAGGGATCGATATAAAAGAGGGATTGAAAAGCGACTGTATAGCCTGCGCGGAGTGTATAGACGCTTGCATTGCCGTAACCGAAAAACGCGACATGAAGCCTTTCCCCGGTTACAGGGGAAATCCGCTGCGCCCCAGATCATTCTGGCTTGGAGGTGTTGCTCTTCTTGCCGGGGTTGTCCTCGCCGTGATGGTTTACTCGAGGCCTGACGTTACTTTTTTGATTTCCAGGGACCCTGAGAGGCTGCCGCAGGGAATCAACCGCTATTCCTGGTCGCTCTATAATAATACAGCTACACCCCGTGATCTGGAGCTTTCCGCAGGAGAAAGTTTTGTTATTATTGGAGAAACGACACTTGTGCTTGAGCCGTACTCCTTTATTAAAGGAAAGGTGCTTGTGCGGTCGGAGGGAGGGAAAGACGAGGTTGTTTTCAGGGTCGAGGATGATGGATTGATGATTGAGAAAAAGGCGGGATTTTTGTGAAGAGTTGTTGAGGTGTTGAGGTGTTGAAGCAATTTCTTAGTCATTTCCGTGTAAGCCCTGTGAAAATGGCCTGAGCAAATTCCTTGAAATCCTGCTGTTTAGGGCACTTCTCCGGGTATAACTTTCCCGGTTTGTCGATTCAGGTTATATTATAGCTGTTATGAAATATGAGGTCCAGATTAAGAAAAAGGTTGCACGTGGCTTAAAGAAACTGCCTGCGGATGTTCAAAAGCTTTTTTTCTTATTAGTTGCTGATCTTCAGTCAGATGGTCCGATTCAAAAGAGCTGGCGAAATTTCTCGTCTCTTGAGAAGGGTCGATACCATTGTCATTTGAACTACAGATACGTAGCCTGCTGGACATGTAGAAAGAACGAAATAATAATTGAGGTGTATTATGTTGGCTCTCGTGAAAAAGCCCCATATTGAAATATCGATTCATGGCGAGCATACTGATGAATTACTTGCCTGGATCAAAAAGAGGTACGATGTTGTTATTCTTGCCGATGAGCCTGAAGATGAATTTGTCTCCATCCAGAGTACCGGGTACTGGCAGGAGATGGAGAAGAATCGTATTGGAAATCTGCTCGCGGGAGCTCGTCTGAAGGCAGGAATGACTCAGGTCCAGCTCGCCAAAAAGCTGGACATTCGTCAGAATATGGTTAGCGACTACGAACATGGGCGACGGAAATATTCTGATGCCATGGCGAAACGTCTCAGCAAAACACTTAACGTGAAAGAAGAGCATCTGAAGTACGGAAGCGAGCAAGAGGAGTGATGCGAGGATGTTCAAAAAGCAGGTGTTCAGCCTGATGTCACACAATTATTCGGTACATGAAAATATTTCTCTACTGTCTGTACGCGGTGTTCCTGTTTGCCATGGGAACGGGTTTTTATGCCGCCTTCAGCAGTTTTGACGGTCTGGTGGACAGCAACTACTATGAAAAGGCGTCCGGCTATTTTGCAACTAAGGCTCTCGAAGATTCATTGGGCATGAATATAGTTCTTCCGGAGTCTCTGGGCAAAGGGCTCAACACGGTAGACGTCGCCGTTTCTGTCAACGGAGAACCGCTTGAGCAGGCGGCCGTCAGCCTTTTTACCGGGCTGGTATCGAGTGAAAAATATGATGTGACTCATGAAATGGTCGAGCGTTTGCCGGGTTTCTATCGGGCCGAAGTGCCGATTCCTTTTTCCGGTACATGGCTTATCAATGTGGACGTTGCAACTGAAACAATCAAAACCAACAGAAAATGGTTTACGGAAATAGACTGATCCCGGGGATGATCTCATGTTTTTCAGTAACGCTTTTTCTGTTTTTGCTCAGTTGTAGTTCAGGAACGGAACCACCGGCTGACTGTGATCCTCATACCGGTTCCTGCACGAAACAGGCAGGAGCGTATACGGTTACGCTGGATATCAATCCGAAACCTGTACAGCACATGAAGGAGTTGACGTTCGATGTTTCGATTGCCGGTGAATCTGCCGCTCTGCTGCCTGATACTATTCCGCTTGATCTTTCCATGCCCGGTATGGACATGGGAAAAAATCAGGTGCCACTGCGCAAGAAAGGCGATAGCCGCTATAGTGGCACAGGTATTATCGTAAAGTGCCCGAGCGGCAGAGTACTGTGGCGGGCGACGCTTTTGATTTCCGAAACCCTCAATCCTTCATTTACCTTCAATGTCAGGGACTGAAGGTCGAAAAGCAGACTGTATACGCTGCGACCACTGTCAACTGGAGATGACGCCTGAATCGGCCGTAACCGCGGAGTTCAATGGCGAAACCAGGTATTTTTGTTGTCATGGGTGCCTTGGCGTGTATGAACTGATCCACAGTGAGTCTCTCGATGCGTTCTACAACAGCCGTTGCGGATGGACTCCGGGTGCTCCTGAAAAGTCAAAAATCAATCCTGGTGCATTCAGTGATTCTATCAGGAATTCCGGAGACACTCTCTTTGTGGAGATGGTACTCTCCGGTATTCGGTGCGCTTCATGTGTCTGGCTCGTAGAGAAGTTTCTCTTGAGGATGGATGGGGTTATTTCTGCAAGGGTAAACTATGCGACCCACCGTCTCGTGCTGCAGTGGGACGAGAAAAGAATTTCATTGCGGGAAATTCTCGAAGGTGTTCATTCAATAGGCTATACGCCTCATCCCTATCATCAGACGGCCTTCAATGAGAGCCTCAAACGCGAAAAGAATGATCTTCTGCTCAGGTTCGGGACGGCGGCGTTTTTTTCCATGCAGCTGATGCTTTTCATTACCGCGCTCTATGCAGGTTTTTTTCAAGGGATAGAAGAACAGTACAGGCTGACTTTTCAACTGATTTCCTGGGCGCTTGCAACCCCTGTTCTGTTTTATTCAGGTTACCCGTTTCTGAAAAACGCGATTCGATCGGTGCGTAACTTTTCGCTCAACATGGATGTTCTGATCGCTCTCGGATCATTTTCCGCTTATGCGTATAGTGTTGCAATGATTTTCAGGGGCGGAGAGGTCTATTTCGATACATCCGCCATGATTGTCACCTTCATTCTTCTTGGGCGTTTTCTTGAAGCCGGCTCCAGGGTCAACGCGGGCAACACCCTTATGACGCTCATAGAAATGCAGCCAAAAGAAGCGCGCCTTATTCGTGATTCGAAAGAGCCTGAGGTTGTCTCGCTTCGTGACATTGTACCCGGTGATATCATCGAGGTGCTGGCCGGTGACAAGATTCCGCTTGACGGTACCATTATTGAAGGACAAGCCGAGATCAATGAGGCCATGTTGACCGGTGAATCAAGCCCTGCATTCAAATCTGCCGGCAGCGAGGTGTATTCGGGAACTCTACCCCTCAACGGAAGGCTTGCCGTCCGGGTGACCTGCATGGAAAAAGACAGCATGCTTTCTAAAATCATACGGACTGTTGAAGACGCGCAGGCACGAAAAGCTCCGATACAGGCTGTAGCTGACAGGGCGGCAGGTTACTTTGTTCCTGTTGTCATCCTTTTTGCTGTCGTGACTTTTTTTTACTGGACTTTCACCTCGGAGGAAACATCAACTGCTCTTATGAATGCTGTTTCCGTCCTTGTCGTAGCCTGTCCCTGTGCCCTTGGTCTTGCGACCCCTCTGGCTATTCTTCTTGGTACGAGCTCGGCGGCAAAAGAAGGCATCCTTGTCAAGGGCGGCGATATTTTTGAAACCATTTCCAGGACAGACTGTGTTGTTCTCGATAAAACAGGGACAATAACAAGAGGAGAGCCTGCGGTGACCGATGTTGTCGCCGTGAATGATGCAGAAGATATTCTTCTCTGTGCGGCATCCCTTGAAAGATATTCAGAACATCCGGCGGGCAAGGCGATTGTTGAGGCTTCCGGCGGTTCGCTTTTGGCTGTCGAAGGCTTCAAGGTGTTTCCCGGCAGGGGGGTTGGCGGGCAGATAGAGGGGAAACGTTGTGTCGCGGGGAATCGACAGTTTATGCTGGAAAACAACGTCCTGCTTTCTTCCCGTGTTGAAGAGATCTATGAAAAACTTACCCGGAGTGGAAAAACCACTGTGTTTCTGGCCATTGATCAGAAGATTTCCGGAGTTATCGGTCTGATTGACGATGTTCGTGAAGATGCTGCCGGAATGATCGGCGCACTGAACAGGGCCGGAATCAAGACCAGAATGCTTACGGGTGATGTCCATAATGTGGCCGCATATGTCGCGGATAAATGCGGTATAGAAAAACTGGACGCCGGGTTGAATCCTGTTGAGAAGGCGGAGGTCATCAAGTCCCTGAAGTCGGATGGCAGGGTTGTTATGATGGTTGGGGACGGTATCAATGACGCGCCTGCTCTTACCGAAGCCGACACGGGGGTTTCATTCGGCCATGCAAGTGATATTGCCATGGAAAGCGCAGGGGTTGTGATCATGCAGGACAATCTTCACCGTATTGCTCTGCTTGTCAAAGGTTCAAGGCGGTGTTTCACCGTTATTCGTCAGAACCTGTTCTGGGCGTTTTCCTATAACCTTCTCGCTCTGCCGTTAGCGGTAGGAGGCTTTCTGCACCCGATAGTATCCGCTCTGCTGATGGCCTGCAGTTCGCTGGTCGTGGTGGGAAATGCGCTGCGATTGAGGAAGTTTTGAGAATAGTGACTGGTGAATGGTAGGGGAAGATAGTCATGCCCCTCTGAATAGAAAGTCAAAGGTCAAAAGTAAAAAGTAAATCAATGACAAGTGTACGTCAAAAGGGCTGGGTAGCTGGACGGCGAGATCGCTCGAAGGTTTGCCGTTTCGAAAGTCATGCCGGGCTTGATCCGGCATCCATATATTTGCTCGTTTTCTGACTTCGGGCGGCCACGGGGGGTCGCCCCTACAACAGATCAACAACTCAACGATTCAACAGTTCAACATCTCTTCCAACCCATCTGGCCTTTTGCCTTTTGAATTTTGACTTTTTTTCATGTACAGCACCTATTTTCTGATATTTATCGTGTTTTTTCTGGGTTTTGCGGCGTGGCTTCTGTTTGTCTGGGCTGTGAAAAGCGGGCAGTTTGAAGACCCCGAAGCTCCGAAATACCGCATGCTCGACGATGAGGATGAGAAAAGCAAGGAGTCGCCATCTCAAAAAAAACACACAAATCATAGCCATTGATGGAAAGCGTCTTGATTGTCATGTTGCTGACAGGTCTTGCAGGCGGCTTCGGTCACTGCATCGGCATGTGCGGGCCGGTAGTCGCGGCTTACTCTCTCGGTGAACAGAGGCTGCGTTATCTGCACCATATTCTTTACAACCTCGGCAGAATCACTACCTATATGTTTATGGGCGCGGTTGTCGGACTGACCGGTTCATTTCTGGTGCTTACGGCGTCGATCGAAAAAATACAAACGATCATCATGGTCGTGGCAGGGATTTCGATTATCATCATGGGCATGGCTATAGGTGGATGGATTCCGGTCAGGAAAGCCTCCGGGGGCAGCATCTGGCTCTCATCTGTTATTCAGAAAACAATGGAGCTATTCAAGGGGCCGCGCTCTGCCGGAACCTATTATCCAATGGGCATAGTGCTCGGGTTTCTGCCCTGTGGATTGACTTACACGGCTCTTCTTGCCGCAGCAAGGGCTTCCATGGAAGCGGAAAACCACCTGAGCGGCATGCTTCAGGGTGCTTTCATGCTGCTGTTTTTCGGCTTGGGGACATTCCCTGCACTTCTGCTTGTGGGCAGGGTGATCAATTTCATCGGCGAAAAAGCCCGGGAGAAACTCTACAAACTTGCCAGCCTGATCATGATTGTGACGGGGATCTATTTTGTTGTCAAGGTGTTGTAGGAGGGGGGAGATAGTGAATGGTGAATGGTAATAGGTAATAGGGGAAGATAGTTCATCCGGTGTCCATGCAAATGGGAAGCATTAAAGCGGGCGGCCACGGGGGGCCGCCCCTACAACACCTCAACACTTCAACAGCTCAACATTCTCCCCGCATCAACTCCCTGAAATCATGAATTACCGGGAAATGTTCGGTTTTTTTTGGCTCGCTTTTTGAATTGGCAGTTGCCTTGAAGAGCAGGTGTTGTATGCCGTAATCACGTGCGGCTTTCAGTACGTCCTCCGTATCGTCGATAAAGAGTGAATGCTTCTTGTCGAACCCGAGAGCTTTCTCCGCCTTGTGCCAGAATTCTCTCTTCTCCTTTGGGTGCCCAACGTGAAAGGAGCTCAGCACCTCATCGAAATGTTCGCCTATCTGCGTTTTCCTGAATTTTATATCGACGGTTTTGAAATGCGCGTTGGTGAGAAGAAAGATCTTTTTGTCCTGTTTGCGCATCAGTTCGAGAAATTCAATGACATGTGGGTGCACATCGATCAGGTGACGAATTTGTTCTTTGAGGGCAGGAATATCAAGATGGAGTTCTCTGGACCAGAAGTCTATATCACACCAGTTGAGTGTTTTTTCGTGGGATTTGTATTTGGCGAATAACGTTTCTCTGGCTCCGCCCAGCGAGAGGTTATGTTTTTCAGCATATTTTTTAGGTACATGCTGGCCCCAGAAATAGTCATCAAAATACAGGTCCAGCAGTGTGCCGTCCATATCGAGCAGGATGTATGCCATGTCCTCCATAGGAATATGTGTATGCGTCAGAGACATTTTTTTCCTGCTCTCCTGTCTTATGAATACATTTCTGCCATTTGGCTGACAAGCTAATGAGGTGCCCGGCGATTGTAACAATTCAACCAATAAACAAATCAACAATCAATCCGGCTTATATGATGCGCACAGCCAGAACCCCTTCGATTTTTTTGATTTTATCCGCGATATCTTCACCCACTTCGGTTCCGAGGTCAAGCAGGTTATAGGCAATATCTCCGCGTGACTTGTTGAGCATATCGACAATATTGATTCCGGAGTCTGCAAGTACCGAGGTGATCTGGCCAACCATTTTGGGGACATTCGAGTTGGAGATGGCAATTCTTGACGCGCCGGCCCGGGGCATCTTCATTTCAGGGAAATTGACCGAGTTGGTGATGTTGCCGTTTTCAAGGTAGTCCCGAACCTGGTCGGCAACCATGACGGCGCAATTGTCTTCAGCCTCAAGTGTGGATGCTCCGAGATGAGGCAGGGAAACAGCACGAGGGTGGTTTTTATTCTCGTTTGTCGGGAAGTCATTAATGTAAGCGTACAGTTGCTCCTCATTGAGAGCATTGATAATCGCTGCGTCATCGACAATACCGCCGCGCGCAAAGTTAAGAACGATGGCGTTTTTTTTCATATGCTTTATGCTTTCTGCATTCAGCATGTTTCTGGTCGCGTCGATGAGGGGGACATGGAAGGTGATGTAGTCAGCTGCAGAAAGGAGTTCTTCGAAACTGAGAGCCCGTTCAACTTCGGCGGAGAGTTTCCAGGCGTGTTGAATCGTCACGGTAGGGTCGTAGCCGATTACGTTCATTCCAAGTGCAATAACCGCATTGGCAATCTGGCCGCCGATCGCTCCGAGCCCTATGACCCCAAGTGTTTTTCCCGGCAGTTCTGTTCCGACGTATTTTTTCTTTCCAGCCTCAACAGCTTTTGCAATGACAGCGTCGTCTCCTTCAAGGTTACGGGCGTAATCCCAGGCCTGGGTCAGATTGCGGCTTGCCATCAGCATGGCGGCTATAACCAGTTCCTTTACGGCATTCGCGTTCGCGCCGGGGGTGTTGAATACCGGTATTCCCATCGTGGTCATCTTCTCGACAGGGATGTTGTTGACTCCCGCTCCTGCCCGGCCAACAGCTTTCAGGGTATCCGGGATCTCCATATCTTGCATTTTGAATGAACGGAGGAGAATGGCGTCAGGTTGTTCTATCTCTGAAGCGATTTCGTAGTTGTTCAGGGGCAACCGGTCGAGACCGGTGACAGAGATATTGTTTAACGTTAAAATCTTGAACATGTCGTGATGAGGTTAACCGTGTTGTTTTTCGAATTCCTGCATGTAAGAGATCAGTGTGTCGATGCCTTCCTCCGGCATGGCGTTATATATGCTTGCACGCATGCCACCGACGGAACGGTGTCCTTTTAGCGTCAGCAGTCCGTGTTTTGTGGCACCTGAAAGGAATTCAGCGTCAAGGTCAGGGTCTGCAAGCGTGAACGGAATATTCATCCATGAACGGGCGTTTTCAGCAACAGGGTTGGCATAAAAGCCGGAATTGTCGATCACGGTATAGAGTTTGGCCGCTTTACGCTGGTTGACTTCCGCGATTGACGAAAGACCGCCTTGATCCTTTATCCATTCAAAAACCAGTCCGGCGATATACCAGTTGTAGGTGGGTGGAGTATTGTACATCGAATCGGCATTGGCATGAGTGGCATAATCAAACATGGTTGGGATACCGTCAGCGGGATTACCGATAAGATCTTCCCTGAGAATGACAATGGTTAACCCTGACGGGCCGATATTTTTCTGCGCACCCGCGTAGATCAAAGCGAATTTTGAGACATCTATCGGTCGTGAGAGGATGGTGGATGACATATCCGCAACCAGAGGAACGTCGCCGGTTTCAGGGATATAGCCGAACTCCACACCTCCTATGGTTTCATTGGGCGTGTAGTGAACATAAGCGGCATCAGTATTGAGATCGAGAGCGTCCTGGTCCGGTACCGAAGTGAATTTATTGTCTGATGTATCGCCTGCAAGGTGTACGTCGCAGAAACGCTTTGCTTCAGCAATTGCTTTTTTCGACCACATCCCGGTGTTGATATAATCTGCATTTGTTTTTCCTCTCAGCAGGTTGAGCGGAATCATCGCAAACTGGCTGGAGGCTCCTCCCTGCAGGAAAAGAACCTTGTAATTTTCAGGGATGGAGAGCAGCTCTCGCAGATCCGATTCGGCTTTTTCCGCGATAGAGACAAACTCTTTGCCTCTATGGCTCATTTCCATTACAGACATGCCTGAACCGTTCCAGTCCAGCATCTCTTCGCGGGCACGCTCTATGACCGCTGTAGGCAGCATCGCCGGGCCCGCACTGAAATTGAAATTTCTTGCCATGTTTCAGTGTTTCCTTCTGTGTTTGTTATGTAAAAAAGCTCTGTTTTGTCAAAAGACTTTTTATGCAGAGAAATCTCCTGACAGTGTCATTTCTTGCTGAAGGCTTGAATAAATAAGCCTTCCTGCAGAAAAGGAATGCTTTAATTTAAAAACATTCGATAATTTTCAGTATTGAATATTCATCAATTGAGCGCGTATTTCATGATATGATCAGCATTCGCACAACATTATTACAAAAATAGTTATGCCTGTTAAAGAGTGTACGCCGACAAAAAAATTCAGGGAATACCAGGCTGAACGGAAAAATGACGAGCTTTCAGCGAATACGGCAAGAGCGGATCTGGCAAGATATGAACTGGAGTTGATGCGGCAGAGCAGGTTTATCGAAATAAACGGGGTTGTGCATCATTATTATGTTTCAGGACCTCAGGATGCGACAGAGACGGTTTTACTGGTTCATGGATGGGACTGCTGGTGGATGTGGTGGCATCATGTGATCAGGAAACTGAATGAGCAGGGAGTAAGAACCATAGCCTATGATTTAAAAGGTCACGGCTGGTCCGATCCCGATCCTGGACAGGACTATGCTATTCGCTCGTTTTCAAATGATCTTGCGGAAATGGTAAGGCAGCTGGAATTGAAGGAATTTCATATCGCGGCGTTTTCATTCGGCCCTTTCATAGTACTTGATTATGCAAAGAACACAACGGATAGTGTAAAATCGATTGTGGTATATAACTTTGGATATCTGCCTAATAATGCCTTTCTGGAGCGGTTGGCTCCAGCCGTCTTGACTCTGATGTATAATACTGTGCTGCGTAAAATTCACTGGTGGCGATTGATCTATGCTTATGCAAGAGTCGTATTGGCGAGAAATCCTGTTTCTTATCACGACATCATGGTTGGCCTGAAAAGTCTTGAATTGTGCTGTCCTGAAGTCGTTCAAAAAACAACGAAGCAAATCACATCCCGCGAAGTGACCCGCTCATTGCCTGAAATTGTTAATAGTATCGACATACCTGTTCTTTTCGTTGCTGGTGCGGGAGATACTATTATGCGCAGTCACAACTCCCGTAAACTCTCCGGTTTCGCAAGAGACGGCTCGTTTGTCTCTGTTCCGAAATGCGGACATCTTATTACGCTCGAACTTCCGGGAACGGCCTCAGAATTGATTATCGGCCACATGAAGAGAGTGAAGGGGGAAAGCCATGTCAAAAAATGATCACTTTGAAGAGCGGTACGCAAAAGGTGAAATACCCTGGGATTTAGGCCGGGCTGACAGAAACCTTGTGGAGCTTGTTGACAAATGGCCGCTTGTCGGCTGCCGTGCTCTCGATATCGGATGCGGGACCGGCGACAACTCCATCTGGCTCGCGAGCAAAGATTTTCAGGTAACCGGGGTTGATCTTTCAGCACTCGCTATAGAAAAAGCTCGTGAAAAAGCGCATAGAGACGCTACCGATTGCGTCTTTATTGAAGCAGATTTTCTCGTGAGCCGGATTGATAACCGTCCATTCGGCTTTATTTTTGACCGAGGCTGTTTTCATGCTCTCAATTCCGAAGAGGAGCATAGCGTGTTTGCTGAAAACGTTGCTTTTCATCTCGCAAAAGGTGGTCTCTGGTTCAGTCTTATTGCCAGTGTCGACGCTCCTCAACGTGATCCCGGGCCACCCAGACTTTCTGTCTGTCAGATAGCGGCTGCTGTGGAGCCGTTTTTTGAGATTCTTTCACTTACCTCGGGTCATCTTGATTCCAATCGTCCTGATCCCGTTCGATGCTGGGCTTGTCTGATGATGAGACGGGGATGAGCAATGAGTGATGAGTGATGAGTGATGAGTGATGAGTGGCGAGCGATGAGTGGCGAGCGATGGGTGATGAGGATCGGGATTCTTGACTTTTCGGAAAATTAGCCTAACTTAAACCTGTTTTTTTAAAAAATAAAATTCAACATGAAAAACGACTTCAAGATATATAAAGACGGCGACAGATTTGTGTTTGAAAGAGTTGTCTATCCAAGGCTCAAAGGGCTCGTATCGAAAACGGTTACCGATAATCCTTTTAACAATCCCGATAGTTGCTCTACAGAAGAAGAGGAGCCTAAAGACGTTTGTCTGGCAGAAGACGTGGAATTGCTGGAAGAGTGTTCCGATGAATCAGCAATAGATAAAGCTATTCAGGAAGCCGGTCAATACATCATTGGCTATTTCTTCAATACCAAGAGCCTGGAGTAAGTCAAGCTTATTTTTTCGGTTCCCAGTAGCAACGCCTGGGAGAGACTATCAACTCCTCATTTTTCAGGGCTTTCATTGCCTTGTCTACTTCTTTACGATCCAGACCGCTGATCTCTGCTATCTGTCCGGCGCTCAGCGGTTTGTCTTCTTTGTTCATTACTTCCAGAACGGTATTTTTTGCTTCCATGGTGATTTTTCTGTTTTTGTTCGAGGAATCGTTGTGTACAGACGATTTAGGTTGATTCAACCCTGAACAGTTCGAATTAGTGCCCTGAAAATACTCTTTTTTGTATTTTATTAACTTATGAGTACTTCTATTTACCACCAATCTTAATCAGTCCTTACGATGAAGCGTTTCTTATACCGTTCGCTGTTCCCGATGTTTCTCATCTTTTTTGTCCTGGCAACAGCCGGATGCTCAAAAGAACAGGCCAATATACAGAAAGCGGCTCAGCCGGTAACTGACATTGATGGAAAAGCATATAAGACAGTGCAGATCGGGGAGCAGATATGGATGGCTGAAAATCTTGCCGTAACGCGATACCGCAACGGGGACCCTGTTCCCGGTGTGGCTGAAGAGAAGGAATGGGTTGTCCTTGAATCCGGTGCATGGTCTGAGTATGACAATGACGCGGAAAAGGGCAAGGTGTTCGGAAAACTTTACAACTGGTATGCTGTCGCTGACCCGCGCGGTCTTGCTCCTGAGGGGTGGCGGGTTCCTACAGAAGAGGACTGGCGAAAGCTGGAAGAGCATCTCGGGATGAAACCGGAGGATGTCGGGGAAGTGGAATTTCGAGGTAATGAACAGAATGTCGGCAGCAAGCTCAAGGAAACCGGAGCTGAACACTGGAAAGAGCCTAACACCGGAGCAACAAACGAAACAGGGTTTACAGCTCTTGCCGGAGGGTATAGAGATAACGACGGCCCGTTTAATTTCTTCGGCAGGTACGGTGCGTTCTGGACCGCTACCGAGGCTGAAAACGGACGTGTCTGGTTCCGGGGCATGACTACCACCGAGACGGGCGTCTACCGTTTCAGTTTCAACAAAAAGTGTGGATTTTCCGTCCGTTGCGTGAAAGATCAGCCATAAGGAAGCTCTCCCACCAGTGTACAAAGAACGAACAGTACACAGGGGGAGAAACAAATGTTTGCATTTCAGGGGCTTGATACACAATGGAATCCATAGCCTGTTTCAGGCAGGACTATTCGCGGTCAGCTTTGAGCGCCATATACTCCCTGAGCACAGGTAGATCAGCTTCGGGAAAATCATAGAGAGAGATTTCGTCTGGAGTTATCCAGCGCAGTGCCTGGTGTTCGAGTGCTTCGGGTTCTCCTTTTTTGAGGGCGCACCGGTATGGGACAAGCCTCAGGGAAAAGTCACTGTATGCATGAAAACATGGCTTCAGATGTTGCATGATCTCCACTTGAACGTTGAGCTCTTCCTGGAGTTCTCTTTCCAGGGCAGCCTTTTCGGATTCATTTTCCTTTATTTTGCCTCCCGGGAATTCCCAAAATGACGCAAGGGTTTTGTCTTCAGGACGTTGTGCGATAAGAAACCGTCCGCTTTTTTCAATAATCGCACAGACGACATCACCGATATGAGGAATATGTTTTATGTCTGCCATAGAGGAAGTCCGGTGTTTTCGTAGATTCCCCGGTTGAATGCGGGTCCTTCAAATGCCTCGATAAGTACCTCGCAGGCAAAGACTATGGTTCCGGGTGCAAGATGGCCTCCATGAACAGTGCCGTTCTCATCGGAGAGCGTGATGTGCGCATGCACCATCGGCACGCCGTCGCGCAGTGACACATTGCCGATAAGTGACGTTATTTCATGGGGTGAGTCGAAAGAAAAAAACTCATACTGCTTTCGTTTCTGGTCATAAAAACCGAGTGTGGCTTTTTCAACTGCGCCTATTGCTTCGACTCTTCCGAGCACTATATTTTTATCTCTGCAGATAGAGTCTATTGCTTCGAGAAGATCGTCTCCTCTCTGAAGTCTGCCTATAGAGAGTGATCGTGGGGTTACCTCGTGTATACTTGCCATAGAATATAGCGACTTCCCGTTTTATGAAAATTTGAACAAGGTGTAACAGTGCAGCCATTCCGAAAAGCCCGGATGAAACCAGTGTATAGTGTTTTCTCATTCGGGTTTATGTTGAATGGACTTCCCGGCCAACTTTTTTGTGGGCGTTTTTTTTCGCTGGCTGGAGCTGTTTTATAATGAATACCGGTATGGCGGTTAACAGCAGTAACAGGACTGTGCCGTAGAAAAAATGTTTCATTTCTTTGCAATATACATCATTTTATCCGTCATCTTTGATGCAGCGAACGGAATAGCCGTTTTCGAAAGAACTGCCGGTATGGATAACCTTCGAGTCGAAGTATCCTAAAATTCTGATCCAGGCGCAATTGTTGTTATAGGAGGTCGAAGACCAGAAATAACTGTATAACCCAAGATGACGGTAGTCTCCGTAGAGTGTTCTGAAGCCGCCAGGTAATGCGGAAAAACCGCTGCTGTTTGATGCTCCGTCGTTAGGTCTCTTCCAGAACCCGGTTTCTCGATCTTTCATCGTACCCCCTGCCGAAAGCTCACCTCCAAGAACCTCTACCAGACACGCCCATTCCCTGTCTTCAGGTATTCGCCAGCCTTCCGGAGCCAGACCTCTCGGGTCATTGACTGCGTGCCAGTTATAGAGACAGCCGTATATCGGTTTGTTTGCCTCTTTTCCTTCATACCAGCATATTGCCCCCTCGGTAGTCCTTCTCCATTCATTGAGATCGTTGACCTGCCGGATTGGATCACCGTTTCTATAACAGGTTACCTGTAAATTTGAATTCATCCACTCGTGGGAGCCAATGACTACGGACGGGCAATTATTTTGCGTCTGATCCTGCATGCTGTTGTGGGTTCATGAGTTCTTCAGGAAACAATATTCGGAAAATAATGCTGTAATAATTTCCAGAGGGCCTGATGCGGCAGATTGATTTTAATCGATCATATGATAATTGATTAATTTGTTATTCGCAAATGGATTATCTGGTGTTATCGTAATTTTGCTTCTATACATAGGGCACCTCCATTTATGTATTCCGTGATTCAATTGTTTCGTTGAACGGTGCTCGAAATCCTCATCCCGACTTGTCGGGACTCCGGTTTCTGCGTTCCGTTCGCCTTGTACTGGAACCGTTCATGACAATAAATAGTGGAGCCAATAAGCATTCCCTGTTATTGTTGGCGACGTAAAAATAAGATAATTATTATCTGTGAAGAAATTACCTCGGCTATGTTACGTGTTTGTAAAAGGTCATGTTTTATAAAAACGGAGCAAAGCCACATTTTGAATCAAGGTAAACGTCTCAGTTTCGAAAAATACATTTGTGGTCGAAAGCCTGACTGTTTTTCTTTGTGGAAGAAAAAAATGTTATCTGAAAAAAGAACAGTAATTTGCAAGGACGCCAGAGAATTGCGAAACTGTAGATGAACGCTTCACCCTACGTTTCACTACTCACAGGACATCATATGCAGGTGGTTTTCGGGTTACATCTTGACGGCAAAAGCAGCTGGAAGAAGCGAAATGCTCTGAACCGGCTTGTGCTCGGCCCGTCAGGACTGCTTTCGCAGCTCGAGCTCTACCTGGGATTGTCTGCAAAACGTCCCGAGAAGCTGCAACGGGTTATTCATTTCAGGAAAATTCTGAAGCGGCTTGATGATGGAGAACGGTTTTACAGTCGTTCGATGGGGGTTGATGACTTTGGTGTGGCTTCCCGACTGCTTGAATGGAGAGATGAGCTCTATCTAAACGGGTGGAACGGGAGGTTCAGCCAAAAACCTCTGTCAGGAAAACTGGCAGATTTTGCTGAAGTGGAATCTTTCCTCAAGGGGGAAAATTTCGCGCCAGGAAACGGTGAGCGGCTGCTTGCTGTTGCTGAGGCGCTGCGATCATTAAGGACTCCGGTTACCTCGCTTGAACTGCTCGAGCCGCTCGAACGTCATCCGCTACGTTGGCAGCAGGTGGTCCGGCTGCTTCCGAACAGCTGCCGGGGATTTCTTGTCGAACCGGTCGCTCCTGAAGGCTCTGTGCTGCATTTTCTGCAGCATCGTCTGCTTTTTGAGGATTCTGCGATTAAGTCACCGGACAGAGAACATGACCTTTCTCTGTCAGTGGTTACGGCTGATACTGCATTGACCGCTGCATATCATGTCGCTGAAGAGCTCAAAGCAAAACGTGATGATGCGCTGCTTGTTGAAGGCGGTGAGGGGCAGATACTCGATGATCTGCTTGAAGCGCAAGGCTATCCGCGTCAGGCGTTTCAGGGCAGGCAAGCCGCTCTGCCGTCTCTGCAACTGCTGCCACTTGTCTTGCGCCTTCGCCGGTACCCTCTCGATGTTGAAGCGCTTCATGCTTTTCTGACATTGCCGGGAGAGTTCAATCCGATCGATCAGGCGCTTTCGGAGCGGCTTGCGCAAGTGGTTTCCCGATGTCCCGGTATGGGGGGTGCGCAATGGCAGGCGGCATTGCGGCAGTTCAGTCAGCAAGCGGTGGGTACGACTCCTGAGGCTATCGATGAGCTCAATCACTGGCTTGATGGAAGAATGGTCGGTTATGATCAACCTATGCCGTTACAGGAACTGATCGCATGCGCAGGAATGGTCAAAGAATTCTACAGTCGTAAAAAAGACGAGGATGAGCAAAAAGAGTTCAGGTCTCTTTTTGCCGGCGCTCATGAACAGGCTTCAGCATTTCTCGTTGCGTTAGAAGAACTGTTTTTACAGGGTGAAAAGGATATAGGCAGCTACCAGATCGATCAGTTGCTCGCGTTTGCAGCAAGCGGGATCAGGCATGGTTTTCAGCGTGAAGCGGGGAGTATTCCCGATACCTCTCATCCGGGAGCTGTCTGTGAAAAGTTTTCCCATGTCATCTGGTGGTGGGCGGTCGCTCCGGCTATGCAACAGGGGGCTCCCTGGTCGGCAGATGAGCGCTTGTTTCTCGAACGTGAAGGTGTGCTCTTTCCCTCGCAGGAAGAGGCGCTTGCATGGCAGGCATCCGACTGGTTGCGTCCTGTGCTGGCCGCAAGCGAGAGTTGTATTTTGGTACTTCCCCCGGAAGGGGAGGAACGCCATCCGCTTTGGCTGAAAATCGCATCGCTTGTTCCCTCGATTTCTGTGCTTCAAATTGAAGCGTTGCTCAGCGCTTCGGACGGGATCAGTAGTATGCACATTTCCGGACACGATCTTCCGGAAAAAAAGACATTCTGGAACATAGCCAAAGGGATACCGCTACCCGACAGACCCCTCTCTCCTACATCGCTTGAAATGCTCATCGCCGCGCCTGCAAGCTGGTTCCTCTACCATGTAGCGCAGATCAGGCCGTCGGAACGTCTGGAACTCAACGACGGGGTACGACTCTACGGATCGCTTGCTCACAGGCTTATTCAGATCCTCGTTGAAGGATTTCAGTCAACTGCGGCCGGAATACCGGCGTTCAATCCATGGTTCGACGCTGTTTTTGACGAGCTGATAAAAACAGAAGGAGCCATACTGATGATGCCCGGCAGAGGCGCTGAACTGGAAAACCTGCGTCAGCGTCTTCGTCTCGCTGTCAGCCGCTTGTTTCCGGTACTGCGGGAGCAGGGTTCCTCGAAAATGCATGCTGAACATCGTCTGGATGGTTCGTTTGCCTGCGGCAGGATGCGGGGGCGTGCCGATCTTCTTCTTTTCAGCCGCGGGGGAGATGCCTCTGTTATCGACATGAAATGGGGAGGAGCTGAAATTCGCCGAAAAAGTCTGGAGAGGGGAACCCATGTGCAGCTTCTTGCCTATGCGGCTATGGTCGAGCAGAAAACCGGCCAATGGCCGGTTCTTGCCTACTATATCATGAAAAACGCCCGCCTTTTTGCAACGAAGGATGGTTTTTTCGTGTTTGGAGAAGCTGCAAGGGGAGAAGAGGATGAGCCTTCCGAAGCGATATGGCAGCGAGTGCTCGATAGTTTTTCATGGCGGATGGATCAGATCTCACAGGGTATTCTGGTTCTTGCCGGGGCAAAGCCCGGTGAAGATAACGGACTTGCTCCGCCGCCCGCTCTGGCTACATTGGCTGCTATCGATGTTCCGTACAATCCTTACGGTTTTCTTGAAGGATGGGAGCCCTGCCAATGAGCGTGAACACCATTACCTTTATCAGCGCCGGGGCAGGATCGGGAAAAACCACCCGACTGACCGGGATCCTGGGGGAGAAGCTGCTTGGCGGCCAGGTCGAACCTGAGGGTATCATAGCTACAACGTTTACCAACAAGGCGGCAGCTGAACTCAAGGAGCGGGTGCGCAGCATGCTTCTTGAAAAGAACCGTCAGGATCTTGCCGTTTCGATTGTCGAAGCGCGGATCGGGACGGTAAACAGCGTTTGCGGGGGGCTTTTGAAGCGGTTCGCTTTTGAACTCGGGTTGACCATGGAGCAGAAGGTGATTGACGAGCATGCGGCGATGGAGCAACTCTCCAGGGCGCTTGACGAGGCGGTTTGCCTCGATGAACTTGAAGAGATCACTGTCCTTGCACAACGGTTGGGGTTTGTCGATGCAAGAACGGGAAACCTGTTGTGGAAAGATCATGTGAAAGCTGTTATCGATCTTGCCCGCTACAACAACATCGATGCAGAACGCTTCGATGCGTTAGCCCGAAAGAATGCGGATGAACTGCTTGGTCTTTTTCCTGACGCGGTTGATGACGGGCTCGAAAAGCAAGTGCTTTTGGAAATCGCTTCGCTGAAAAAAACGGTTCAGGAGGATCTGGCAATCAAGCCGCTGAAAAACACTGAACGCTATCTCAATGCACTCGTACAGTTTGAGCACTCTCTCGAAACCGGAATATTTGCATGGAAAGAGTGGCTGAAAATGACAAAGGAAAAACCACGCAAGGCCCTGCAGGATGTAACCGAAAGGCTGGACATGCTCTGCCGGAATGTGGTTTCTCATCCCGGGCTGCACAGGGATATTCGTGACTACCTTTCGAGGATTTTTTCCATGGCATCCCTGACCCTGGGGATCTATCAGCAGCAGAAGCAGAAGATGGGACTTGTTGACTTCGCCGATCAGGAGACCCGGTTGCTGAAAGGTCTCGATAACCCTTTGGTCAAGGGCCATCTTGAAGATAAACTGCAACTGTTGCTTGTAGATGAGTTTCAGGATACCAGCCCGATTCAGCTTGCGCTCTTTCTCAAGCTGTCGCTCCTTGCCCGGCAGACATACTGGGTGGGTGACGTCAAACAGGCGATATATGGCTTTCGCGGTGGGGATGCCCGGCTCATGGAGGCAGTGCTGAATTTTCTGCCGGACAGCAGCAAGGAAGTTCTTGGCCGCTCATGGAGGTCGGTGCCGTCACTTGTTGAAGCAGTCAATGCTGTTTTCTGCCGTTCTTTCGGAGAGGGTCTCACAAGGGAGAGTATAGAACTCAGACCTGAACGCAAGGAACATCCCTCGCAGAGTTCGTGCTTTCGGTGGGACCTTGGCTCCGGTGCGCAGGAGCTGCAGTACACGGCTCTTGCGGCAGGTGTTCTGCGCCTGGTCAATGAGGGTTTCGAAGTGTTCGAGAAAAAGGAACAGGTCTGGCGCAAGGTGCGTTTCGGTGACATTGCCATACTTTCCCGAACCAATGCGCATGTGCGGAAGATAGCCGGACTTCTGAAGCAGAACGGCATACCGGCGGCTACCGCGCAGCCCGGCTTACTTGGTACTCCGGAAGCCCTGCTCGTTACAGCGGGGCTTCGTCGGCTGATCGATCCGTCCGATACGCTGGCTACCGCGGAAATCTGTTCACTGGTCACCGGCAACGATCCTGAAGTATGGTTGCAGAACAGGCTGGACGACTTGCAGTCAGGAAGCGACCCCGACAGGTGGCTTGAAGAGGGGGAGAATGCTCATTCCGTTCTACGGGAGATTGCCCGGCTGCGGGATCGTTCCTTCATGCTTTCTCCGTCCGGAGTGGTAAAGGCGCTGGTCAGCGTTATCGGCGCAGCCCGTCACCTGCTTGCCTGGTGTCGTGACGTGGACATGGCGAGAATGCGTTTGTTGAACATGCAGTCGCTTGTGCGGCTTGCAGAAGAATATGAGGAAGAGTGCGTTACAAGGGGTGCTTCAGCGACACTGCCGGGTTTGGTTCACTGGTATGCTCAGCTTGGGGCAGAGGAAAACGATCTCTTTCCCGAGCCACCTGTCAATGCTGTCAGGGTGCTGACCTGTCATACTTCCAAGGGGCTCGAATGGCCGGTTGTCGTGCTGCTTGATCTGGACAACCCCGGTAATAACGACATCAGTACTCCTGTGATCGATAGTTTTGAAGGGGTTGACGCAGCCGATCCCCTGAAAGGCCGGTATATCCGATTCTGGCCATCGCCTTTTGGCAAGAGTGAACCGTTTGCCGGTCTTGAAACTATCATCCAGAGCAAAGAAGTGCAACAGGCCCGGGAGCTGTCGAGGGATGAATCGGCAAGGCTGCTCTACGTGGCGATGACCCGTGCGAGGGATTGCCTTGTGTTGGGCACATCATCGAAAAGTAAATCATTTCCCTGGCTGGAAGAGGCAGGCGCCGAGTGCTTCGCCAGTGATGAAGACGACAGCGTTGTGCTGCCGGACGGAAGCAGGCTGCCCTGTCAACGCTGGGAAAAGCTCAATGAGAGCACGTTGTTGAGCCCGGCTGAAAAAGAGCGGATGCCGCTCTACTGGTACGCTCCGGAGGAACAGCCATCAGAACGTTTGCCGGAACAGGTAGTTCCGTCACTGCTGAGTGCGGAAACTGAGGTCACGGTAGTTGAATCGATCGTTTACAGCGACATGATCAAACTGCATGGTGCCATGGAACCAACTGAAAAAGGTACTGTGGTTCACGATATTCTTGCCTTCGCCCTGACGCAGGATCCGGATGTGTGCGATACCGCTTCGGTAGCAAAGATTCTCGAAGGCTACGACATGCCTGATTTGTGCGAACCTGAATCACTTGTTCTCCAGTTTGGAGAATTTCGCCGGATGCTTTCTGAACGCTGGCCGGACTCCAGGCTTTATATCGAAGCTCCTGTCGAGCAGCTGTTGCTCAGTGAACAGGTGCTCAAGGGACAGATCGACCTGCTTCTGGAAACGCCGCAGGGCTGGGTGATTATCGATCATAAAATCACGACGCTTGAACAGGGAAAGTGGGAACAAAAAGCTATTGAATACAGCGGGCAGCTCTTTGCCTACAAGCAGGCTCTGGAAATGGTTACCGGTAAACCGGTGGAAAGTTGCTGGATTCACTTCTTCGCAGCCGGGGGGCTCGTTCGCCTGGATGTTTAGTTCCTGCAAACGCTGCAGTCAAATGGACAGCATGTCCGTTTGGTCGCAGGTGCACATGACATCATTTTCGGACTGCAAGAACAGGCACGAATGAACGTCAACATGAGTATGGGAAGAGACAAAAAATTGAGGAGCCTTTTTTCAAAACGTTACGCACTACTTCGAAAAGGATTCAAAAATGAACATAAGAATACTGTTGTTGTTTTTTGTGGCTGCGCTATTCGATGGCTCTTTTCTGCAGGCAGGGGTCACAAATGACTATGGACAAAAGAGAGTCAGGGATCAGGCGGAAACAGATGTCCGGAAAGCTATGGATGCGTATGCGAGGCAGTACGCAAATCTCAGGCCGATTGAAGAACGATGTCCTGATGATTACCAGCTGGTCCAGCTTTGTTTGTTGCTCGATACAAGCAACAGTATGGATGGTTTAATCCTTCAGGCCAAGAGCCAGCTCTGGAAAATAGTGAATGAACTGTCCGGGGCACATAAAGACGGTAAGGACATTCGTCTTCAGGTTGCGTTGTATGAATACGGAAACGATAACCTTTCACTCTCTTCAGGATATATCAGGCAGGTTACCCCCTTTACGGAAAATCTTGACCTGCTGTCCGAGGCGCTGTTTTCACTTGAAACAAACGGAGGCTCCGAATATTGCGGACATGTTATCGGGAGCAGTCTCAACAGGTTACAATGGAACACCTCGGGTGAGGGGCTTAAAATGATTTTTATCGCAGGCAATGAACCGTTTGATCAGGGTTCGGTGAATTTCAGGGTGAGTTGCGGCTGGGCGGCAGAGAGAGATATTTTTGTGAATACCATTTATTGCGGAGACTATCAGACAGGCGTCAATACGTTGTGGAAGATGGGCGCTGCAATCGGAAAAGGCAATTATTTCGCGATAGACAGTGACAGGCTGACCAGGATCATTGAAACCCCGTACGACGATGATTTGATTATGTTGAACCAGAGGATGAACAAAACGTACGTACCCTACGGAGCGCGGGGGCAGGAAAGTTTGACTCGCCAGTCAGAACAGGACGTGAACGCTTCAAAACTTTCAAAATCGATTTATGCGGGAAGAGCTGCGACAAAAGGATCGAAACTCTATAAAGCATCAGACTGGGATCTGGTTGACGCTCTTGAAGATACACTGGTAACGGTGGATGAGCTTGAAAAAGAAT
>Ga0272441_10002336_pt1 | contig 38477 bp, 36 predicted proteins | sample SSMProp6N_FD_193582 | JGI IMG/M metagenome (GOLD analysis project Ga0272441, IMG submission 193582) | Marine sediment archaeal communities from Little Sippewissett salt marsh, Falmouth, MA, United States - SSM-Prop-6N | ecosystem: Environmental > Aquatic > Marine > Wetlands > Sediment ... | reverse complement strand
TTCTCAGAGAAGATACTCGTTGAAGAGATCAAATTGGAGGAGAATGAGCAGTTATTCGTTCAGATGGCAGACGAATATGGAGTTGAGGTCAGCCAAGGCGTGCCTTGGATAACTATTGACAATGGGGAGAGCACTCTGACATGGAGATATGAGAACTATCTCGATGGATATCCGAAGAATGAAGATCCTAGATTCATTACTCAAGTTATCGATATGGTGATAAGCTTTGGAACGGCCTAGGTTAAACGCTAGAGCTCCCAGGATTGTATGGAAGATTGCCCTTATAGTGGGGTCGTTATTGATCATCTCGGCCGTAGTTATAGCTCTGTTAGGGCTGGTATCCATGGCAATATACTCTCTAGAAGTTATTGTCCCCATTTATGTGGGATTCGTCCTGATAGTCGCTTCTATCTCAAAGCTCCAAAAGAGGCGCCACCCATTCTTTCTCACGCTGATCCTTGGAGGGTCGGTATTGGCATTGCTTGCCGGATTCGACATAGCTTATGAGACAGAGCAGACAGAGCTTAGTGTGATAAGGGGGTCCTTGTCCCTGATATTGGTGGTTATACTGATATCATTCATCATAATGATATCATTCAAATCATTCACGAATAGAAGAAAGGCCTATCAGTCGTTCTCATTCATTATCTTTAATCTTGGGGCCTTTGGTTTTGTTCTAAAACACCTCATTGCCCCCGGCCTCAACTGCTATGCATGCCCCTGGGCGTCGGCAGGATGCCCAATAGGCCTTCTACAGAACTGGGTCATCATGGGGCAGGTTCCATATTATCTTCTAGGCACATCATTGACGATCTTTGCAATATTTGGCAGGGCATTTTGTGGATGGGCGTGCCCGTTCGGATTCCTCCATGACATTGTCAATTTCGTGACTGGTGTAAAATACAAGAGGTCGAACATCAACTCCCTCTTGGGCGTGAAAAGCAACGACCCGTGGAAGGACAGGGTGGGCATTCTGACATATTTTACAAGGTCTGCGGTCTTCATCGCAATGATCGTGCTGGCTTGGAGATACGCAGAGACCTGGTTTTGCAAGCTTTGCCCCGCAGGTTTCATAGAGGCGGCCCTTCCCTACAGGCTTAGTCACAGCGTGGCCCCCGACCCGCTGTTCGTGTTCAGGGTCGTTATATTTTTCTCGTTGATCCTTATAGCCCTGATAGTCTCAAGATTCTGGTGCAGGTGCTTTTGCCCTCTTGGACATGTTGCCGGGCACTTCAACAGATTCTCCCTCTTGCGCCTTGAGATTGATGAGGACAAATGCAATGATTGCGGCCTATGCGCAAAGGCCTGCCCCATGGGGCTAAACCCTGAGTTCTTCCTAAGAAAAGAACAAAGTTCAGAAAGCGACCTTTTCACAAAGGTCAAAACGATGATAAGGAAGGAGCAGTCAAACTGCATACTTTGTGGAGAATGTGTGGAGAAATGCCATCGCAATGCCCTGAGCATCGCCTTCCTGCCCCAAGGGGCCAGCAAGAGGGTAAGCCTTGCGCAAGGATATCGGGACCGATTCGTTGATGAGATACAGAGTTCAAGTACCAAGCTGATCAAGGATGTCCGCCATGAGCTGACCCCCCATCACAAAGATGGGGCAGAGGGAGCAATTAGCTTGGAGAAAGAGATTGAAAGCCCAAGGCAAACGAGAAAAGATGTTGCTCGCGGACCTGTCAGGAGGCCTGAACGGCCTGTTGATAGTGGGTACAACTGGGCATTCCCAGTGTCTATCTACATCTTCTACAGGTCTATCATGGAAGTGCCCAAAAATATTGAGCATCTCAGATCTAGGCCAAACTATGTGATCAACTATTGCGGCCTTTTCGATGATGACAAATATGCGAACTTCTTCTATTCACATTACAAGGGATTCATAGACACGCCCATCATAGTTGTGAACGGACAGTTATATCTGGGCCCCAAGAACGACAACAATGAACTGCTGCAGTTCGTGGACCAAGTGCAGGACTCGTACAGGGATGTCTACATCTACAGCAACTGCGACAATTGCTCCGACATATGCAAGGGAAGCTTGTTCAGGAAGGCCATCGGAGACATGGATCTAATCAAAGGGGAGCAGTACCCATTGAGCATGTTCAAGGTCCAATCGCCCGGAGCGATACTCTCATCGTGCCCCACAGGAGCGATATATGCGCTCTATGGAAGAAGCTCCCAATCGGACAAGAAGCTCTCTGACCATATAAACTACAAGATGAGGGAGCACAGCGAACGCGAGCTATCGTCCTTCAAGGAGATACCCATCACAAAGATAGACCTCTATATGAAAAAGGACAACGACCTCTCCAACGAGATCCTCAACATCATCGCGAAGGCGTCCTACCAGTCGGGGGGCAAGCTCAGATACGCCATCAACGAGTGGCAAAAGAACGTGCCATCTATAATGATCAACGGAAATGAACTGCCGATGCACAATTATCCGACATCGTACTACTCCCTTCTGGCCATGATCAAGAAGTATAGTAGGATATGACCGATATAAAACAATTTGTTTAAAATAAATATATTTATAAATATCGTTGTCAAATCATGAATGGCGATAGAACTATGAATAGGACCAAAGTGATTATACTTGGCGCTGCGGGAAGGGACTTCCACAACTTCAATGTTTATTTCAGGGGCAATCAGGATTATGAGGTAGTTGCCTTCACAGCGGCACAGATACCAGATATTGAGAAGAGATACTATCCAAAGGAGCTTTCCGGAGACCTATACCCTGAGGGGATCCCCATATATCCGGAAGAAGAGATGGAGGACCTGATCGAGAAATATGGTGCTGACGAAGTGATCATGGCCTATTCGGACCTACCCTATGAAAAGGTAATGCAACTTGGATCGAGGGCCCTCGCCTCAGGAGCGGACTTTAGATTGATGGGGCCCAATTCCACAATGCTTGATTCTACCAAGCCTGTGATATCCGTATGCGCTTCCAGGACGGGAAGCGGAAAGAGCCAGGTGTCCAGGAGACTTGCCTCCATCCTAAAGGGTATGGGATACAAGGTAGTTGCAGTAAGGCACCCTATGCCCTATGGCGTTCTGAGGAAGCAGGCCTGCCAGAGATTCGAGACATACGAGGACCTTGACAGGCACGACTGCACCATCGAGGAGAGGGAGGAATACGAGCCACACATCGACATGGGCACCGTAGTCTATGCTGGTGTGGACTATGAGATGATACTCAGGAAGGCTGAAAAGGAGGCCGATGTCATCATATGGGACGGTGGCAATAACGACTTCTCATTCTATTGCTCCGACCTCTACATCGTGGTGCTTGATCCGCTCAGGTCTGGAAATGAGCTTTCCTACTACCCAGGCGAGGCCAATGTGAGAATGGCGGACATTTGCATAGTCAACAAGATAGACACTGCCTCTGGAGACCAGGTCCTAAGGGTGATAAACAACATATTCAAGCTCAATCCAACCGCCAAGATAATAGAGGCCGCCTCCCCAATATCGATAGACGACCCGAGCATGATAAAGGGGAAAAGGGTATTGGTCGTGGAGGATGGCCCAACCGTAACACATGGGGACATGGGATTCGGGGCCGGATATATTGTCGCCCGAAAGTATGGCGCAAAGGAGATTGTTGACCCAAGGCCATATCTCGTGGGGTCGCTCAAGGAGACGTTCGAGAAGTATCCTCATTTGGAGAACGTGCTGCCAGCTATGGGCTATGGTGATGAACAGGTAAAGGACCTTCAAGAGACCATAAGAAGGACAGAGTGTGACTCTGTCGTGGCAGGGACGCCAATAGACCTAGACAGGATAATAAAAATTGACAAGCCGCATGTCAGGGCCCATTACAAGCTGGATGAGATCGGTGACCTCACTCTTGAGAACGTGATAAATGAATTTATGAAAAACAAGATGTAGGGGAATTTATTCCCCTTGTGCAACCGAGGCCCCTGGCTGATCGGATATCTTGAGCGGCAGTGGGCTGGGAAGTCCAAGTTCCCTTGCCAATGTCATCGTGATCAGCATGCTTCTCTGGGTCATCTGGGTAAGTACCTCTGCAGAGACGTCCTTGGGGAGATTGTTGCTGGCCTTCCATGATGACATTATGTTCTTCCTAACGTCCTCGGTGGCCTGATACAATATTGCACCGTTCACCCTGATATTTCCAAGGGCAGGGTCGTAATTCGTATAGTACTCGAATGAGAACTCCAAGACGTTCACCTTTCCAGTGCCGCTGTTCATCTGATTCTCGGTCACGGAAAGTATTCTTGGTGCTGAACCGATCCTAACGGGTCCATCGATCTTTGCATTGTCGTTCTTGGACCCTTCGATCTTGTTAATTTTAATACCTACAACAGACATTGCTTCACCTATTCGTTCTAAATTTCTCGCAAGTATTTAAATATAGCGGTATTTCAACTCTTTCTTTTATTACTATATGTTCAGCAAATACGAGCCGCTTTGATAATAAAACTTATCTACATTGGAGAGCAATTCTGAACATGTACGATTCCTTGGCTGAACTGACCTCTGCATTCGGTATTGCAGGATATGAGGACGATATAAGGGATGCGATAATTAAGAATGGCAATTTTGCTCAACATCGCGTAGACAAGATAGGAAATCTTGTTTGCCATGGGGATATCAGGGATGAACGACCCACGATCCTTTTGGACGCTCACCTTGACGAGGTCGGATTCATCGTCAAGTTCATAGATAAGGATGGCTTCGTCTACCTTGAACCTCTGGGCGGAATAGACCCCCGGGCCCTGATCGGAAAAAGCATTCTTATCAGGGGCAACGAGGACATAGTGGGCGTTGTCAGCAGCATCCCCCCTCACCTTTCCCAAGACAACAAGATGCCAAAGCTATCGGAACTGACGTTGGATACGGGCCTTTCGAAATGGGAGCTGGACGGCCTGATCGGGATCGGGAGCCCGGCGGGATTCATCTCGCCGCTAAAGAGGCTTGGCGGCTCCAAGGTGGCTGGAAAGTCCCTGGACAACAGGGCCGGATGCCTGGCGCTCTGCGAGCTCTCAAAGCGGCTTGGCGACTCTTGCAACGTCATCTATCTGTTCTCCACGCAAGAAGAGGTCGGTACAAGGGGCGTCAACGTTGCCCTCAAAGATCTGAGGCCCGACCTTGCCATATGCGTCGACGTGACCCAGGGGGACATGCATTTCTTTGATTCACCGATCATGAGAAAACTGGGAGGGGGGACCATCATCGGTACAGGACCCAACATACATCCAAAGATATTTGAAAAGCTCACCAGGGCCGCTGAGGGCAGGGGCATCCAGCACTGCATCAAGGCATATCCAAAGCCCACTCCCACGAATCTCAGGAGCATCCAGCTGCTAGGAGGAGGGGTGCCAAGCGGTCTACTGGCCATGCCCTGCAGGTATATGCATACACCCGCTGAAGTCGTTGATGTCAATGACATCATTTCAACGATATTGTTGTTGGAGGCGTTTATTGATGACATCGATGATGTCATTGAGGGGGGATTATGATGTCACTCAAGGAACTATCTGAGCTAAGGGGTGTGTCTGGACAGGAAGAAGCGGTCAGAAATTACATTATTGATGAAATAAAGGATTTTTCTGATATTTATTGGACAGACAGCATTGGAAATCTATACGTCAGGCCAGAAAAAGAAAATGAAGCAAGTATCGGATTGTTCGCTCACATGGATGAGGTCGGCATGATGGTAACAGGGATCGACAAGCACCTTCTACACTTTGATACGGTTGGGGGCATCAATCAGGAGCTTTTGCCAGGGACCAAGGTCTTGGTGGGCCGATCTGAGATACCTGGTGTCATAGGCTGCCCGCCCATACATCTCCAGGAAAAGGAGGAAAGGGAGATTAAAGTGCCTATGAAAGATCTCAGGATAGACATCGGAGAACAGGGCCCCAACGTCAGGATCGGGGACATGGTGACCTTCGATACGCCCTACAGGGAGCGGAGGGGCATTGCCATAGGGAAGGCATTCGATGACAGGATAGGCTGCCATTGCCTAATCAATGCCATAAAGAACGGCAAGGGCGCGGGATGCGTGTTCGTCTTCACGACACAGGAGGAGGCAGGACTGCGGGGGGCAAGGGTGGCAGCAGACAATGTCGACCTTGATTGGGCAATAGCTTGCGAGGGCACATTCGCCCTGGACCAACCCGGAATGCCTGAGCAGGACAGGATGCCAAAAATGGGAGGGGGCCCGGTTATAACCATTGCTGACAGAAGCGTCATATCTGACAGAAAACTTATCGATATCATAGTATCGGCGGCGGACGAAGAACGATTGACGTATCAGTTCAAGCGGCCGTTCGCAGGCGGCACGGATGCCGGCATGGTGCATCTGTCCAAACGCGGCGTGCCAAGCTGTGTGATATCCAATCCCTGCAGGTACATCCACTCGCCCTGCGCTCTTGCCAGCATCAACGACATAGAAAAAACATCTAAGCTCATTGGTGCGACGATAAAGAGGATCAAGGAGGTAAAATGATGGAAGAACTATTGAAAAGGCTATGTCTTGCCAGAGGTATCTCGGGCGATGAGGAAGAGGTCTCCAGCATTCTCGAAGAACTGTTGACGCCTTATGCTGACCGCATGAACAAGGACAAGCTGGGCAATTTGATCTTCGAGAAGAAGAACGATGGACCGCATGTCGTGTTGGTCGCCCATATGGATGAGATAGGCGGAATGGTAAAACATGTCGACAATGAGGGATTCGTCTATTTCGTTGGCATAGGTTCCCACGACCCGCTTCAACTTTTCGGCAGCAGGGTGCTTGTGGGAAAGAACACGCTGGGTGTTGTACAAAAGAAAAAAAAGGGAAACGACCTCAAGATCGAAGACCTCTATATAGACCTGGGAGCTAATGACATCGAAGATGTAAAGAAGGCGGGCATAGGGCCGGGGTCGCTGATCTCGCGCGCGCCCTCCTACGACAGCCTTATGGGAAGTAGGAGGATTTCAAAATCGTTTGACAATCGGGCAGGCGTCTATGTCATGGCAGAGACTTTCAGGAGATTGGGGAATACAGGATGCAACATAACGGCGGTCGCTTCCTGCCAGGAGGAGGCAGGACTGCGGGGGGCAAAGGTTCTCTCAAACTATATCGAGGCAGACCTGGCCATAGCCCTGGATGTGACGTTCGCGGTTGACACTCCTCAAAGGGGGTCTCCCCGGGACATTAATACATATCTTGGAAATGGTCCGGCCATCACGCTTAAGGACGACCACTTTGTCATGAGCTCTTATCTCAAGAAATTCATAGAGAAGGTCTCATCTTCAAGGAGGATACCTCTTCAATATGACATATCCACGGGAGGCACGGATGCGGGCCCCCTCTACCTCTCCAAGGGGACCAAACACACGGCCCCAGTCCTGATCCCTCTCAGATATATGCATTCAGGTAATGAGGTGTTGGACCTCGATGATGTTGAGAACTGCATCAAATTGCTAATAGGACTTATTCAGGAAATAGATTCCAATGGAATATGAAAAGGTCAAGAGATTCTTCAGCAGGAAGAACAACACCTGGTTGGTAACTGCAGGAGAAAGGGAATATGTGCTAAAGGAGTACGTAATGGGCGACCCTGGCAAGGAATGGGAAATACTAGTGAAGTGCCACAAAGAGGGTGTGAAGGCGCCCGAGCCCATAGGGATCGACGAGCGTGGCCTCCTTATGGAATATCTGCGGGGGGAACCGCTTTCTGACAGGGGATCGCTCTCCGATATGCAGTGTGTGGGCCTGGCAAGATGGATGCATTCTTTCCATACGGCACTGCCGGGGATGAAAAGGGGAGACCCGATGCTGAGGAACTTCGTTGAGCATTACGGTGTGATCTACGGAATGGACTTCGAGGAGGCGGAGGAGGGAGACCCGCTGGAGGATGTCTCAATGCTATGCGCGTCAATCCTCTCGGAGGACCCGATATTTGAAAGGTCTAAGAGAGATTGCGTTATGCTGATCCTAAGGGAATATTCACGGCTTTTGGGGAGAGATGTAGAGGAAAGGTGCATAGGGCTCATCAGGTCCGACCTCTTCAAAATATATGACAGGTGGATTAATTACCGTGGAAAGAGGGAGGACTTACTGATCCAATGGGCCTCTTTCTGCAAAACAGTTTTATAACATATTGGAATAGTAACCTTATGAAGGCATTTCCCCGATTCAAGCTTTGGCTGGAGAACGATGAAGGCCAGTTCCTAATAGGGGAGGGGACCTTCAAGCTTCTAGAGGACATCGATGAGACAGGATCTCTATCTGATGCTGCCAAGAAGAGCTCCATATCCTATGCCCACGCCTGGAAAAAGATCAGAAAGGTGGAAAAGATAATGGACAAGGCCCTGGTAAAAAGGACACGAGGGGGCGTTGGAGGGGGGCATTCGGAACTCTCTGAAGAGGGAAGGGAGCTGATACGCCAGTTCAAAGAGACCAAGGATGTCATCAACAAATCTTTGGCCCCATAGAATTTTCTTAGAACGATGTTCATGTGCAGCACGTTTGATATTTGGCTGACCGACGCGATAACAAAAAGACTATTATTTGCTTCAAGCCAACTATTATTGTGTACGAACATATCATGGCTTGTGTAGACGGTTCTTATGACAGCGAGGTCGCTGCCAAATACGCCTTGGAAATGGCGAGAGAATCGAAGGCAAAGATCTCAATACTGACAGTTGTCGACGAAAGAAACCCCGAGGGGGACATGTCACTTGAAAGGTTGAAGAGGATCTCAGAAAGGAGAGGGATCAAACCCATTTTCGTCAGAGAGGAGGGGGACCAGTTCAGCAAGACGCTGGCCTTCGCGGAAAAGAACGGAGTGGACGCAATAGTCGCTTCATCGGGAGGCAAGGTAAAGATCAGCGGTGTCTTCCCCAACAACTTCTCCCAGAGGCTCATCACCGGGACCGACAAGTCCGTTTTTATCATCAAGTCCGTGAAGGCCTCGACAGCGAGATCCCACAAGAAGCTGCTCTGTCCGATACAGAGCGCCAGCCAGTCCGTGTCCGAGAGGGTGGAGGCGCTCTCGATGATATCAAGGATATACGATTGTCCGGTATCCCTTTTCAGATGCCACAAGATAGGGTCGGACGAGGTCCTCTCTTCCAGGGAAAAGACCCGGCTCTATGACGAGATGCGTGAATATCTTGAACCTTTGAGGCAAAGGCTCAGCGACGAGGGGGCAAGGGCGTATCTCAACATGAGGATATGCACATCGATCAGGGAAGAGATTCTTGATTATATAGAGAGGAACAGCTATGACCTTCTATTCCTCAGGGTGACGCCAGGGAGATTCCCATCCTTTGCAAGGAAGGACTTTTCCATAGAGGTCATGAAGGACTCAGAGTGCAATGTAATATTGTGGAAACCGAAAGGGGCATGATTCAATGGACATCCAGAGATTGGAAGCCATCGAGGTCTTTGACGAGGTCGGTACTACAGAGAAGGGGCTCTCGGAGACCGAGGCACAAAGAAGGCTTGAGAAATTCGGAAGGAACGAGATTAAGAAAAAGGAAACCGTTCCAATGTGGAAAAAGTTCCTCAAACAGCTTACCAACTTCTTCGCCCTGCTGTTGTGGGTGGCCTCTATCATGGCCCTCGTTGGAGAGGTGCTGTCGCCCGGAGAGGGCATGCTCAATTTGGGACTGGCGCTTGTTGCGGTCGTGATGATCAACGGCACCTTCACCTTCTACCAGGAGTACAAGGCAGAGAAGGCCGTGGAAGCGCTCCAGAACATGCTGGCATTCACCGCCGTGGTTATCCGCGAAGGTAAGGAAAGGGAGATACCTTCCGCCGAGATCGTCCCGGGGGACCTCGTCAAGCTTGCCGAAGGAAATCGTGTGCCGGCGGATGCGCGGCTTCTGGAGGCGTATGAGCTCAAGGTCAACAATTCCATATTGACAGGGGAGTCAAGGCCCAGCAAGAGAAATTCTGATGTTTCCGATGAAGACCTCATAGAGTCCGAGAACGTGGTGTTCTCAGGGACTACCGTTGTCTCCGGCAGCGGCATGGGCGTGGTCTACGCCACAGGTTCGTCCACTGAGTTCGGCAGGATAGCCGACCTCACGTCTGAGATAAAGGAGACGCTGACGCCGCTGCAGAAGGAGATATCAAAGTTCATAAAGGTGATCTCCGCGATCGCCATATTCCTAGGGATTTTGTTCTTCTCAACTGGGCTTTTCATAGGCAACTCCTTTTGGGTGTCGTTCATATTTGCCATAGGCATCATCGTTGCAAACGTGCCTGAAGGCCTGCTGCCGACGGTGACCCTGACCCTGTCCCTTGGAAGCCAGAGGATGGCCAGGAGGAACGCGCTGATAAAGTCGCTCAACTCTGTCGAGACACTTGGCTCCACCACCGTGATATGCACTGACAAGACCGGAACTCTCACTCAGAATCAGATGACCGTCAGGGAAGTGTACGCCAACGGAAAAAGATTCTCAGTGACCGGAGGGGGTTACGAACCTACCGGCGACATAATGGAAGGGGACAGCAAGGCGGACATTGAAGGTTCCATGGGGCGCCTGTTAGAGTGCTGCAGCCTCTGCAATGATGCCACGATCACTCACGAGGACGACCTCTGGAACATCATAGGGGACCCAACTGAGGGCGCAATGAAGGTGCTTGCGGCAAAGGTGCTGGATATCGACATGCTCGACGAGGGCAACAAGAGGACATTCCAAGTGCCCTTCGACTCTGAGCGGAAGAGGATGAGCGTTGTTGTGAAAACGGGCTCTGGCCCAGTATGTTACGTAAAAGGCGCGCCGGAATCTATTTTGGAGAGATCCTCAAAGATGATGATCGATGGGGAAGTCCTTGCCTTGGACGAGAGGACGAAGCAGGAAGTGGAGGATGAGGCGCAGAGATTCTCCGACCAGGCGCTGAGGGTGATAGCGCTCTCCTACAAACCTTTGGAGTCAGAGAAGGACAGCTATGACAAGGATGAGCTGGAGAACGGCCTGATATTCCTTGGGCTTGTGGGTATGATTGACCCCCCAAGGACCGAGGTAAGGGACGCGATAGCCAAGTGCAAGAGCGCAGGCATCAAGATTATAATCATTACAGGCGACAACCCTCAGACCGCTCAGGCCATAGCCAGGGCCACAGGCGTGGTCGAGGGGGATGAATGCGTGGCAATCACAGGAAAGGAGCTCAATGATATGAGCGAGGATGACCTCAAAAAGGCCCTGGGTCACAGCGAGGTGATATTTGCCAGGACCACCCCTGAGCACAAGATGAGGATCGTGACAACTCTCAAGGACATGGACGAGGTCGTGGCAGTTACAGGTGACGGGGTCAACGACGCCCCCGCCCTCAAGGCGGCAGACATTGGGGTTGCCATGGGGGTCTCTGGCACCGATGTTGCAAAGGAGGCCGCGGACATGATACTGGTCGATGACAACTTCGCATCCATCGTCAATGCCATAGAGGAAGGCAGGGCCGTGTTCGCCAACATAAGGAAGTTCATATCTTACATCCTCACTTCGAACATTCCTGAGATCGTGCCCTATATTGTCTACGTTCTGGCGGGCGTCCCGCTGCCGCTTACCGTTATCCAGATCCTCACTGTGGACCTTGGCACAGACCTGGCCCCGGCCATCGCCATAGGTGCTGAGCCGCCTGAGCCAGGAGTGATGCAGCAGAAGCCACGTTCAAGGACCGAGCGACTGTTGAAGAAGAACACCCTGTTGCGCTCCTATGGATTTGTAGGCCCGATAGAGGCCGCGGCAGGATTGATAGGGTTCTTCTGGCTGCTGCAGCAGGGGGGATGGGCAGGGGGAGACCTGCCGGCGACGGACCTGCTATACCAGAAGGCGACCACTATATGCCTCACGGCCATCATAGTCTGCCAGATAGCAAACGTCTTCGTGGTGAGAAGCCCAAGATTGTCTATCTTCCAACAAGGGTTCTTTTCAAACAACAAGATAATCATCGGAATAATCGTGGAGATAGTTCTGATAATGCTCTTCGTATATGTGCCCCCCATACAGTCGATACTTGGCACTCAGGCCCTGGGGCTGAAGGAATGGTTGTTCCTTGTGCCTTTCGCAGTGTTCCTTTTCGTGGCTGAGGAGTTCAGGAAGTACATCCTACGAAAAAGGGAAGGCATAAATGTTCCATGAATCATTCTAAAAGAGGCTTTACGATATTTTTTTTAAAAAATATCGTATATTATTCATTAAATTTAATTAATAAAGTATTATTTCCGGGATTAATAATATAAGTACACAAATAGAATATAAACGTTGAATTGCCGTCACCTCCTATTTGTCTTTATCCTTAAGGCAATCGCCATATTGATATTTAACACGCAGGCCTTTACGACCTTTAGCACCAACAGGGCCGTCTCGCTTCAGACGACAAGTGATCTACAGGGTTTGATCTCACTTGAGCCGTATGGTGAGAATGGTATTTACTTCAACGATGATGGAAATGATGGCACATACGAGTTCAACATTACAGACATTCCCCTACAGGTCGTGACTTATGAGAATATCATGAAAATCACCAATAATCTCAACAATGCCGTGAATGTGAAGATACAGGAGCACGGCGGCTATGTTGACAATGTGGGGTTCTCGTCGGATGTGTACAATCTAGAATTAGAAGGACGGACCATCACGGTGGGCGACACGATATATGTAGATTTAATCATAGATGCCACTGGGCTTGAGGGGGTCAGCCTCTTGGACTCCATAGATATTGTTGCATACCAGGATTCGACCGATATCTATAATATTCACCGCCAGGTAGTACTGACCACCTTGGAAGGGGAAGTGTACGACCCCTACCTGAACGACATGCCTGCCAATGCTGCATACCTTGCACAGATCGCTTATGAAATAATTGAGTCGGGCGGCACTATATCTCAGGGCAGTTCCTGTTTTGAGGACATGGGGATTGATCCTGCCATATGGAACAACAACATTAATGGTTACACCTACGAATATTTTGATGACTACGGTGGAGTAATCCATATCAATAACACCCAAGCAAAGATATATATGGAACTTGAAGGTTCAACGATTTCCGTCAATAAGAATAGGGGCATAAAACTATCTATAACGCACGGATACTATTATGTTTTTAATAGGGGCAGTTGGGAACCAAACGCCACGCTTCAGAGCTATTACTAAAATAGTATATAAATAAATTTAATATAAATGTTTCATACATCTATAGAGGATTATGAATAACGGCCTTTTTTAACTTGTGCAAATGGCTGGGGCTATTTTGCACGTTATCGGTGCCCTTGCACCTACCTCATCGCCCTTTTGGGGGATAGTCGGGCGCCTTGGGCGGAAATCCCAAGAAGCGAATGAAAGAGAGGCGGTCGCTCGCCTGGAACTCCAGCCCCTGGTCGGAGAGGCCATACCAGGCCTGGAGGAGAAGGAGCTTGATTATGATGATAGGGTCGATGTAGGGTCGACCCCCATTCGAAGAAGTGTTGTCGTAGATGCCATAAACGATCTTTTTAAATGGATTCCAGTTGATAAGCTCGTACACGCGGGACATCCTATCACCCAGGGCAGCGACCTTTTGGTACTGCTGCTTGAGGATCTATTTTTCAAATGATGCCATGTAAAACCATGAAAACCAATATATAAACCTAGCCGATTAGGGAAGGGTTATCAAAAAACTCTATTCTATATTAAATTAGGGCAAATTATATATTTTATCTATGACCTCAAAAAATCCATGGACTTAAGGCGTGCCCTTTCCCTCATGTTACTGATAGGGCTGATCTCGTTTGTATTGGTTCCTACTGTGACTAGCGACGACTCCCTGACCAACTTGGAGATCAAGGTCGCCCCCACCAGCATTCAGATGCTATCGGGAGAATCTGCACAACTGGAAGTAAAGATAATCATAATTCATTCCCGCTGTCCGCTACAGATTGACGATACAGAGATAATTTTGCCAGATATCCTTGTCATCTCCGAGGAGACAGAATGGGAATCCCCCGAGGACGACATATTCATCAAGACACTAACGCTTGAGGCAGTTGAGGAGGGGTCGGGATATATCAGCATCGTCAGGGACTGTCCCAGATACGGGCTTTTGGAAAAGAAGGTGCCCGTGCTAGTAGGCGAAGGTGTTCTGCCTGGGATGGTAGACGAAGGGCCTCCAGAGTTCGTATGGTCCCAAATCAAGGACATGAAGCTAACGGAGATCGCACAGTATTATGGCCTAGATGTGGCTGATGTTATGTCCAGCTTGGGCATTAAGGGAGCGGAGGAACTTACCGGGCAAGATATAAAGAAGTCCTATGGAATATCAAACGATCAGCTCCAGAGCACGCTTGAGCAGCTATTCGACGAGAACTACAAGATTGAAAGCTCAAGAAAGACCATAGACCACGAACTCTTCATAAAGGACTATGTATTTATGCTGTTGCTCTTGGTGTCCTTTTTTCTCTTCATATTAAAGAAATACCAGGCCAGGTACCTAACTCTCCTAATAGCGCTTCTCTATTTTGGATTCTACAAGGAGGGGTGCATGTGCCACATAGGGGCAATAGGCAACCTCTTCCTAAGTGAGATAGACATTATTAAATTACACTGGATTGTGCTGGTCTTCGTGCCGGTCATCTTCAGTCTGCTGTTCGGCAGGGTGTTTTGTGGATGGGTATGCTTCTTCGGCACGGTACAAGAGTTCATCTACGAGCTTAGGAAGAAGGCATTTCCTAAGATGAAACATTATGAAGTTCCAAGATCCTTACATCTGCTTAAGTTCTTAGTCCTGTTCGCTGTCGTATATTACGCCCATGCGTTCTCCAGACAGGTGTTTTGCGATTATGATCCATTTCTGTACATATTTACACTTGACTTTGGGTTGGGTATTGTTGGCATCCTGACAATCTTGTTATTAATTTCCTCTTTCTTCATAGAGCGGCCTTTTTGCAAGCTCTTTTGCCCATTGGGCGCCCTGTTATGGATCACCGAGAAGATCCCCCTCTTCAGGGTCAAGGTGGACAAGAAGAACTGCATATCCTGCGGGCTTTGCAACAAGGTATGCCCAATGAACAAGGACATCCCAAACGACAAGGGCGAGTGCATATGCTGTGGAAAGTGCATAGACAGGTGTAAAAAGGGATTTGTGAAGTATAGATTTCTTTAATTAATTCAAAAAAAGTTCGAGGGAAAATATCCCCTCGAGAGAGTGATATGCGTTACCATCTACAAGATGGTGTATATATATTTGATATATCCGAATATAAATTTTTCTAATTAGTATTTTAATGAATAATATTTTGAAATAATATCAATATAATAAATAATATTTATGAAATAGATTACATTTCTTAAATATTATTGATATCTTCATATTTTTTATAGAAAAATATTCATAAAATTAGGAATTTAAGCCCAGAATATTGGGACAATTTTCAAAAAAATAATATGATGATGTTAGTCTGAACGTATCATTACCAGCATCATCTTGTATGGTTCTATTGCCTTCAAAGCATGAGGTAAGTTTGCAGGCATAATGGTCATTTGCCCCTTTTTGAGGATTACCGATTCTTTTCCAATGGTGATCTCCGCAGTGCCATCGATGATGTACACCAGCGCATCATATGGTGTTGTGTGCTCACTAAGCCCCTCTCCCTCATCGAACGAGAATATCGTCACTGTGCCCGCCCTCTTCTGAAGTATTGTCCTGCTAACAACGGCCTCATTCTGATACTCCACCAATGACTCCATGTCGCTGGCCTTTGACCTGAGGCCCTCGTTCTCACATCCTTTGCATCCTTCTTTACATGCCATCATTTCACCTTTAGTGCAGTAATGCCCTCATGTCAGATTCGACATCGGTGTTTGGCCTAAGACCAAAGTTTTCCACAAGAACGTTCAATACGTCCTTGGATACAAATGCCGGCAGCTTTGGGCCCAACATTATGTCTTTTACCCCAAGATGCAACAGGGCCAGAAGTACCAATACGGCCTTTTGTTCGTACCATGCGATGTTGTAGGCTATCGGAAGTTCATTTACATCCTTGAGACCAAATGCCTCTGCAAGCTTCAGGGCCACGACAACCAGAGAGTATGAGTCATTGCACTGCCCGGCATCCAGCACTCTGGGTATGCCACCTATATCGCCCAGGTCCAGTTTGTTATACCTGTACTTTGCACAGCCCGCCGTAAGGATGATGGCCTCCTTTGGAAGTGCCTTGGCAAACTCTGTGTAGTATGAACGTTCCTTGTGCCTTCCATCGCATCCGGCCATTACCACGAATTTGCTTATATCGCCGTTCTTTATCGCACCTACCACCTTGTCTGCAACAGATAGAACGGAATCGTGGGCAAATCCGGTCCAGACCGTGCCTTCTTCCAGCTGCGTTGGAGGCTTAGATCTCTTTGCAATTTCTATAATTTCACTGAAATCCTTGCTGCCATCGACTTCAGGTATGTGCTTCACGCCCTCGAACCTTGCCGCTCCGGTAGTGAATATCCTGTCAACATAGGATTCTTTTGGCCTGACTATGCAATTGGTCGTCATGAGTATGGGGCCGTTGAAACTATCGAACTCCTCTTTCTGCTTGTACCATGAACCGCCATAGTTACCTACAAGATTTTCGTATTGCTTGAATATGGGGTATGCATTGGCAGGTAGCATCTCACCGTGAGTGTATACGTCAATGCCCGTTCCCCTGGTCTGCTCCAGCAACATATGTAGGTCTCTCAGGTCATGCCCACTTATCAATATGGCTGGATTTTTGCCAACACCAATGCTCACCTGTGTGGGTTCGGGATTTCCATAAGTCTCAGTGTTTGCCTTGTCCAGCAATGCCATGATGCTGACGCCGTTCTTCCCGCATTCAAGGACCAATGATGTCATCTCTTCAACAGATAGGTCGTTGAGCGTGGAATCCAGTGCCTTATACATGAACGCTGTGACCTCATTATCCCTATATCCAAGTATTGCGGCATGATGGGCATATGCTGCAAGACCCTTAACACCATAAGTCAAAAGCTCGCGCAGAGAACGCACATTGGCATCCTCTGTTGACAACACGCCAACGCTATAGGACATGATCTCATCCGCGCCTATACTGGCTGCCTTGGGAACATTGCCACTTGGAGCCTCGCCTGAGAGGCCGTCCCTATAATCCAAGGCCTGTGAGATCTTTTCCCCTAGATCATCTGGATCAAAATTTGTGTTGGTCAGAGTAGAGAACAGAGATTCCATAACGAAATCGTCCATTTTCTCGTCATCCACAGAATTCCGGATCCTGAAGTACGCCAATCCTTTTAGGGCAAATATAAGCTTGTCCTGAAGATCCGCCATCTCGGCGGTCTTGCCACAAAACCCTGCCCTGGTACATCCCTCTCCATTGAGGGCCTCTTCACACTGGTAACAAAACATCCTTTCAATCTCCTAATATATTAATTATACTTAGTATATATACAATACCTTTATATAATAAGCAGTTTCTAAATGTATATCATGAAGCAATGCACAGTGTACAAGACACTCTCGATAATAGGCAAAAAATGGACGCTGCTGATACTGTTGGAGTTGTATAAAGGGAAGAATGATAAAAAGCACTTCAACGAGCTTAAGAAGAAGGTGGAAGGGATCACTCCGAAAGTATTGTCTGAAAGGCTTAGTGAGCTGGAGGCAGAGGAACTGATCAATAAGGAAATAGACGATTCAAGGATGCCGGTAAGATGCCTCTATTCGCTGACGGAGAGCGGAAGGGAGCTGATCAGGGTGGTCCACGACATAAAGCTATGGGGACTTAAATGGAAGTTCGAGAACGAGGAGTGTTATATGACACAATGCAAGAACTGCGTCTTATAGCGCTTTTGACATATATGGGCCATCCCTTTCATAACCATGCTTGCGATAGTAGCCCCTCACGCCTATGCCGGATATGATTATCATCTTATCCATATCGTATTCCTCAATAGCGATGCGTTCAGATTCCTTCAACAGCTTGTTTCCGTACCCCTTGTGCTGCCACCATGCCCCGTCGGATTTCCCAATTGGGACCATCGGCCCGTAGACGTGTAGCTCCCGGATAAGGCCGGAGGAAGATGTTATCTCCTTCCTAAATACGTGGTCTCCCGGGGACCTCAGTCTGATGAAACCTATCAGCGCGTCGTTCCTGGTGTCTTCATAGCTTAGGAACTCCTCGGTGCCCCCAGAGGCCTCGTAGGTCCTTCTTATTAGCTTGACGTCGTCCTCTTGGGGATCTATGCCGTCCTTGTAGCACCTCTGCCCTATCTCCCTGCATCTGATGCATCTGCATCGCAAGCCCCGTCTTTTCATCTCTTCCTCGACCATCTGGCCCATGTTGGACTTCATTACACCAGCAGCTATCTTGGTCGTGGGGATGTCCCTTTGTATCCTCATGGTCCTTACCCACTCCGGCATCAGGGACTTGGCCTTGACCAAAAGCTCCACTGTCTCCTCTGTCGTATAAGGGGTGTACGTTCCAGCAAGGTAATCGTCGTAGAGCTCCGTGTTCTCCAAGACAAGGCATGTGTAGAACTTGATCATGTCGGGCCTGTATGCGGGGTCATCGAAGATCCTCTCGAATGTCCTGATATCCCTCTCCGGGTTGGAGCCTGGAAGGCCCGGCATCATGTGATAGTTGATCTTGAAAGCCTGGTCCTTCAGCAGGGCGGTCGACTCCTTCACGTCTGCCGTGGTGTGCCCTCTCTTCACCTTTGAATAGATAAAATCGTAGACTGTCTGAACGCCAAGCTCGACGCGAGTGCCACCATATGATAGCATCCTGTCTATATGGGGTCTCATGGCCCAGTCAGGCCTCGTCTCAAACGTAATGCCGATGCACCTGTTCCCGGAGGTCTCATTTGCCTCCTGTGCGTCCTCGAGCAAGAGGGGACGGCGCGCTAGCAGGTCTGCCGCCTCTTTAGGCACGTCCTTATCGTCGCTTGGAAAGAGGCAGGAGAATATGGCGTCTGAGCTAATCTCTTTATTATAGAAATTCATTGCACTAAGGCACTCCCTGACAAAATACTCCTGATAGTCCAGGTCCTGTGAGGGGAAAGTACCCCCCATGACGATAAGCTCGATCTTGTCCGTGGGATGGCCGACCGCCTGCAACTGCTCTATCCTCCTGTAGACCTGAAGGAAGGGGTGGAAGTTGTTCTGTATCGCCCTCATGGCAGCGGGCTCGTGGCCAGTGTAGGACTGTGGAACATCCTGCTCGGGTCCCCCTGGGCAATATGTGCACTTGCCGTGCGGGCATGGGGCTGGGCGCGTCATGACAGCGATGACTGCAACGCCGGACATTGTCCTCATCGGCTTTCGCTGAAGAAAGGGGAGATTCACGCCATAATGCGCCATAATGTCTGAGTTGGAGGGTATCCTTCCAAGCTCGTACTTCTTTGCTACCCGCACCTTCTCGTTCTGCAAGGTGTTCTTGTCCTTGATCGTCCCATCCTCTATCAGGGAGGATATCTCATCAAGGGCTTCCTCAAGCTTGCTCACCTTCTCACATCCTGAGAGAGAGGTATCCGATAGTGTTCACAATTATGGAATACGGTAAGAAGATAGCGACAGCTATTGGTGTTATTATGAAAACGTATGTTGGCATATAGCTTATTGAAAAGTATAGCGCGGCTCCCGTAGGGACGAGCACCAATGCCAGGGGCACTATGTATATTATTATTGAGAAGAGCGGGTGCAGCAGTGCGGTCTTGGTGCTGATGGCCACGTTCTTTCCGATGATGCTGCCATCTACCACACTAGATGCTATTGTGTAGCTCCAAAGGAAACCTAGGACGAACGGTATTGCAACATAGTATTTTCCATAACTCGATGTCAAATAATAGGCCAAGAGCATGACTATGGCAAAGGGTATCAATGAAAATGCGAATCCGTTCGCGCCCTTTCTACCGCCTATGTCAAACGATATCGTTCCCCTTTTAAGGCCGTCGCTTATCATGCCTGATATGGAGCAAATGGCGTAGAGCACGAACACGACGTAAATTATGAAAGACGCAAGGAAGAGGTCATACCATATCCCCAATATGTTCTCCAAGGCCTGATAAGAGCTAAAGCTGTAATACTGCGAGATGTCCCTGATCTCAAATGCGGGTAGAGTGGTGAAGTTGAATATCAGCGCCACGCCGATGATGAAGACCGTGGGTATTATCATAGGGGCCATTAGTTTTAAGAAACTCTCCATATACACGTCCCATGACATTCCGTATATTTGTGAAATAGATGGTTTCTGCAATATTTTCGCCCCGTTATCACATTAAAAGGTAATTATATATGTCTATTTTCTTACAATATCTATTTAAATAACTTTTCGACAGTAATTCTTGGTATAATGAAGATTATAACGACCATTTTAGGTACAGCACTTTTCGATGATGAGAAAAACGTCCTCTCTTACATAGAGTTCCCCAAGGACCCCGAAGAGATATCGGAGATATTGTTCCAGATAGACCAGGGCAATCTGCCCGAATGCTTGGAAGCCCTCAGGAAAGAGGATATCGAATACAGCGACAGCGCCACCATAGCAGAGATCCTGGGATGTAGGGCCTTGTCACTGGAGGAGAGGCAATCCGCCCTAAGCAAGATGGAAAACGTCGCTGTAGCGGATCTGGACCTAAAACGGAGGGCCGCCATATCACTTGTAAGAAAACAGCTAAATGTGGCCTCATCGTCCAAGGACCTCTCATTATCCCAAGCGATCAACGCAGTGGACGAGCTGGACCAGACCATAAATCTGTTCACTGAGAGGCTTGTGGAGTGGTACGGCATACACTTTCCCGAATTGGAGCGGGTGGTCACAGACAATCTGAAGTACTGCGAGATGATAGAGAGATACGGTTTCAGGGACGAGATGGAGGACGAGGCTGTGGCAAAGGCGGCCGAGAACAGCATTGGCGCCCAGATATCGCTCGAGGACATGAACGAGATAAGGAAGATGGCGGGCGCGGCCGTCAAGATGGGAGAGATCAGGCAGGAATATTCCGATTACATAGAAGAGAACGTCTCAATGATTGCGCCGAACATGACCGCGCTTGTTGGCCCCCTGATATCGGCCAGGCTGATATCGCTGGCGGGCGGGATGAGGAATCTGGCCCAAAAACCCGCCTCCACCATCCAGATGCTGGGTGCGGAGAAGGCCTTGTTCAGGCACTTAAAGACCGGGGCCAAGCCGCCAAAGCACGGCATAATATTCCAACATCCAGACATCCACAACGCCAAGCCGTGGCATCGAGGCAAGATCGCCAGGACCCTGGCGTCAGAGTTGGCAATAGCGGCCAGGGTTGATTACAACTCGGGCGGCATGGTGGCAGATTCACTCTCAAAGAAGATCCAGGAAAGGATAGAGGAGATAAAGAAGAAGTATCCCTACCCTCCAAGGGGAAAGTCAAAGAAGAGGGGTGGCAGGAGATGAAAAGGATCTTCCACAACGTCTACAGGGACGACCAGGGCATAATGACAAAGAACCTGGTGAAAGGCAACAGGGTGTACGGCGAGAAGCTTCTGGAGCACGAGGGCGTCGAGTACAGGGTATGGAATCCTTTCAGGTCCAAGCTTGCGTCAGCCATCATGTGCGGGATGGGTGCGCTGCCGATAAAGGACGACACAAAGGTACTTTATCTGGGTTCTGCCACGGGCACCACGGTCTCCCACATATCCGACATAGCCGCAAACGGCGTCATCTACGCTGTCGAGTTCGCGCCAAGGTCCATGAGGGACTTTCTCCCGCTTGCAGAAAAGAGGGGCAACATCGTTCCCATACTCGGGAACGCCAAGGACCCCCAGCAATACGCCGCCTTCCTGGAAGAGGTCGACCTTATTTACCAGGACGTCGCCCAGGTGGAACAGGCTGAGATCCTCCTTAGAAATCTGCCCTTCCTCAAGAAGGGAGGACATATCATGCTCTGCATCAAGGCCAGGAGCATTGATGTGACCAAAGATCCCGCCAAGATATTCAAACAGGAGATGGAAAAGCTAAGGACTGAGGTAGACATTATCGGCACCATAGACATCTCTGGTTTCGAAAAGGACCATACCTTTGTGGTAGGGATTAAGAGATAACTCTCGAGGAGGCTTCCTTACTGCCTCGCGCCCGGCCCTGCCGATGTTTTCCCCAAAATGATGTATCTGTTCAAACTTCTGATGGAAACCTGCGGCAAGTTCAACGGGATGCAGCTCATTCTCATTCGTCTTGTACCACTTGATCAAGTTGTCCATCTTTCCTCGATTTCAAGATAACGCGTGGGCACAAACCCGGTCCCGGCAATGAAAGCGCCTACATGTCTAAAACTTCCTGCGACGTCATCATCGATGTTTTGCATAATTATTGAATCTATTTTTTTGATAAACTTGATATTGATGTCTCAGCAGCAAATTCATGCAAAAATAATTAGGTTTTGACCCTTTTTGATTTTATAATATTATCAAGGTCTTCAAGAACTATTATATTTTATGAAGTTCTATTGAATACAGGGATATTGACATGGATGGCATCTTCTTGGCCGCGGTCGGGGTCTCTATTGTGGTCCTGCTATACGCTTCGGCATGGTTCTCTAGGGCGGAGACTGCCCTTACACTTACCACTTCTGCCCAGATAGCGGCAATGAGCCAGGAGGGCAAGGACGTTTCCTACCTAATATCTATAAAAAGAGACCTTAACAGGACAATAGTCACGATACTGATAGGAAACAATCTCGTCAACGTGCTTCTATCTTCTTTGACCGCCATCGTGGCAAACTCGCTATTCAGGGTGTGGGGGGTCACTGTTGCTGTGGGGGCGCTCACCTTTGTCCTGATAGTCTTTGGGGAGATAACGCCGAAGTCGCATGCGGTAATGGCGCATGAGGAGGTCGCGCTAAAAAATTCCCATCCATTGCATTCCATGTCGCGCCTGATGGGGCCGCTCATATCGCTGTTGATCATGATCTCAGAGCAGATCCTCCGGATTGCGGGGGAAAGGGTCGAGAGGAACAGGCTTCTCTTTTCGGACAGCGCAATAAAGGACCTGGCCACCCTGGGCGAGCAGGAGGGCGTGTTAAAAAAGATCGAGAAGGACATCATACACAATGTGTTCTCCTTCGGGGACCTAAAGATAGGGGAGATAATGCTGCCCAAGGAAAAGGTGATCTCGGCCAACATAAATACCAACATAAGCAAGGCAAAGGATATGGTGATCAGGCATGGATACACCAGGATACCTGTGGACAACGGGGATGGGGACATAGTTGGCGTCCTCTACTCAAAGGACGTCCTTAATGTAAAAAAAGGCTCCGTTGGGGAGAGGATGAGAAAGCCCTTCTACATATCCGAGCATGAGGACATCACGACCACCTTTGAGCAGATGAAAAAGAATCGCATACATATGGGTATAGTGCATAACGATGATTTCAAATTTATCGGCATAGTTACCTTAGAGGACATCATAGAGGAGCTGGTGGGAAACATCCGCGATGAATACTATGAGCGTCATAAATAATATCCATGACGTGCAAGCTAATCTGGGCATTATGTATACTTGCCTCGCCCGAAACCCAGAACACTGTCGCAATGAGGGCAATAGTACATTATCTCCTGTTTAAGAAATCCCGCACCCTTTGTCTCTATGCGAATGTTCTTCAAGTCGAGCTCGCCTTTGCAGAACGGACAAACTGGCATTATTACCATATATATCAACATGATATATAACACATTTGACCTTGGTCGGCAATATGGCGTATAGGGCGGCCAAGGAATTCACATTTCTTCAAATGTCCAGCGTAAGCTGCCTGAAGCGCCCGACGGTCTTCCATGACCTTCTTACGAAGAAGGGCATCTCCTCGCCACTCTCGTCAATGAACTCAAGGAATCTGCAGGTGTTCGGATCGCTCGGATATCCGCTGCCGATGCTCACGCCCCACCTCTCCTGGGCCATGGCGTCTATATGCGATATCATAGTGTCCCGATTCACCTTGGCCACAATGGAGGCGGCAGCCACGCAGGGATAATCCTCATCTGCCCTGTGCCTAGCTGTGACGTTAGTGTTCCCCAAAAGCTCCCTGAGCTCCTGACTGAAACGCTCCTGGTTGGTGTCGCAACAGTCGACAAGTATCCTGTCCATGTTATATGGCAGTCTGTCGACCGCCTTTACGAACAGGTCTTTCTCGATCTGATTGAGCGTCATTGAGGTCCTTAGCTCGTCTATCATTGAAGCACCGATCCTCTCAACGGAGAGCTCGCAGCAGGTCTTGATTGACTGGTATAGGCGCTCACGGCGCCGCGGTGTAAGCTTCTTGGAGTCCTTTACGCCCAGTTCCATAAGCTCCTCCTCGTCCGCCACCAGGATCGCGGCAACGACGAGAGGCCCCAGGACTGGCCCCCTGCCCGCCTCGTCCGCGCCGATCATAGCGGCGCCTCTGGGTCCAGCTCTTCGAGAGTGCCCACGACCAGATCTGGAAAGGGGCCCTTCTCCGGTATGTCCTTCTTTCTGTGGACGCCCGTCTCCACCATGATTGAGCGCAATCCCGCGTTCATCGCTCCGGCCACATCGTTATCGTATCTGTCCCCTATCATTATCACTTCTTCGGGATCCATGCCCAGCAAAGAGAGGGAGCGTTCGAATATCAGGGAGTGGGGCTTCCCCATAACTATGGGCTCCTTTCCAGAGGATACGGATATTGAAGCCACGATGGCACCGGCCCCGGGGGCAAGCCCCTCAGGGGTTGGAAGAGTGGTGTCGGTGTTCGTGGCAATATATAGCGCGCCCGCTCGGATGGCCAATGAGGCCTTCTTCAGCTTCTCATAGTCAAAGCTTCGGTCCAGGCCCACGACCACACAGTCTGGTGAATCCTGGACCATTTCAATCCCTTTATTGGATAGGATTTCTATGAGACCCTGCTCCCCCACCACCAAGACCCTCTCTATATCACTGCTCTGAGATATAAAATCGGCCGCCACCAGAGAGGAGGTAACGACATCCGAAGGGTTCAAGCGGATTCCAAGGCCCTCCATGTCCTTGCATATGACTTCCTGGGTCCTTGTGGAATTGTTGGTCACCAAAAGAAATGGAATATCGGCCTCTCGAAGCTTGGAGAGAAAGGCGACGGCTGAAGGAATGGGCCTATCGCCTAACTTTATGACCCCATCGATGTCTATTAGATAACCCAACCCCATCGGGTGGCCTCACTTGTCGACTATTCCGTTCTCGGTCACCATGAAAAGAGCCTCTCCCTCGGGGAGTGACGGCGAATCCACAAGCCTCGCTATCCTCTGGCCCTGCTTGCTCTTTCTGAGATACATCCTCAGCGTGGCCGAATGCCCAAGAACATGGCCCCCCACCGGCCTGGTGGGGTCCCCAAAGAACGCATCGGGCTTGGATGAGACCTGATTGGTGACATATACGCATGAATCATAAAGATTGGCTATCTTGTGCAGCTGGCGAAGATGCATCCCAAGCTTTTGCTGCCTCTCTGCCAAGGTGCCCCTGCCGACGAATTCCGCTCTGAACATCGATGTGAGAGAATCGACAATAAGGAGCCGGCATCCCTGATTCTCAAATAGCTCCTCGGCCCTTTCAGCAAGAAGTATCTGGTGGCTGGAGTTGAAGGCCCTGGCAACGTGTATCTTCCTAAGCGCCTCCTTGGGGTCCATTTCTAGGTGGGTAGCGATCTGCATGATCCTCTCCGGCCTGAAGGTGTTCTCTGTGTCGATGAACACGGCGCAGGCCTCAAGCCCCCCCTTCTCCTTGGGAAGCTGCACCGTGACCGCGAGCTGATGCGCTATCTGCGACTTGCCGCTTCCGAACTCCCCAAAGGCCTCGATTATTGCCTGGGTCTCGAATCCGCCGCCTATGAGGGTGTCCAGTCGCTCGCTGCCAGATGTGATATGGCCTATCATCTGTCTTTTTTCATAGACCTCCTCGCCGGAGATGAAGCCCCCCACATCGGCGGCCTTTCGGGCCGAAGCTATTATCTTGGCCCCAGTGGGCTCTGTCACCTCTGCCACGTCCCGTAGCTCCATAGGTGATGAAACTGCTATAGACTCTATGGTGGTGAATCCTGCCGACCTCAACTTCTCGGCTGTGACAGGTCCAACGCCTGGAAGGTCCTCAATGTTCTTTATCTCCTCGCTCATCTAATCTACTCCTTTATTAAATCCAATAATCTGTATGATTCGTCTATGTCATCCATCTTCTCGGCAGATTGGGCATAGAACTCCACCCGCTGCCCGTTTGAGAACGTCCTGGCCACCAGATTGTACTCTGAGCCCACTTCAAGCCCGTCCTCCCCAAGGTAACCTGTGACAGATGAGCTGCCATCGTCCAGCCTCAGCATGCTATATCCCTTGACGGGCATTGCATGCCTGACAAGGCCCCTGATGTTGACGACCGTCTCCGGCTCGACATCCTCGAGCAGGACATCGGGCGGGCTCAAGAGCTCGTCTATCGAGGGATACTCATCGTTGCTTGGGACCACGGAACTTGCCCTTAGCTCGCTGCCCTCAAGCTCCCCCTTGTAATTTACCAGGTCCCCTGTAGAGAATGGCTGCTCCTCGGCCAGGATGGTGATACCTCCCTCTTTTGTAATGGCCTTAATGGCGCCGTCCTTGATCTCCACAACCCTTGCCAGCCCCTCCGGCCTTAGGGTATAGAGGTCTATTTCAGGCAACTTGGGCATGAGCCTGCCGGAACGGCCCACACTGATCTCGACCCCATCAAGGCCCTCCCTGGCCCTGCAGCCCTCGATCACCACTGTAGTGCCGACCGGTATGGACTGCGCTGCCTTGGCCTTGTCGTCCCACAGGGACACCCTGCAGGACTGTGAGCCATCGTCAAGCTCTATCGACGAGACGAGACCAACGCTGCCGTCGTCCCTCTCGAAGGTCCTCATCTCATAAGACTGATTAACAGTGCCGCAGACCGTGAAGAACTGCATGTCGGACGTTATCTCCGATATCTTCACTTCTGTGTGCACCTTTGGCAAGGAAAGCCCCTCAGTGTCGGGGTCCAGGTCTATCCTTGTGTATGAGCTTGTCTGTACCTCAAGCCCGTTGAAACCATATTTCGAATAACAGTTAACTATCTCAACGACGTCGCCGACAGAAACGTCTGCCATCTTCTCTGCGTTCTCGTTCCAAAGCGAGACCCTTACCTGCCCGGTGCCGTCCTTCAGGAATAGCGAGCACACCTTGAAGGTTCTGCCGTCCCTGCTGTACTCCCTCACGTCGGACACGTTCATTACCGCGCCCACGATCTTTATGTCGCCCATGCCTTCCTGGAGAGAGCCAATCTCAACCCTTTCGGTCCTCCTCTCCTGGACATCGACAGCCTCATCACTGGATTCTATGCTCCCCCTTCTTTGAACGGTAAGCTCTATATTTCCGTTGAGGCCCTTCTTTGCAAAGCCGCCGTGCACTCTCACGACGTCCCCTTCCTTGAGCCCGCTCGCATCGTCAACCTTGTCGTCCCACAGCACCACAGGGATGGACCCGGACTCGTCCGAGAGCTCAAGTCGCTGGACCTTTCCCACCGTGTCGGTAGTCTTTCTCATGAACTCCTTGGGTTCCGACCTTCTCGTTATCTTCCCCAACAGATCGATGTTTGTCGTGCCCTCTATGATGTCTGATATCTTGATCTTGATGTCGGTGGGCTTTTCGATCAGCTCCAATCCCAGCTCCGATGCCAGGATGGTAACTGCCCCCTCCCTTGTCAGGAGCCCTTGGAACTCCTTTATCTTGGCCTTTATCCTAGCCTCGAAGTCCTCCTTCGCTATCTTTCCCTCGAAAGGCAAATAATCGTCGCCCATATTATCACATCTCTATTGCATTGAATGGACAGACCTGTTCACAGACGCCACAGTTGACGCAAAGAAGGTCGTCTATCTCAGCTTTTTTCTCCTCCTCGTTGAACAGCATCGCAGGGCAACCGAGCTGATTGATGCATACTTTGCATCCCCTGCACGTGTCCTTGTTAACATGATATCCCCTTTCGGACGGCTTGGGTTTTTCCAAGAGAATGCAAGGCCTCTTTGCAACTATCACCGCAGGGCCGTCGTGCTCATTTGCCCTTGTTATGGCCTCCTTGGTCGCCTCAAGGTCGAACGGGTCCACTTCCTGAGTATATGCGCCCATGGCGTCGCATACCTTGACCAGGTCTATCATCGGTGCCGGATCCATTGTGGCGCTCAGACCGCTTCCGGGATTCGGTTGGTGGCCCGTCATCGCGGTGGTCCTGTTGTCAAGTATCACCACGGTGATGTTGTGCCTGTTATAGATCGCGTCCACAAGCGGAGGCAACCCGGTGTGGAAGAACGTCGAATCCCCTATGGTGGCTATTACCTCCTTGTTTCCCGCCGCGGCGAAGCCGCAGGAGATCCCAATGCTGCTTCCCATGCAGAACGTGGAGTCGACCGCGTTGAGGGGAGGCATCATGCCAAGGGTGTAGCATCCGATGTCGCTTGGTTTTATCCAATCCTTGGACGTCTTCTTGATACAGTAAAAGGTGGCCCTGTGCGGGCATCCCGGGCACAGCATTGGCGGCCTTGGGGGAAGCTCTACCTCCAATTCCAGATCGGGCCGCTTCTCATTTTTGAGCGAGAACGCGTCCTTTACGCCATCCAACACTATCGAGGTGTTCAGTTCCCCCACCCTTGGAATGAACTCTTTTCCCATGATCCTGACATTGAGTCCATTGTCATAGGCCAGAGCCTTGAGCTGATTCTCGACGATGGGTTCCATCTCCTCCACCACGAGGACGGCATCCTTGTCCTTGATAAAGTCCAAGAGAGCCTTGTTGGGCAGTGGATGCATGGTGCCGAGCTTGAACAGGGCGAAATCTTCGCCTATCTTGCCCAACACCTCCTTTACATAAGCGTATGAGATGCCGCTTCCTATTATGCCCGTCCTGCCCTCGCCCTCCACCCAGTTGTAGGGGCTCTTCTCGAACATCTCCCTGGTCTTCTCTATCTTTTCCAGCAGTTCGGGATGCAGCTTTCTCGCATGGGCCGGTATCGTCACGCGATGGGAGACGTCCCTTTTGAACTCGGGGCCTTCGTTCTTTGCCCCAACCTTGCCCACCTCGACATCGGCCCTGCAATGGCAGGTCCTGGTCGTGGGTCTCAGCATTACCGGCAAGGCCGTCTCCTCTGATATGTCAAAGGCATTCTTTGTCATCTCGTAGGCCTCTTGTGGCGATGCGGGCTCCAGGGTCGGGAGATTGGCTAGTAAGGAATAATATCTGTTGTCCTGCTCGTTTTGTGATGAGTGGCAATAGGGGTCGTCTGCGCATACTATAACAAGACCACCCTCCACTCCTGCATAGGTAAGTGTCATCAAGGCATCCGAAGCAACATTGAGGCCCACGTGTTTCATGGTAGTCATTGCCCTCAGTCCGGACCAGCTGGTCCCGATGCAGACCTCCAGGGACACCTTCTCATTGGTCGAATATTCCATGAAGACCCCATGTTCCTTAGCGTGTTTAGCCACATAGCCCGGGATCTCGGATGAAGGCGTGCCGGGATAGGCCGCCACAACGCTTACACCTGCCTCTATCGCTGCTCTTCCAATAGCTTCGTTGCCCATCATTAGTAACTTCATAGAATCTCCAATGAAATGATGAATTAAAAAGGATATAAAGGTTTTCTTAGTGATAGACTAGAGCATTGCTCATACCTTATAGCCTATCTTCCCTATCAGGTCCTTCCTTTCCTCTCTTTGTTGCTCTGTCTCTATCGAATCCGCCGAGGTGCCATCAACGATGCCCACTACAAAATTACCCAGGTCCGTGGTGCCTATTACCACCTGCAGGGGGTTTTCAGACGCCCCGTAGACGTTGCAAACGGTAGGGTAATCCTTGACAGTGTTGAGGACGTTTATCGGGAAGGCATCCTTCATCATAATAACGAAAACGTGGCCTGCACCTATCTCTAAGCACGCCTTTGATGCCAACTCCCTGAGCTCGTCATCATTTCCCTCCGCTCGGACCAGCCTGGGCTTTGCCTCGTTCATTGCTATTCCAAACTTTATTGAGGGAGTGGTCGTCTTGAGCTTGACGGCCAGATCGTCGATAGTGAAAATCGAAAAATTTCCTTGCCCGATTATACATTCGATACCTGGGCCCTTTTCTATATCTACAGCCTTTAGGTCCATGTAGGGAAATAACATCTGAAATTAATAAATCCTTGTGAAATAAATTAAATATAAAAAAAGTAGAATGAAAGTCTACTGTGTCAATTACACTGGTAGATCCTATCATGATTGGGCACGCAATAGTTCTTAACTATCTCTTCCTGAGCCCTCTCCTCTGATATTTCACCGGTCTCTAATCGATTGAAAATGTCTTCCCATTTCGTTCTCTTCATGATAGTCACTCCGAATAAAATTCTGAAGAAGTGTTAATAAAGGTTATTGTCGAAAATAAGAATATATAAACTATTATTTTATATGTTTCAATATCTTCTCGGACCCACGCAAAATTCTTCTATCATTTTCGAACGACAATAGCTCATGGGCCTCTGGGGCCGGCAGGAATGTGTAACTGTCAAATATATATTCCAATGCAACTTTGTTGTTCTTGGCATGTCCAATGAAGTAATACACGTCCTTTGTGAAAGGGCCTTCCCTGTCGCTGGCGCTGTAGCGCGTCTTTCCAATATACTCTGATACTTGAAGCGAGCATACGCCGGACTCCTCGCACACCTCCCTTGAGGCCGCCTCAGGAAATAGTTCCATGCTATCAACCCCTCCTTTGGGCAATACCCATGTCTTTTCATCCTTTCTTCTCAACAAGAGCACCGTGCCCTTGTAATAGACAACGCATCCGGCGGAGATCCTGTAGTTGTCTATGGGTGCGGGAAGGGAGTAGATATTGCACATTCTAAGCGCCTGCTCTGCCATCTGTGATGAATAGAGCTCCGTGGGGCACAGGTCCACCCCATCGGCCGGTGGCTCTATCGCATCCCCACTAACGAACACCTCGATGCCCTCTTTTATGTACCTCTCCATTGCCTTTTCTAGCTGCCACTCGTCGTCTATTAGTAGTGTCTTCAAACCCCCGAACGCGTATGACTGTAACAGGTCGATGTAATTACATGCCATGGGAGATCTCAGGACCAAGAGGTCAACCTTGCATCCCCTTTTCATGAAAAGAAGGCAGGATAAAAAGTCCCTGTAATCCCTTATGATCGCACAGCCTTCGCCCTGTACGCCATATGGAAGGCCCCCAGGTCCAGGGAGGGAGCGATGGAACAGATATGCATTCTCCCATATGATCTCAATGCCGATGTTGGTCTCATAATCGACCAGGTCCACCACACCGCCAAGTCCACAGATGGCATCGCCGATATGGCAATTCAGCTCCATCGATGTCATCTCGAAATCCTTTGTGATCCTTTGGGACGACACCCTGAAAGTGCCTCTTCCACATTCATCGTAGAGTTCAAGTGCCGCCTTCCTAATATCTTCCAGCTCGGCTCTTATCTCCCTGGCTGGCGAGAACGAGACGACACCGAATGCCTTGGATAGGACCTCTTCGGCCCCTTCGTCCTCAGTATACAATATCAGCCTGCCCTGCACGATCTTGAGGGCAGAATATTCTACATCATTTCGGAACAGGCCCCTCTGAACGTTTTCCTTTAGGACATTGAGCCATCTCCTGCGAGTTTGGTCAGATTTTAGACCTATTTCCGCGTAACGGAGAATATAACAATTCACAATGTTTTTTTTACATTGTTACATTTAAATATTTTCTAAAAATTTATATATATCAGAAATTGCATCTTATTTAACATAATCCTGGCTGGTGAGATAGATGAAAAAAGAAGATCTTTTCAAAGTATTGACAGAAAAGGGGATCTGTGAAGAGAAGATAGAGGAGCTTGTATCAGATAAAAGAAAACAAACGGGCCCTCACATAACCGACGAAGGGCTATATGCCATATTGGCTGCAGAACACGGCGTAAGAGAGACGCTCGAAGAACCCAAGCTCAGCCTGGGGGACGTTCAGCCGGGATTGTCCAATCTCTCTTTGCTGCTCAAGGTCATCAAGGTCTATGAGGAAAAGGAGTTCAAGAAGGGCGACAACACAGGAAAAAGACAATCCATCCTGCTTGGAGACCGGGATGGTAAGATATTCCTAACTCTGTGGGACAAAGAGATAGACCAATATTCTGGCAAATTCCATAATGGATACGTTGTAAGGCTCTTGGACGTATCATCGATACAGGGGCCCATGGGCCCTCAATTGAAACTCGGTTTCAATGGAAGGGTGGTCGTTGAGGATGAGAACAAGTACAAGGACCTCTTTGCATTTGAAGGCAGGAAGCTTGAAAGAAAGGATCTAAGAGAAGTCAGCAGCAATGACAGGGCGGTGGAGGTCCGGGCGACCATATCAAATATATACAGGCTCACCGTCTACGATTCCTGCCCTGAATGCAACAGGAGCGTGATAAAGACAAAGAACAGCTACTTCTATTGCGAACACTGCAAGGCAAGGGTCAATCCGAACAAGTCGATGGTCGTGGAGATCGGAATAGACGATGGCTATGGTCATATAAGGGCCGTGTTGTTCGGCGATAGTGCCTCTGAGCTGCTGGGGGAAAATCCAGAATCCATCTCCAGGGTGCTTCAGGAATATCTTGATGCGGGATTCAGCCCGAAGAACGTTGGACTTGAGTATATGATGGAGAACAAATCGGACCTATTGGGAAAAGAGATCCTCTTGGCAGGGTCGGTAAATGAAAATGATTTCAAGGGACTGGTGCTCAATGTGTTTGATGTGAAACCCATAGACTATGAACATGAGACAAGGCTGATATTCAAGGCCCTGGAGGATGAGTTCCATGATTAGGACCCCCGCAATAGAAAAAAGAATCTCAGAAATATCCGAGGAGGACGTATACATCAGCGTGATCGGGACCGTCGTCTCAAGCGATCCTAGGGAATACACCCTGCTGCTGGACGATGGGACGGGGCAGGTGCTGGCATTTGTAGAACGCCTATTCAAGATCGGAAGCGTCATACGGGTGATCGGAAGGCCGTTTGAGAATGGCAAGGGAATAAATGTGGACCTTGTACAGGACTTCTCTGGAATCGACATTTCACTTTATAATGAACTTAAGACATGGGAGGCCAAAAGATGAAAAAAAGGTTTCCTGCAAAGAGGATGTACCTCTCAGAGATAACTGATGGCTTTTTCATAAAGAATGAAGGCGACTTTGAACCCAACTATCTTCTTTCTCCATTTGGTGAGAAGGTCTACAGGGCCAAGATCATTGGCACCATAGTCGCTGGACCGTACCATAGTGATGACAATTCTTATGCAAGGGCACTTATCGATGATTCAACAGCGGTAGTGTGGGTATCTGCATTTAGGGAGAAGGCCACCCTTTTCAAGAAGGTCCAAAGGGGCGATCTTGTACAGCTCATTGGCAGGCCACATGAATGGCAGGACACTAAGCAGCTTACTGCTGAGGCCATCTCAATGGTGACCCCGCAGGGCATGATAATGGGCAGGGCAGAAACGCTATTGAGATATCTCAGATTCATGAGGGATTCTTCCAAAGCAAAGGAGCTTTTGAGGGAAGTTGGGGATCTCCGGAACGCCATAGAGGCCGCGCAGGGAAAAGACATCGACCCCGAGGTCATTTACGGTCTGGACGAGCTCAGCTACTATCTTGACAAGCAGAAGGAAGATACCATCGATGTCCAAAAATTGGAGATAGTGAAAAAGCGAATATTGGATACCATGGAGATCGTTCAAGAAGAGGAGGGCATCGACCTGGACACTCTCATTGCAGAGCTAGACCCGGAATTCACATCGGCCGAGGTTGAGGAAGGGATAAAATCCCTCCTGGGGATGGGAGATATCTTCGAACCCAGCGTAGGAAAGTACCTGATAGCTTGAAAACAGGTGTATTGTCTGCAATATTTCAACTCCCTAAGTCCTTCCCAATTAAAGCTTCTGGACCTCTATGGACATCGTCCTTACATGACTGAGAAGGAAATGGCAAAAGAGGTAGGTTTCAAATACTATAACTATGTCTCCACCGTGAAGAACAATGTATTGGAAAAAAAGGGTCACCTGGCTGGCCCTTTCTATTACCTTAACTTCAAGAAGATCAGTAGCAATCGTATCAGGAGACTGATCATATTCACAATGTTCGAGAAGTCCTATAGCTACGATTTCATTGTTAGGCTAATAAAAAACATCGAGTCTTGGAGCTTTTTCTATCCGTTGCAGGAAAGCACATTCAATGAAATGATGATAGGAATATACTCGACCGACCATCAGGCCATAATTCGGATATTCGAGTATCTTAAGGAAGAGGGCGTCCTTCACTATTATTCTGTGTACGAGCTCGAGGACAATCTGCTCACATACAATCCGGTCTTCTACAAAATGAGTGGCAAGCAGAAGGAAGATACCCACTACATAGACCAAGAGATCGATATGGAAATGAATTTCGGGGGCTGCGTATTCGACGACAAAGACCAGGAAACTATGAAGCTATCACATTTGGATAGAAGATTATTGATGTATCTTCAATCAGGATTTCTGAAGGGGGAGCTTTCCAAGATAATGAAGCACAATGCAAAGCTCGTTGACGAAGATGGCGAACATCCCTATGTCTGGGGCTATAATTCCTGGAGGTACTCCTACGAGAAACTGACGAAGAACAACATTATTAGCAAGTTCTATGTCATCTACCCGCTGCCAAAGGATATCTGTTCGTACTTTTTTTTGATCTTGGCTGGCACCGATGAGGAGACCACAAGAAAGCTTGCAGCAGGCGTAGGTTCCAATTGCAGGATACTTAGATCGGGCGGAATGGTCAGGTCTCTAAATCCTGAAGATAAAGGGAAGACGTGCTGGTGCGCACATTTCAGAAGCCATCCGCTGTTCATGCACAAGATATCATCATTGTTGGAGGTGCCAGAGGTAAGGACAAAGCTCATATACTATTGCAAATCGATCTCATCGCATGGAAATGATAGCTATCCTGTATCGTATATGAACTACTACACAGAGCAGAGCATATCGCTGGAAAATAAGTACTATGATAGAGAAAGTATGGAAATAAGATATGATTATGACCTATATTATAATAATATAAAAACTTTGATAGAAAAGGATCATTTGTTGTAGTAGTCTATGTAAGATTCAATGTCCTTTGCTGTCAGTTCTGGAAATAGAGTGTCAACGACCAAAGTCTTTGTGGTCTTGGGAACGGTCTCAAAGAATGTGTCTATGCCTATTCCGGCCATGCTGACCAGTAGTTGAGGAGGATTTGTAGTGAACAGGTCCCTGAAAAGCTTTTTCTTTATCTTTTCGAACAAGCTCCTCTTGCCCAAGCCATATCCGATCAGGATATTGAGATTTTTTGAGCTGTAGTTTTCGGTCATCTTCTCCAAGTGCTTCATCGCACGTATATAGTACTTGGGAAGCTTGGAGAAGTTCCAATAGAAACGTACACGTATGCCGTTTTCCTTCAGGAAGCCAATGAAATCAGGATTTTCGTAGACTGTTGACTCCACTTCAATGATCGGGGTCAGCTCGTCTTGACTTCTCGTCTGCATAGCGTTGAGTGTGAGCGCCATAAAGGAGAACTCGGGGATATCGTTGTCCACCATCACCCATTTTACCATGTCAGAGAACGTGATGGAGGTAGCATCGTAAGCATCAATGTAAGAACAATTGATCTTTTCAGAGTATTTCCTTATGCCATGTGGAATCAATAGAAGATGCTCTAGTTTCCCATAAGGCTCTTTCTTGCTCATATGACATACCTTTACTTACAAATTAATAAAGCTTTTTAAATAAATAGACCCACCCCTTCATTTCCACTGGAGTGGAATATAAAAATTTATTATTATTTTTATGGTATAAAAATTGGTTATGATGCTTATTCAATTCTATTATTTATAAATTTATCTACTATTGTTTAATTTTGATAAAATAATCGTCGAAAAACGAATATGCAAGTAAAATATGCTTCCAGTGGAAACAAAGGGGGGAGTCAAGTTCATCAATGTTAAGATTTATTAAAAAATGTTAAGATTTATTAATATTCCAGTGGAAACAAAGGGGATATAGAAACGTATATAAGGCACCATTTCCAGTGGAGTTAGGTGCATCAATGAAGAACCAGAAAAGTTTAGACAGCTTATTCGACAAACTACTTAGCACGGAACAAATCCTGACAAACAAAGAAGTCCTGAGACATTCATACACGCCGGAGCAACTGCCACACCGCCAGCATCAGATCGAGGAGCTTGCATCAATATTGGTATCCGCTTTCAAAGGTGAAACACCCTCAAACATATTCGTATACGGAAAGACGGGAACTGGAAAGACAGCAGTTGTCAAATACGTTGGCAAGGCAGTCGTAAAGAAGATCGGAGGATATTACTTCTCAAAACCATACCAGAGTTCCAAACCGAATCCAGAATTTTTTTCATCTTCAGCATACGATTATTCTGTTTGGTTCATTTACATGAACTGTGAGGTGGTCGACACCCAATATAGACTATTGGCAAAGTTGGGTGAGTATTTTGGTCAATCCATACCATTGACAGGTTGGCCGACCGACAAGGTGTATGATACCTTCTTTTCTGCGTTGGACCAAAAAAAGAGATTAGTAGTAATAATATTAGATGAGATCGATAAACTACTGAGGAAAGGTAGCGATGAGGTTTTGTATAATCTTACTAGGATAAATTCTGATCTTACCAATGCCAGGGTAAGCATTATTGGTATAACAAACGATCTTAACTTCATCGAATTTCTGGATCCACGCGTGAGAAGCTCATTGGGCGAGGAAGAGATAGTGTTTCCCCCATATGATGCAGTACAGCTCCAAGATATATTGACCCAGAGGGCGAACATGGCATGCAAACAACTTGATGTCATCGAACCAGGCGTAATACCCCTTTGCTCGGCCTTCGCTGCTCAGGAACATGGCGATGCCAGACGGGCCTTGGACCTGTTTCGCGTTGCAGGAGAACTTGCGGAAAGGGAGAGAGGAAATAAAATATCCGAAAAGCATGTCAGAGAAGCTAAGGAAAGGATCGAGCAAGATAGGATCGTAGAGGTGGTCAAGACACTTCCTACGCAATCTAAGCTAGTATTGTATTCATGCATTCTGTTAGAGAAATATGAACCTTCCGGGATGTCCACCGGTGAGGTTTACAACGTTTACAAGGACCTGTGCAGACTGTCAAGCAGCGAGATATTGACACAACGAAGGATATCCGATATAATTTCAGAGATGGACATGCTTGGAATACTTAATGCCAGGGTCGTGAGCAAGGGCAGATATGGAAGAACCAAGGAGATCCACATGGGAGTTCCAATAGCGCAAATAAAGAGGGTAATGGAATCGGATAGGAAGATAGAAAGGGTGGCATCCTACGTACCGCCCATACAACATAAATTGTATTGATGGTCTTACAATGGTCGCAGTCAGCTCGTGCAATGCGAACCTCCCTGGGAGATTCATAGAGAATGGGATAATACTTACCGAGGAGGCCTATATAAAATTCCTAGAGGACAATGTGCAGTCAGGCCTGATCGACGAGTTCATCGAGAAGCTTCAACAAGACGATGTGCATATAATCACTAAGGACGAGTACGAGGACTTCTTTTATCCCAGGATAGAGCAGCAAAATGACCATCAAAAAGCCGAACCTCCCGAACAGAGCACGCCTAGGCTTTCCGTAACATCTAAATTTTACCCTTCGAAGGATGTGGAGTCCGATATCAAGATTATTCGCGACGTCGCCGGAAAAAGCGACTCCGAAGGCGTGTTCGAGGATTTTCTTTCGCTGTTCAAGGACAGATATCGCAGGATCTCGAGGATATTCAAGGAGCATACAGAGCTACGGGACTTTATCTCTATCAAGAATGCCAAGGACATGGAGCTTAAATCCCATGTGAAGATCGTTGGAATGGTACTGGAAAAGAGCGTTACCAAGAATGGTAACATCCTTCTGGACCTTGAGGACCTGAGCGGCCAGATACGCGTGATAATCATTGGGAGCAAGGACAGGCTCAAGGAAAGGGCGAACTACATAATGCGGGACGAGATCATCGGAGTGAGCGGCGTTTTGGGGGAGGATGTGATATTTGTCAATGACTTCCAGTTCCCCGACGTCTCTCTCGGCAGGCCGAGAAATCACTCTGAGGTTGACATAAACGCCATATTCACCTCTGATACGCATATTGGAAGCAATGAGTTCGCTGAAAAATCGTTCTTAAGATTCATAAAGTGGCTACGACAAGATACGGGGAACGAAAAACAAAGAGAGATGGCTTCCAAGGTCAAGTATTTCGTTATAGGGGGGGACGTTGTCGATGGCGTTGGCATCTATCCCAAGCAAGAAAAGGAGTTGAAGATCACGGACATATATAAACAATACGAGGAGACCGCCAGATTGTTGGAGTACGTCCCTGATTGGATAGATATTCTCATAGCCCCCGGCAACCACGACGCCACCCGGGGCGGCAATCCGCAGCTCCCCATTCCAAAGGCTTTCG
>Ga0272441_10002335_pt1 | contig 38502 bp, 38 predicted proteins | sample SSMProp6N_FD_193582 | JGI IMG/M metagenome (GOLD analysis project Ga0272441, IMG submission 193582) | Marine sediment archaeal communities from Little Sippewissett salt marsh, Falmouth, MA, United States - SSM-Prop-6N | ecosystem: Environmental > Aquatic > Marine > Wetlands > Sediment ... | reverse complement strand
TTGTTGATCTAGCAGCCATGGGTAAAACATGGGTTTTTGACACCTATGGAGAAAAAAAGAAACTCAGAGTACTGGTTTATGATATTGAAACCATGGACTTCAGTGAGGGAAAAGAGAACATCCCTATTGATATTATAGGATACTCCAGTTTCAATGTTGTTTGCCAGTCAGAAAAAAACCTGGAAAATGAGGAGTTTAGTTTCGATATTCTCGATTGCCCTTCAAGCTGGGATGGCTTAGAAGTTAAACAAATGATTTCCAACAATACTAACGAGGAGATAGATAATCTCTATAGTTTTTGTAAAACAATAAGCAATTATGATACTATCTCAGGGCATAACATCATCGGTTTTGATAACCTTCATATCTATAATCGTGTGAACTGGATTCTGAAAAACTTTCAGGATAACCTTTCTGATGAGAAAAGGAAGATTTTCCAAATTTTTGTGAACAAATATAGCAGACCTGATAAATCATTTCATTTCGGTCTTCGTTCCGATGCTGTTCAGTTTTATCCCAGTAGCCTAGACACCTACTTAGGGGTTCGTAAATTTTATTCTTTTCTCAATGATTTCAGTCTTAAATCCGTTGCACCATTCCTTGGTATTCATGTGAAGGACCGTATCATTCTAACTCCTTCGCAGATAAAACTTGATAGCAGGACTTTGAAATATAACAAACAGGATGTACAGGAGCAACTTGGTGTTACTCTTAACTTGATTCAGCAGGCTTTACCATTGGCTTTTACCTCCTGTATGCCATTTGATATGTTGTTCTCCGCAGGTGCAGTAAACATGTGGGATCATATGTCCCTCATCAGAGGAGCACTGCAGAGAAAAATCATGCCACCTATCTGCAGGGTTTTATCCATTGCACAGGTTCTAACTAAAGCCTTCAGAGGATGCAATTCAAGGGAGGAAATCATAAGAGAGGCTAAAAGAAAAAAAGAGCAATTATCAAAAGATTTCGTCCGTGTTATAAAATATGGAGAAGAAATGCCCAAGTGGATGGAGGATCCTTATGTTATATACAATGAGAACTCAAAGGACTCCGATGATATACTAAATTATCATATGCCCGGTGGAATGACCATTAAACCAGATAAAGAGGCTTTTTCTCATTTTATACCATGGTGGTATGTCATAGTAGCTGACGTAGGAGCTATGTATCCCACAATTCTAAAAGCCATGAATATCGGTGCAGATACAGTAAGACTTGCAAGGAAAGATGAGACACCGGATGATTTTATCTGGCTTAAAAAAATACCGAAACAATTCCTTGATAAACGTGATGTTCATTTTAGAGAGGTCACTGAAAACGATTCCTTCGCTGACAAAGGATACATGCTTGGCATTAAAATTGATAAAGAACCTGGAGTGGTTAACTGTGCTATGACAGGTATCATGAGTATGATCGCTAAAATAAAGAAACAACTGAAAATAGTAAAAAAATCAGGAGATAAATCAGGATTAGATCATCTGAAAATGATGTATCAAAGCATTAAAGGAGCTCGTAATGCTGGAACCCATGGGATCCTTAGCGCCCCTGGTGTATCTGGTCGTCAGTTCAACCTTTGGGGTGCTACAGCTATCACTACAAAGGGTCAAGCTATTCTTGCTGATACTTTGGATTATTTAAAAAAGAAACAAATCCGTGTTGTTTACGGAGACACAGATGGTATTTATCTTGGATGCTCTCGATCGGTAGGAAACATCCCAAGTTTGTCTAAAGCGCTAGATTCAAATGTTGATGAAAATGATAAAAATTGGATTACCAAACCAGAAATTGTATTGAAATCAATTGAGGAATGTAATAAAAAATGGCAGAAAGATCTTAATTATCCTGATTTTGAGCTTGAACCTGAGACTCATGATGCTATGATTTTTGTGAAACATAAAAATTATCTTATTTTTGATGGTAAAGATAGAAACGTTGAAATGATCACTAAGGGCAACAATTTCAAGGGTTCAGACAAGGCAAATATTGCTCGTAAGGTGCTTAAACAAATTATGATCGAGGTTCTTAAAGAGCATCCGAACTGGGAGGATGAAGAAGAAATCAGAAACTCTGTTAAAACCTGTATAATTGACAAAACTAAAGAAATTGTTTCAAAGCTGGATCTCACTAAGGTAAATCTTGATGATCTTACACTTGTCCAATCTGTACAGCCTGCTAAAAGATATAAACCTAATCAGAATGGCTCAATGTCTACTTTTGGTAAACGTGCTGTCGCGTTGGAGAAACTACTAGGTCAGCCGATTCGTAGTCGTATAAAACTCAAATTTGTTGTTACAAAGAGACCTCTACCGGGTATACAGAATCCTTCTAAGAGCGGTGTTAAACCTATTGATTACATGTATCCTATAGATTTTTTGAAAAATACTAGTTATATTGATCTGGATTGGTATCGGAAGATGGTTGAAAACTATATCCAGGGTGCTTTTGGTCTCTCAGGTGTCAGCTCTACCGAGCAGACAGGCCTTGATGCGTGGATGTAAAAAAATTATAGGATATTCACCCAGATTATTGGGATTTCATCTGGTGTTTTATTTTTCTTTTTGTGATTATTCATTATTGCATCCCTTTAAGATATTATGCTATCATGTAGCACGCTACCAATAAACATTAATTGTTAGGCAATATAAATACTTTATGATGGAGCAAGGTTTCTCTACATAGCTGTTAGAAGGTTTATATAATACACATAGTATACAAAATACTACTTTTTTAGTAAGGGGGACAAACATGAGAAATAAAAAAATAAACTACATAATTATGTTCCTAGTTATTATTGGATTTTCAATTGCACCAGCAGTAAATAGCATAAAAGCAAATAACCCAACAACACAACAATTAACAGAAAACAAGATACAGCTATACCAGGAGTTTTCTAAACCAGTTCTTAAAAAGGAAAATAATAATTTAGAAATCTCAGTAAAAGAAACCGATGAAATAACAACAAATCAAGGATACCCGGAGATCCCCGTTTTTATTAAAACATATGAACTACCATGGGGAACAGAAATAACTGATATAAATCCCAAAATATCTGATATCAAATCCATAAAAATCGATGATAAAATAAAAACTATACCATTGTACAAATCCGCGATATATTCAGAAACAACCCAAAATGAAGAAATCATTACAAATAATGATGAAGCATATCCAAACTCATGGTATACCTATGAAAAAGGAGTTGGTATAAACAAAAATGGTCTACATGTACTTTTTTTATCATTTCATATCTACCCTGTTAGATATCATCCTTCAAAAAATTGTGTTGAATACATACAAAACATTAACATAAATATTAAATTCGACTATACACAAACAGAGAAACATTCTTCCGCTCTATATGATCTTGTTATAATAACTCCTTCAATGTTTTCCTCAAATCTTCAACCATTGATAACACATAAAGAAATGTTTGGCGTTAAAACCAATCTAACAACATTAGAACATATCTATAACTATTATCCAGGTAACGATAATTGTGAACAAATAAAATATTTTATCAAATACGCACTTGAAGAATGGAAAATTTCATACGTTCTACTTGTAGGCGATATCAAAAAATTACCTATACGGACAACTGACGCATACCCATGGGACGAATTCCATGGATCAGGAATACTAACGGATCTATATTACGCCGACATATACAACGAAAGTTTTGAATTCTGTAGCTGGGATGGAAACAACAATGGTACATTTGGAGAAGTTGAATATTACTCTGAAGAACACCAGCATGCATATAGAACAACAAATGTTGACGAGGTTGATCTCTACCCAGATGTTCACATTGGACGGCTTGCATGTAGAAGTAATAAAGAAGTCGATATAGTAGTTGACAAGATCATACATTATGAGAGAGATACATATGATGACCTCTGGTTTAAAAAAATCATACTTGCAGGTGGAGATACATTTCCACCTGGCAAAGGATCTGCACAAAATCTTTTTGAAGGCGAAATAACAAATCAAAAAGTCGCGCAACAATTACCAGATTTCCAACATATAAAACTCTGGTCTTCTAAATATAACCTGAATTTTATCACATTTAACAATGCGATAAACCAAGGAGCAGGGTTTTTAACTTACGCAGGTCATGGATTTGAACATGGATGGGGGACATATAAACCAAATGCTTTGAATGAAAAAATGGATATAACTAATCCTCTTTATTACACATTCTTCATTAAATATCTAAAAAACAAATATAAACTACCGATAATGTTCTTTGATGCATGTCTAACAGCAAAACTTGATTTCAATATGAACGATCTTCAAAGTTATTACAAATTCTTAAAAATCATAATTTGGTTCCTAGGAGTAGATTACGATTCTACCAATTACTACCCATGTTTTGCATGGTGTTTTGTAATGAAAAATCATGGTGGAGCTATCGCAACAATTGGAGCTACCAGACCAGCATTTACATTTGTTGATCAAAATGGTGTACATGCTGGAGCAGGATATCTAGATTGGCAGTTTTTCAAAGCATACGAAGAAGAAACAACAGTTGGAGAAATGTTTACAACAGCACAAACGGCGTATTTAAATAACATTGGTATAGATTTTTTTACAATTGAAGAATTTATTTTATTAGGAGATCCAAGTCTTAAAGTAGGAGGTTATCCATAAGGAGAACAACAGAATAAAAACTGAGAGAAAACTATTTATCCAAACAAATTATTTAAAAATGGGGGACCTAGTTATAATAAATTGGGGAGGTAAACTGTACCTGCTTTCCGCTTAGAGGCGCATTCCTCCTATCAATGCATCCCGTCCCCCACTTTTTATAACTATAACACATTAATGTTTACTTTTCAAAAATAAGAATGGATTTGTTCCAACAGATAAAAATATAACAAGTAAGTCCTTTATTGGACTAATTGCTCCTCTGTTGAAACAACTTCATCATTTATCCGAACAAAGCGCCTAATCCTGCAGCTGCCTCTTCTTCAGAGACTTCTGGTTCTTCTTTTTTCTTCTTTTTATCTTCTTCTTTTTTATCGCCTTCAGGTTTACCCTCAGCTGAAGCACCTCCTGATGGCGCGGCAGCAACTGGTGCGGCTACAGGCAATGCAGCGTTTTGTATTGCTTCATCAATATTTACTCCCTCTAATGATGCTGTTAGTGCTTTGATTCGTGCGTCATCAGGTTTTACACCCGCAGATGTGAGTACCTTCTTGATGTTTGCATCAGTTATCTTCTGCCCTGCTGCGTGAAGAAGCATTGCACTATATATGTATTCCATTTTCTTTTTCCTCCTTAAGTGGTTTTATTCTTTAAAGCAAGCATATTTGCATGTGCTTTTGAAATAAGGTGTTTAATTGTTTCCTTATTTATGATCCCTTGCTCAAGAGCAAGAACGTAAGCATTATAATGAGCCTTCATGAGTAATGATTTTATTGTTAGATTAGTAACCCAACCGGTTTCAACAGCCAGATTGAATGCATTATTTGATGCTTGTCTCATTTTTCCAAGGAACTCATCAATATTAATATCCAGGACATCCGGTTTGAAAATATTACCCTCTTCAAACACTGCGTGAAGTGTCATTCCTATTTCAACCGGGAAAATTTCAAGTCGTGTCAGCATCTGAGCAACATCTCGCGGGATTTTTTCACCCTGTGGAACTATTACTTTATCGGTTTTTATTATAACTTTTCCCTCTTGTATGGCTGCGGGAATACCAGCCTTTTGTAGTTCTCCAACTATTGGCCCTGGTTTAAATGGTGTATCCCCTGCTTTTACTTCTATATCATATGTTGCGGTTTCTCCACCTTTTGCTGGAGCCATTGTCCGTGCTGCTTTGATTTGAGCGAAAAGTTTGAAAGGGTTCATATCTGTTGCTATAATCGCTGTTTGACCAGTTACAATTTCTTTTAAATCAGATATGCCTTTAACCTGTTTTTCTGCTTCATCTAATGATTTAAAAATAAGGTTGTTTTTTGCTGAACGAATAGAAGCGATCCCATGTAAATTTTTTCTCATTTGCTGCATCTGTGGAGCTGGTATACCACCAATTTCTATTATACCAATAATCTTGTTATTTGTAAGGAGATCAGCAATTTCTTTTACCTCCTCATATTTCCATTCAGCAACATGAGCATCCATAAATTCTCACCCTAAATTATCCTCTCTGATGGACCCATTGTGGTCTTAATGTATATTGATCCAATGTTTATTCTTCCTCGTTCAAGTGCGTGTTCAACTCTTCTGATAATAGTATCAACGTTCTCTGCGATATGATCCTTTGGCATATCAGCAGCTCCAGCAACTGTATGAAATGTTTTGTTACTTTTCGAACGGACTTTGACAGTGTTACGAAGGTTTTTTACCATACCTGTTAAATCCGCTTGAGGCGGCACTGGTTTAGGCATTTTACCCCGAGGCCCTAATACTGTACCAAGCGTTTTACCAATCGTTGGCATCAGTGGAGCCTCCGATATAAAGAAATCATGCTCATCAGCTATTTTTTTGAATTTCTTTTTATCACTAGCAAGATCCTCTATTTCTTCAGGTTTAATTAAAAGATCAACATGTTTTTTTGATTTAATAGCAAGTTCACCACTTGCAAAAAGAGCGATTTTAGCCTCTTTACCACGACTATATGGGAGAATGATTTCTTCATCGATACGGTTCTTTGGAATTTTAAGATCAATATTTTTTAGATTAAAAACTATATCAATATTCTGTTTGAATTTACGATTTTGTTTCTTAGATTCCTCTAAGATCTTTTCTACAATATCCACAGTCTTTTTGCTTGTCATAGACATCATTGAGTGTTTTTATGCACATTTTCTCCATAAAAATGGAAAAATGTGTTCTTCGGGAATGACAACCCTATTTATAAAAGTTTGGTTAATATATTATTTTACTTTTTCTTGTTATAGAGCCTTTCAAGAATAATCTCAAGGATCTCCTCTGGACCACGTGCTTTTTTAAGTTCTCTTTTTACAATGAGGGGAGTACCCTCAATATTTGTCTTATTTACATTTTTATCTGTTATTAAAACAGCTTGTTTTTCGGTTATATTGGAAATACTGCTTACAACCTTTGCTTTTCTAAGTAGTTTTTTATCATATCTATCAACACATGTTAAAAGTATTTTTCTTTTATCCTGACTTACTGCTTCGAAAGGTGCTCGCTCCATTGGTATAACCTTGTATCCTACTTTTTCTAGTATTGTAAATATTTCTTGTTGGAAATCTTTGTATCCTACTGGTTTTATTGTTCCAGGTTTTATTTCTTTGTGAGGAACTCTATATTTCAGTATTTCTATAGGCTTAGTAATATCATCGCCCAGAAGATTCTCTATCCTGAATGCTAATTCAACACTTGCATTCATTCCATCCTCGTACATTTGCACGGTTCTTCTTGATACACGCAGGGATCTAGCGAAAGTTCCAAGGGATATATTCTGCTCTTTTCTGAGGTTTCTGATTTTACCCTCATCAAGGTTTACATATAACCCTCCTGGCGCAGCGTACATTTCAAGTGGCATCCCCTCAAGTAAATGGTTTTTAAGGGTTTCAGACGTGATTGCTTGTACATCGAATCTATCATAAACCACATCATTTTCGAGTTTCCCCGATCCGCTTTTATCCCCTATTAACAATGGGCATCCTCTTAGAAGGATAGAGAGTGTTCTAAGTTCATCTGCTACATTCTCATTCATAGCATCTATGTTTGTCAAAACTTTAATTATAAGTAATGAATTGTCCCTTCTTGCAACTAAGTCAAAACCTACAGGTCGAATCGAGCATAGCTCAGAAACATAAAAACCTGAATTAATCAAGGTGTCTCTGACTTCCCCTAGAAGATCTTCACGTTTCATATATGTATAAAGATTAAAACGAAGCTATATTTAAAAATATCGGGAGTGATAAACATTTGGATTGGAATTGATGACACTGACTCAACAAAGGGTGGATGCACCACCTTCTTAGCCTGTATTTTAATCAATACATTAACGGGAGTAGGTTATGATGTAATTGGCTTCCCTAGACTGGTAAGATTAAATCCAAACATCCCATGGAAAACAAGAGGAAACGGAGCAATCTCTTTTCAAGTTGGTAAAGGAAAAGGAAAAAAAACTAAAATAGGCGAAATCCATGGTAAAAAAATATTTTGTTATTCGCAAATACAATCTAAGAAGTTCGATTATAATAACATTAAAAAAATCATTGAGAAAACCATTGATAAACATGCAAAATTAAAGGATAAAAACACAAACTCTGGATTTGTAATGTTAAAAGATCAACCATCTTTCAAAACCTATAAAAAAACAGTACAGGAAATCGTAACACTTGAGGAAACTAAAAAATTTTTACAATTAAAGAAAGCTGAGTTTAAAGGTTATAAAAATTGCAGGGGTCTTATTGGGGCTACTGCATCAGTTGCATGGAATCCTCCCAGTGATAAAACCTATGAGTTCATAGCATATAGAAAAAAAGAAAGATGGGGTAGCAAAAGACTGGTTGATGATAGTTCCACTATGAAAATGGATAAAAAAATTACTTCTACTTTTGATAACTATGATTATGGGAATAATCATAACCGATTAGTTCCGAATTCTCCATGCCCAGTTTTATATGGTATTAGAGGAGGAAAAAACAATGATCTTATAGATGCTAGCTTAATGATTATATCTGAAAAAATTGATAGTTGGCTTATATTTGAGACAAATCAGGGTACGGATGACCATCTTCAAAAGAGAGAAATCAAGGATGTTAAAGCATATCAATCAATTATAGCTAAAGGATTAGTTTGTAAAAACCCTGAGGATATAAGAGGGGGTCATGTTATTTTTTCCATCAGTGATTCAACAGGTAGTATTGATTGTGCTGCGTATGAACCAACAAAGCAGTTCAGGAATATTATCAGAGAGTTAACAGTAGGTGACAGAGTTGAGGTCTATGGTGGTGTTAGAGATACTCCTCTTACAGTAAATCTCGAGAAAATTAATATTATAAATTTAAAGAAACTTATCTCAAAAGTAGAAAACCCTATTTGTCCTAATTGCGGGAAGCATATGAAATCCAAGGGGAAAAACCAGGGTTTTAAATGTGTTAAATGTGGAATCAAGAGTGATAAGCCTAAGATGGTGGAGTTAAAACGGGAGATAAAAACTGGTTTTTATGAGGCACCTATATGTGCGAGAAGGCATCTTAGTAAACCATTGAAACGTATTTTAGATAATAATTTGAAGTGACTTATATCGTTGAATGGCTTAAACCTTAGGTACTCAGATATTGTGATTTCTTGTATTTCCTCTTTTTCCGAATCTATTGTCAATGTTCCCTGACAGTTTAGATGATATCTCCAATATCGCATTACTTGCATAATTTTGCAAAAATGAATATTGGAAGGTGCCATTTCAACATTGAGTTTTAGATTTTCTGTTTCGATTTTTATCTTGAAATGATATGGTATTTCGTTTTTACCATATACTCTAAAATCATCTGCTGTGAACTCAATATCCCCTGCTAAAACATTTATGTTTTCTCCATTTGTTCTGCTTATAACCATTAAAGGATCACCAGAGTACTTATTAGATAGTATTTGAGCCCAGTTTATAGTATAATTTTCTGTGTAGATTTTTCCCCAGTACCACCCATAGTTTGTAACCGATTCTGCAGTAAACTGGTAATTATGATCATGGTATGCTAATCCTTTCACTTGTGTTGTTTCTCCATCGTAATTTATTGTACCAGTAACTGTTGCTTTAGGATATACCACTACCCATTTGCTACCCGGGACATCTCCCTTGTATCCTTTTGTGATCCCAACCAGATGAAGAACAGCATATGCATCATCCATTTTAAAAAAAAGATCATAAATCCATTCATCATCTTCATTGGTATACCCTTTTATCACCGGTTCGTTGTTTATTTCTACATACGGCTCAGTTGTTGAAGCTTTAAAATCATTTAGTATATGAAACTCCTGTTCATGATATTCCAACTTGTTATCCTTGTAAATATCTAGCCTTTTAACAACCGTGATTTCTTCATTTAATAATCCGATGACTCTAACTGCTACTTGGGCGCTATAACCATTATCAAATATTGCATCAAAATACCACCATTCAGTAAAAGGAACATAAGTATCTTTTCTCCCACTTTGATATGCATCATCCTGTAATGTTATATCCTCCGGTTCAAATTGAAAAGAGCTTTGATAAAGAACATCATCCTTTGTTATACTTAAAAAAAGAGATTGTGATATTGCTCCCAATGAGGGCATAATAGAGACTAACAAAAACATCAAAAAAACAATTACCAAGGTTTTAGAAGGTGCATGATTCTTCATCATATTTCATCCTAATATTAAGTTTCTAACTTACTTTTTTTATATATAGATTAAATATTTGTATTTCATCCTATAAATACATACCGAAATATTGACAAAGTTTTAAACGTAATGCTTTTTAACTAATTATCACTTCATGGTCTTCAAATTTGCGGGTGTGGTGTAGCCTGGTATCACTTAAGCTTGCCAAGCTTATAACTCGGGTTCAAATCCCGGCGCCCGCATACACACATATTTTTTACGTAAATTTCTAATACCTAATCCAAACTACATATGAAATAATTGGATGAAAAAAACATGTTAAAACTTGATTTACATATTCATTCAAAATATTCAGAAGATGCCATAGGAACACCATCAGAAATAATTAAAATCCTAAAGAAAAAAGGAATTCATGGTATGGCAATAACAGATCATAACTCAATTAAAGGAAGCATAGAAGCTTTAAAACTCACCTGTGAAGATTTTGTTATAATACCCGGTATTGAAATCTCTACATCAGATGGGCATATACTCGCTTTAAATGTGAAAGAAAAAATACCACGCAATTTAACAGCCGAGGAAACCGTAGATAAAATACTAGATCACAATGGTATACCAATAGTCCCACATCTTCTAAGGACTATGTCTGGAATTAAATTAGATAAACTATTAAAAATTAAATCAAAAATCTCAGCAATTGAGGTATTTAACTCATGTAGTGTCCCTCAGTCAAATCTTAAAACAGCGAAAATAGCCAAAAAATTAGAGCTTGGAGGAACAGGTGGAAGCGACTCTCATCAACCAAAACATGTAGGAGATGGGTATACAATCGTTGACACAACTGACTATAATATTGATACAGTTATTTCAGAGATAAACAAGAAAAACACATGGGGCAAGGGAAAAACACTTCCTTTGAGTTATAGAAGAGATAGAATGATTAAATCAGTGAAACAATTTTTCAATCGAGGATTTAAAAGAATTTAAAACAATGTTTAAAAACACTTTTAGTAATACCTCTTATCATGGGAGAAACAGATGTAATCTTGGAACTAAGGGAAGAAATCAAAAAGATCGAGGAGAGGCTTACAGCAATTGAAAGAGAACAAAGAATGATCCGGGAGGATATTCTATCAGGTGAACCCAAAGAGCGAATGCATAAAAGAATATTTCAAAAACAACCAAAAACAAGAGAAAAAAAGGAAAAAATTGACAAGGAAATCAGGATTGAAATTTAGAATCGTATTCCCCTTCATCTATTGCTTTTTGAATCTCTGTAGGTTTTTTACCCTCAACCGTTATACCTATCGATACACATGTACCGATAATTTCTTTTGTTTTTTGTTTAAGCTCCCTACCAAGAAGATTGTCATATTTCATTTTTGCGACTTTTATTGCTTGATCGATAGTTAAATCACCAATTTTGTGTGTACCTGCTGATCCGGACCCTTTTTCGAGATTAAGTTCTTTAAGTATTAGAGAAGACGCTGGTGGTGTTCCAACTTCTATTTCAAAATCTTTTGTTTTAGGATCAACAATTACCTTAACAGGGACTTTCATACCATCAAATTGCTTGGTTTTATCATTGATAGCATTGATTATCTGCATAATATTCACACCAAGAGGTCCTAGAGCAGGGCCTAATGGTGGACCAGCTGATGCTTTTCCTCCTTCAACGAGTGCCTCTATTTTTTCAGTCATAGTTTATTTCACCTTTTACTCTTCTTCTTTTTTCTCATTTTCTTCCTTCCTTTTGATCACTCTTACCTGTTCACCTCGAACAGTGATGGGAATTGGAACCACTGATTCAAATAGTTCAACAGTTATCTCCTCTTTTGTATCATCAATATGGGTAACCTTAGCGGTTTCACCACGGAATGGTCCTGAAACCATCTCAACTACATCACCCTCGGTGATTTTAGCAACAGCCGATGCAGGTACCAGGAAATGCTCTATCTGTTCTATGGGGATGTCCCCCTCAAGTATGTTACGAGCGTATGATACTGTTTTTATCATTTCTTTAATTCGTTCTTTATTATAACTCTCAAGGAAGATATAACCACGGAGTTCAGGGGTTACAAGAATCGATGGAATAGATATCTTAGATTTACCAGAACGGCTGTTTATGAGATCAGCAGTGTTTTGTTCTTTACCAACTTGGGTTTTTATAGAAAAAATCTTAGTTTTTTCTTCAGATGTTTCTTCAAAATTCGTGTTTTGCATGATATATACATCCTTTTTAGATTAAACCTAGAGCTTCAGCTATCATAGGGGCAAGCTGTTTAGCTATTAAGAAAATTAAAAAACCTAGACCGCCTATTAGTAGTATACCGGCACCTGTTATTTTAGAAGTTTTTGTAAATTCATCGTTAGTAGGTTTTCTTGCCATTTTTAGAACTCTACCATACTTGCCTTTTCCTATTCTATTGCGTCTTACATCTAATCTATTTTGTAGATTCCAAGCTTTATCTACAAGGCTTTTATCGCGGTCATAGCTTTTTTCACGTTTGAATATTTTCACTTATAGACACCCCTAATAAGCAATTTGGTCAAATAAATAGTTATATATAAAGAATTTGGCAGTTGGTTATTTAATAGAAAAAAGATAAAAGAGGGTTATATTTAGGCTACAAAGTCGATGCCGTATCCCTCTCTTTCAAATGATTTCTGAGAAGGACCAAATATTTGTTTTGATTTCACACCAGTGATAACAAGCATTGCTCGTATGTTTCTTTTAAGAGCTGGATCAACAGTGGTACCCCATATAATTCGTGCATTTGGATCAATTCTTGAATAAATCTCCTCGACAACGCGTTCTGCTTCACTTATAGTCATATCCTCTCCACCAGTTACATTGACAAGGGCTCCTGTTGCCTCTGAGATATCAACCTCGAGAAGCGGAGAGTTAAGTGCTTCTACTACAGCATTCATTGCCTTATTTTCACCTTCTGCTTCTCCTAGACCAATCATTGCTACTCCACCGCGTTTCATAACAGTTTTAAGATCTGCAAAGTCAAGATTTACCAACCCTGGCATTGTAATCATTTCAGTGATACCTTTTATTGATCTCATCAAGACTTCATCTGCAACCTTAAAAGCAGCGTTGAGTGAGAGATTTGGAACAATGTCAAGTAATTTATCATTTGGGATAACAATAACAGTGTCACAAACATCTCTAAGACGTTTCAATCCTGATTCAGCGTTTTCCATACGGATGAGCCCCTCTACACTAAATGGTAGAGTAACAACACCGATAGTTAAAGCCCCTGCTTCCTTTGCGAGCTGTGCAACAACTGGAGCGGCACCAGTACCAGTTCCTCCACCAAGACCACATGTAACAAAAACCATGTCAGCATGGCCAATTGAAGTACGTATGTCTTGCTCACTTTCTTTAGCAGCTTCCTCCCCAATCTGAGGAAGTGAACCAGCACCAAGACCACGGGTTAAATGTCTTCCAATTAGAACCTTATGAGGAGAATCAATTATTAACAGATGCTGAGCATCAGTGTTAACCGCAATAAGTTCAGCACCTGTAATCTGACTCGCAACGCAACGAGAAATAGTATTGGTACCAGCACCACCACAACCAACTACCTTAATAGTAGTGGTTAAACCCGATAAAACCTCTTCCAATTCTTTATCAACTACGTTCCTAGAAACAACGCTTCTAGTAAGAGAACCTTTTAAAGCGTCAGGTTTATTTTTTTTACTTTTTTTTGTTTTCTTTTTGTTTCTTTCATTAGCAACTACATCTTCAACAATCTTTCTCATCTTAAATCACCATACCCTCACAACAATAAGCCCCACGTTTATTGTGATTATTATATATTTTCCAATATTGTAAAGGATTTTCGCTTATTAAATATTTCCTAAAATTTCTAGAGTATTTCCAATGAAAAATCTATACTTTTCACCTTGTTTGTTAAATATCCTAGCGAGATTCTATCTGCAAAAGGGACATATTCTGTAATATTTTCAGGTGTCACTCCACCAGATATCTCAATGAGAATTTTAGAGTTTATTTCTCTGATTTTTTCTGCAACATTTCTTGCGGAACTTGGAGTGAAGTTATCCAGCATGATTACATCAATATCCAATTTAGCAACAGAGATGGCATCCTTTTTGTTTTCTACTTCAACCTCGATTATGTTATCATGAACTTTTTGTTTTACTCTTTTTATTGCCTCATCTATTGAGCCGATTATTTTTAAATGGTTATCCTTAATCATAACAGCGTCATATAATCCATATCTATGTGCTTCTCCACCTCCGATCATTACTGCTTTTTTTTCATATTTACGGAATCCTGGCGTGGTTTTTCTCGTTGCTGCTATTGTGAGTTTAGGGTTTATTTTTCTACATTTCTTTACTAGTTTTTTTGTTTCTGTTGATATGCCACTCATTTTACAGATGAAATTAAGAGCCAATCGTTCTCCTTTGAGTATAGCTTTTGCTGAGCCTTTTATTATTGCAATAGTGGTATCTTTTTCGATAAAGTCTCCATCTTTTACTAGTGTTTTTATTTGGGTTTTTAGTTTTTTAAAGATTTGTTTTGTTTCTTCTAAACCAGCAATAATACAATTTTCTTTTGCTATGATTTTTGCTTCTGCTGTTTCATTAGTGAAGAGAGAATCAGAGGTTATATCTCCTTTATCCCCTAGGTCTTCTTCCAAGTATCTGTCTATGTCATCCATGCCAATAATTTTTATAGGAATCTGATGTTTAAGGCTTTTGGTATCTGTTATGAATCTTGGAATTATTGGTTGTGGAGCTATTGGTAGTGATGTAGCTAAAGCTGCAGATGAAATGAAAGAAATCGAGAAAATTTTTCTTTTTGATATAAAAACAGAGGTTTCGAAAAATCTCTGTGACTGTATTAAAAAAGGTGAAGCTAAAACTGTTAAAGATTTTTTACCATCAGTTGATGTTGTGTTCGAAGCTGCATCTCAGAGGGCCGTGGAGCAGTATGCTGAGCAGATAATTAACGCTGGTAAGGATCTTGTTCTTATGAGTGTAGGCAGTTTATTAGATAGGGATTTTAAGGATAAGCTTGAAAAGATTGCTAGAGTAAAAAAGTGTAAGATTTATCTTCCATCTGGTGCCGTCTGTGGTATCGACGGTGTGCTTTCTGCCAGTATCGACGTTATTGACGAGGTTACATTGGTTACTACTAAACCCCCCGAGTCCCTTGGTAAAAAGCTTGATAAAAGAACATTTCTTTTTCAGGGTAATGCTCGTGAGGCTGTTAAAAAGTTTCCTATGAATATTAATGTTGCCGCTAGTTTATCATTGGCAGGTATTGGTTTTGATGATACCAAGGTTGAAATTGTTGCTGATCCAGTTGCGACTCGTATTAGTCATAAGATACTTGCTCATGGCAAGTTTGGTCGTCTTCGTGCAGAAGTTGAGAATATGCCTAACCCAAATAATCCTAAATCCAGTTATATGGCTTCATTATCTGCTATTGCGACTCTTAAGAAGATTGTTAATCCCATCCAAATAGGAGCATGATTTAAACTTTTACTTTAATTCTGTAAAGGTGTAAAGATAAAACATAGTTTTAAATATTAGAAAAAACCGATTTCAAATGGTTTTTGACATCCAAAACCTAATATCCGTCTTTTAATTACTCCGATAGAACATAATATGAGATTTGAGATAAAGGACAGAGATGCAATAGGGAGAATCTGTAAATTAACTACAGAACATGGCACAGTTCTAACTCCTACTTTAATGCCGGTTATAAATCCAAATAAAATGTTAATTACTCCAAAAGAAATGAAACAACTTTTTGGTACAGAAATTGTGATTACCAACTCTTATATTATTAAAAAAGATGAAAAGTTAAAAGAGAAAGCTCTCAAAGATGGTGTCCATAAACTCATAGGTTTTGATGGACCTATAATGACTGATTCAGGAACTTTTCAGTCATATATTTATGGAGATATTGATGTAAAACCAACTGAAATAGTTGAATTCCAGAGAGATATCGGCAGTGATATCGGAACAATTCTTGACGTCTTTGGAACACCGGATCAAACTAGAAAAGAGGCAGAAAAGGGAGTAAACGAAACAATAAAACGTGCGAAACAAGCATTGAAAATAAAAGGAGAAATGAATCTTGCCTGCACAGTCCAGGGATCAATCTATCCAGATCTACGGGAGAAATGCGCAAAAGAGCTAAGTAATATCGATGCTGATTTTTATCCGATTGGTGGGGTAGTTCCTTATATGGAAAACCAGAGATATTCTGATCTAGTGCAAACGATTCTCGTTTCTAAAAAAGGATTAAATCCCTCTAAACCAGTCCATTTATTCGGAGCGGGGCATCCATTAATTTTTCCACTTGCAGTAGCATTAGGTTGTGACCTGTTTGATTCATCCGCCTATGTTAAATATGCAAATGATAACAGGATGATTTTCTACTGGGGAACAGAAAAACTTGAGGATTTAACAGAACTCCCATGTAGCTGTCCAGTATGTTCAAAATATACTGTTAATGAGTTAAAAAAAATTGATGAAAAACAGAGAACACTTGAAATAGCAAAACATAATCTTTACGTTAGCTTTGAAGAGATAAAAAAAATTAGAAACGCAATTTCTAACGGCAGTCTCTGGGAGCTCGTAGAAAGAAGAGCTAATTCAAACCCATATTTACTGGAATCCTTAAGATTACTCAGAACACAGGATACCAAAAAATTCTTGGAGCAGTTTGAGCCTGTTTCTAAAAAAAAGGCATTGTTTTACACTGGTTGTAACACAATTCATCGTCCGATTATCTATAGAACTCATAAAAGACTCCTTGAGAGGTACAAACCGGCTTTTAAAACAACTGTTGTTTTCCCAGAAGGCGGGAAACCATATTCTAAATTTTATTTTAAGGAGATCCATGACATTTTTAAGAAAAACAACTCCGTCAGTATTTTAATTGATTCTTATCTCGGTCCTGTTCCTGTTGAACTTGATGAAATGTATCCTTTTGCTCAATCTGTTTTTCCAGAGTTCATTGATGAAGAAACAGAAGAAAAAATTACTGAGATATTTGATGCTTTTACTGAAAATAGAGATCTTATATGTTGGAAAGGGAAACAGACTTTGAAAGATATAGATGAAAATAAAAAAAGTAATATGGATTTGGATAAACAAAGGGTTTCCGCTGTTTGTGATATGCAGTTTGGAAAAGGTGCTTCTAAAGCATTATTAAATGGAAAAGTAAGGATAGTAAAATCTAAAAAAACAGGGAAGATACGTAATATATACAATGATGAAAAACATGTTTTATCAATGCGTGCTAATGATGGGATGTTTACTTTAAAACTTGCTGGAGGTAAGATTCTTCATAAATATTTAAAATTTCCAAGGCTGAGAGTTGTTGTAAAAGAAGATGCTGTTCCCTTTATTAAGGATGGGAAAAGTGTTTTTTCTAAGTTTGTTAAAGATTGCGATTCTACTCTTAGACCTTTTGATGAATGCTTAGTTGTAGATAAAAAAGATAATCTTCTTGCCGTAGGAAGATGCCTATTGAACAGTGTTGAGATGCTTTCTTTTATGTATGGGATGGCTGTTAAAAACAGGGAATATATCGGATAAAATGACAGACTAATAAAGTATTTTAACTGGTATCTATTATTTCACTTGGTAAGATGAGTCGGTATGATAGTAATTTCAGGGAACCCCCATGGGTGATGGGTTCTCCTAATGAAGTTATGAATTGGATGGATGCTAGTCATCCAAGTGAAAAAGATAAAAGAGAACACAAAAAGAAACAGGATTTTTTGAATGATCTGCATATTAGATTTGATTTTAATGTCAAAAGAACCGAAATTAAATCTCCTAATTTTATTAGGCGGTTGTTTGGTATAAAAATGATTATGGAGGATTTTGAGCTTTTACCCACATCTGAATTAATTCTCAGAGGTCTTGCCAAAGCTAAGTTTAGAAATACTGCTAAAATCGTAGTAGATGGAAGAATTTTGTATGAACATCCTGAGAAGAAATCTGATCTTAGGAGAACCATTGATGATATCAGCGAGTTTTCAGCTGAAATAAATAAGGGCAATACATTGGAGATTACTGCTATTTTATCTGATGTTGAAAAAAGTATTGCGAGAATTAGGATTAAAAAAATTCATAACAAAAAGGAGCATTCTATTGACATCCTTGTTAAGGGTAATATTAGAAAAGACACTTATCATACCTTTGTTAATTATCTTAATGAAAAGATTGGTTTAAAAGACGACTGACCGTCAGGTATCGATGTTTAAATAAACAATTTTAAAAACTGTTAAAGGTTTTTAGGACATCCGCTTTTGGAGGAGAAATGCTATAATGTCAAATAATAAGAAGAGTTCAAAGGTTTCAGGTTTTTATAAGATACCGGTTAAGGACAGAATAGATTTTGTTAAAAATTTCTCAGGTTTAACAGAGGAAGAATCAAGTTTGTTTTCATCATGTTTAGAAATGAAAACAGCTGATCGGATGATCGAAAATGTTATTACAACTTTTGAGTTGCCTCTTGGCGTTGCTGTTAATTTTCTCATCAATGGTAAGGATTATCTTATTCCTATGGCCACTGAGGAAAGTAGTGTTGTTGCTGCTGCTAGTAATGCTGCTAAGATTGCTAGGATCAAGGGTGGTTTTAAGACCGAGCATTCTAAGCCTTTGATGATTGGGCAAATTCAGCTTTTAAACGTTTATGATGCAGCAGGGGCAGCCCAGAGCATTATTAAACATAAGAAACAGCTTCTTAATCTTGCTAATATGCAGGATAAAATCCTTGTTGATCTAGGCGGTGGAGCTAAGGATCTTGAAGTTCGTATCCTAGATAGCCCTCTTGGTAAAATGATAGTCACCCATATCATTGTCGATGTCAGGGATGCCATGGGCGCTAACGCCGTTAATACAATGTGTGAGGCTCTTGCTCCTCTTATAGAGGAGATAACTGGAGGTAAGGTTCGTCTTAAAATTCTTTCTAACCTTGCGGATAAACGTATTGTTAAAGCAAAAGCCGTTTTCGATAAGACAAAAATGGGTGGTGAAAAAGTTGTTGATGCATTTATTGAGTCATATACTCTCGCTGCTGTTGATCCATATAGAGCAGCCACCCATAACAAGGGCATCATGAATGGTATTGATTCTCTTATTATTGCGACTGGTAATGATTTCCGAGCTATTGAATCAGGTGCCCATGCTTATGCCGCTCGTAATGGGCAATATACTTCTCTTACAAGGTATTATAAGGATAAAAACGGGGATCTTGTTGGTGAGATTGAGATACCTATGGCCGTGGGGATTGTTGGTGGTGCTTCAAATATGCACCCTAAAGCTAAGCTTTGTAAGAAAATCATTGGGATTAAATCATCTCAGGAGCTTGCTGAAGTTGCTGCGAGTCTTGGTCTCGCTCAAAACTTCGCAGCTGTTTTTGCTCTTTCAACAGTTGGAATTCAAAAAGGGCATATGTCTCTTCATGCAAAAAACATAGCGGTAATGGCAGGGGCAACAGGTGATCTCATAGATAAAATTGCTGATCAAATAGTTAAAGAGGGTAAAGTAAAACTTGATCGCGCGAAAGAAATACTAGCAGAGGTTAAATAATTCTCTCAGAGATATCCTCTGGTTCACGTTCACAGTAATAACAGAGTATCCTAGGCGGATCCCTACTTATAACCTTGAATCTGCTTTTAACGGGTTCTTTCGAATTTGAAACACAGGTAGGGTTAGAACAGCGGACAATACCTAGTATTTCATCAGGCAGTTTAACCTTGTATTTCTCAGCTAATTCATAATCTCGAATAATGTTAATTGTAGCCTTTGGAGCAATTAAAGCGATTTTATTAACCTCAGTGGGATCAAGTTCCCTGTTTTCAATTTTAACAATGTCTTTTTTACCGAGTTTACTTTTTACATTCATAACCACGCTAACAGTAGAAGAAGAAGTCTTTGTAATACCAAGTATATGTAAAACTTTAACTGCATTACCCGGTGTTATATGATCAATCACTGTGCCATCTTTAATCAGAGGGACTTTTAGTTCTTTTTTCACAGACTACCCCCCATGACAAGAGAAAGTAAAGCCATTCTAACTGGCACACCATTGAATGCTTGTTTAAAATATAAAGCATGAGACGTTTTATCCACCTCCGGGTCAATTTCAGTAACACGTGGAAGAGGATGCATAATAATCAGATTCTCCTTAGCGTTTTGTAAAAGCTCATTATCAATAAGATAAGAATCTATAACACGATTATACTCCTCAGCATCAGGAAAACGTTCCTTTTGAATACGAGTAACATAAAGCACATCTGCATCCTTAATAACCTTCTCTAAGCTAGAGGTTTGAACAGGTTCGACACCAAGATCTTTGCATTCATTAATCACCTCTTTTGGCATTTTAAGACTAGCAGGAGATACAAATGTTAAATTAGCGCCATAAAGAGCTAAGGCATAAGCAAGAGAATGAACAGTCCGACCATATTTCAAATCACCAAGAAGAACGATGTTATTACTCCCGATTTTCTTTTTTTCTGTTTTAATTGTAAATAAATCCAGAAGACATTGAGTAGGATGTCTACCAGCACCATCACCAGCATTAAGCACTGGAACCTCAGCAAATTCAGCTGCAAGCCTAGCCGCTCCCTCCTGAGGATGACGTATTACAATAGCATCACTATAAGAATCAGCCATACGGATCGTGTCAGCTAGGCTTTCACCTTTCTTCTGAGAAGTACCTGTAGGATCAGAAAAACCTATTACTTTTCCAGCAAGACGATTCATAGCACTTTCGAAACTAAGGCGAGTACGAGTGCTAGGCTCAAAAAACAAAGTAGATAAAACCTTTCCATTGAGGACTTTTTTATATTTTTCTCCCTTAGCATATGGCACCATTTTTTCTGCAAAATCCAAAATATAATTAATTTCTTTTTTCGAAAAATCCTTTATCGAGATTATGTCTTTTTCTTTGAAATTCATTTCAATCAAAAAAAATAAGATACAAAACCAGGTTAATAAACTTTTTATAAAAAATCATCGTTTTAGCATAATACATTAATATAATAAATGTCCTATAGTATTTACGATAAGAATTGTTCAATAAGGTATAAATACTATTGAACCTAGACACAATATTAACAGTTGGGGGAACATTATGTCTAAAACTAATAGACCCAAAAAAAATGATATAGAGAAATTACGAAAGATTTTAGATAACAATTCTAAGAATAAATCATCTTCTGAAAAAGAGAAGTATCTTGCTACTCTAACTAAAAGACTAAAAAAGGAATCTAGAAATATCCATATTTCGTCTAAAGTTGTTGAAAAAGAAAATGAGTCCTTGGAACCAAAAATAACAGTACATCCAAGGAAAGTAGAAAAAATAGTTGAATTTCATGAGATCGCGGAAGATATAACATCAAAAGATGTCGAACCTGAAGAAAGCAGTGTTATTGATGAAGATGTTTTTGAGGTTAAAAAAGTCGAAATAGATCAACCTCAGTTTATAGAAGTTAAGCAAAGAGACGTAAAAGAGGATGAAACCGAGGAGTTTGAGAAAAAGAAAACAATTGCAGAAAACGAATTTACTGAATGGGAGCCTGTTGAGGGGGAAAAGGAGGAAGAACTTCCTGATTTCTCTGAGCTAGAATCTGAAGAAAAAGAAAGTTTTGAATATGAAGATCAGGTTGAAATTGAGAAGGTTGAAGTAAAAATCAAAGAAGAAGCTTCGACAGAAAAAGAACCAGAGGAAGATGCCCATTTTTGTCCGAATTGTGGTCATAAACTGAGGGGGCTTATCGATTTCTGTCCTAATTGTGGGGATAAACTATCATCCGATGAGGAAGCGGCTCCTTCATTTATACCTGTAAAAGAGCCTGAACCCGAGAAAGAGGCAATAGTATGGGAGGAACAGGAAGATGTTGAAGAGGAAAAACCTGAGGAAGTCGAACAGGTTCCAGAGTTAGAAACTAAACCATCTGAGATTAAAGAAGAGGAATCTCTTGTTAACCAGGCAATACCTGTTGATGATGATTTAACTGAAGAGGAGGAATTTGTTGATAATGCAAGCAAAATTGAGGTTTTTAAAGACATTGAAAATATAGATGAGGAAACAGCAGTTTTGCTTTATGATAATGGCTTTACTTCTTTAGATGCTTTAACAATTGCCTCTGTTAAAGACTTAAGTAAAATTAAAGGCATCAAGAAAAGCAAGGCTAAAAAAATAAAAAAAGAAATAAATCAAGAATCTGAATGGGAGCCAGTCGAGGATGAGGAAACAATTGAAGAGGAAATCGATGAAACAGAAGAATTAGAACTACAAGCTGAAATAGAAGCAAAAAAAGAGATTTTCAAAGACCTAGAAAGCATAGACGAAAAAACAGCGATTATCCTCTACGACAACGGTTACACAACAATAGATTTACTAAAAGAAGCAGATCTTAAGGAGCTTATCAAAATTAAAGGTATGAAACGGAAGATAGCCAAAAAGATAATGATGGAGATCGATCAAATAATCGAGGAGAAAACAAAAGTTAAGCCGATAGATATCGGGGTAACATCTAAAGGAGAAATAACAGAAGAGCAAATAAAAGAAGAAGATGAAGTTATTGAAGAAAAGAAAGGCCCAAACCCTGTTGAATTAAGTGCAAAATCTGATGAATGGGAACCAATTGAAGAAATCAAAGAAGAAAAAACAAAAAAACCTCTTAAATGGGAGCCAGTCGAGGATGAGGAAACAATTGAAGAGGAAATCGATGAAACAGAAGAATTAGAACTACAAGCTGAAATAGAAGCAAAAAAAGAGATTTTCAAAGACCTAGAAAGCATAGACGAAAAAACAGCAATTATCCTCTACGACAACGGTTACACAACAATAGATTTACTAAAAGAGGCAAATATTAAAGAACTGAAGAAAATAAAAGGGTTAAAAAAGAAACATGCAAAGAGTATAATAAAAGAAATCGAAGAAAAATTCAAAGAACCAGAAGAAATAATATCTCCAGACAAGAAAGATGAGAACGAATATTTCGAGGAAGATGAAAAAATCATGGAAGAATCAGACGAAATCGATGATAAGATAGCTAACTATGCTGAATCATCTAAACCCAATGAAGATTTTTTCGAGGAAGAAATTAAAGAAGACATTCCCTCGATTGAATTGGAAAAAGATGAGACTTTTAATGGCATTAAAAGTATCGATGATAAAATCAGTAAATTGTTAAAACAAAATGATATCAGCTCTATAAAAGATTTGGAAAATACAACTGTTAAAGATTTAACGAAGGTTAGAGGGATAAAAAGGAAAATCGCTAAACAAATCAAAAAAGAAGTTAACGAGTTGGTGACATCCAGATCACAAGAAGAATCATATGATGAGGATAAAAACCCTTATACAGAGGAAGAAAAAAATGAGGACGAATGGGAATCTTTTGATGAAGATAAAGATAAAATCTCAGAAAAACAGTTGAATGATATTAATGGTTTTAGACATGGTGATTACACACTTTATGAGAAAGAAACGAAAACCCAATCAGGTGCTAAAAGAAAGATACGATTCTTTAGCAAGGGGGAAATCGAAGGAGCTGAACCAATTCAATTGCCAAAAGGTTACGAAATAAAAGAAAATAAAAAGACGGGCGTACCATATCTTAAGAAGAAAAGGAAAAAATGATTAGTCTGAATTAATAAAAGATTTTTTATATCAGTCTTATTTGTCCTTTTTTGATGACTTGGAATGGACCATTGAATAAAATCGATAATTTTCGCTATGAAATCCCATCATCGTATAAAGGGGAACATAATAATCTAAAAATGCAGACCTCTGCAGTAATTTATACAGATGAACAAATGATATCCGCATTAAGATCTGATAATGCCCCTGAACAAGCTGCAAATATTACAATGCTTCCTGGAATACTAGGTAAAGCTCTTGCTATGCCTGATATACACTGGGGTTACGGTTTTCCTATTGGTGGTGTAGCTGGTACAGATATTGAAAAAGGCGTGATTTCTCCAGGAGGGGTAGGTTTTGATATTAACTGTGGAGTACGTCTTGTTCGCACTAATTTACATGCAAAAGATATCGATGAAAATATTTTGAAAAAACTTGTAGATAAAATATTTGAAAATGTCCCATCAGGTCTTGGTTCAAAGGCTAAAGTCAGATTAAATCGAAAGGAACTTGATGATGTACTAACAATGGGTGCAAGATCACCTGTTGAAAATGGATATGGATGGGATGGTGATGTAGAATTTCTAGAAGAAAAAGGTTGTCTAGAATTTGCTGATACATCAATGGTTTCTGAAAAAGCAAAACAACGAGGACTATCACAGGTTGGATCTCTTGGAGCAGGTAATCATTTCATTGAAATACAGAAGGTAGCTGAGATTTATGATAAAGACGCTGCTAAAACATTTGGAATTGAAGATATCAATCAGGTTACCGTGATGATTCATACTGGTTCACGTGGTTTCGGTCATCAGGTTTGTACAGATCATTTACGTGTTCTAGAACAAGCTGTAAAAAAATACAATATTTGGCTTCCTGATAAACAACTAGCTTGTGCTCCGATAAATTCTAAGGAGGGACAATCATATTTTAAAGCTATGAGTTGTGCTGCGAATTTCGCATGGGCTAACCGTCAGCTTATTGTCCATTGGGTAAGAGAATCCTTTGAGAAAGTACTCAATGATACCGCTGAAAACATGGATATGAAAATTGTTTATGATGTATGTCATAATATCGCAAAAATTGAAGAACATAATATAGATGGAAAAAAGAAAAAAGTTTGTGTTCATAGGAAGGGTGCTACTAGGGCTTTTGGATCAGGTAAAACTGATATTCCATCTAAATATTGTGATATTGGGCAGCCGGTTATAATACCTGGCGATATGGGGACAGAGAGCTATCTTCTTAAAGGTACTAATGAATCTGAGGAGACTTTTAGTAGTACATGTCATGGTGCAGGAAGAGTTATGTCCAGGCATCAGGCTCTTAAAAGATGGCGTGGTGAACAAGTTGTTAGAGAACTTAAAAACAGAGGCATTTATGTTCATCCAGCGAGTCTTAAGGTTGCAGCTGAGGAGGCACCTGGTGCTTATAAAGATATCAGGCAGGTAATTGATATCACCCATGGAGCAGGTATTTCTAAAAAAGTAGTAAAACTTGTGCCTCTTGGAGTGGTAAAAGGATAGAAAAGGTACCAATTAATTTTAAATGCTAGAAAATATATTAGGGTACCTACAATAGGATGGTGATGCTGTTTGGAAGAAGTACAAATCTGTGATTTTGAAGAAGTTGATCTTAAAGATGCAACTGTGATTGCGGGTTTTCCATCTATAGGTCTTGTTAGTACTATTGCTGCTAATTATCTTATAGATGCTCTTAATCTTAAACAAATAGGTTGTATTACTTCCCCTCAGTTTCCTGCTCTTTCTGTTGTTCACACTGGCGAGCCTTTATCACCAGTCAGGATTTATGCAGGATCTCAGGGTGCTAGTAGAAAAATTGTTGTTTTTGTTTCAGAGTTTAAACCTAAGCCAAATTTGATTAATTCTATCTCTGAGGTTATTATGAAATGGGTTAATGATAAAAAATGTAAATTACTTATTTCGCCTGAGGGCATGGTCGTGGAAGGAAAATCTGGTGAGGATGAAAGAGAAGTTGAAGCATATGCTATCGGTTCAACTGAGATTTCTAGGTCAATGCTTCTTTCAAAGAATATACCTCAGTTTAAGAATGGCATTATTGCTGGTGTTTCCGGTGTTTTACTTAATATTGGTAAACAGCAGAACTTTGATGTTATTTCAATTCTAGCAGAGGCTCATCCTAACTATCCTGATGCAAAAGCAGCAGCAGCTGCCATAAATATTATGGCGCTCATTATGGGTGTAGAGATCAATGTTACACCATTGTATGAGGAATCAGAGCGTATTGAGAAACAGCTTCAGAAGTTCCATAAACAGGCGAAGCCTATGGTTTCAGCTAGTCAGGCTCCTCAGCCAAACATGTATGGTTAAAATTCCCATTCTTTTTTTTATTTTTTTTCTATAACGAATCTTTAAAAACCTTCTGTTATTGTGGTATTTTGATTTATGAAAAAAATTCCTAAAAGTCATCCACGTTATGAATCCCTTATGACAAGGGAGAAAATCTCAGAGGGTTTGAGAAAGGGTCTGGTTCATGAAACAGGCCTTATTGCCCATGGTCGCGGAGAGGCTTTTGATTATATTATTGGGGAGAAAACAGTGGCTTTTGCTGATGAAGCTTGTAAGGTTGCAGCTGCAGCATTGCTTTGCGCTAAGAATCCTGTGATTTCTGTTAATGGAAATGTTGTTACTCTAGCAGGGGTAGAATGTATCAGTCTTTCCAGACGTGCCCCTGCCAAGGTTGAGGTTAACCTGTTTCATAGGACTGAAAGTCGTATCAAGAAACTTGTTAAGGAATTAAAAAAACAGGGCGCTAAGGAGGTTTATGGTCTAAGTGGTGATGCTTGTATTTCTGGTTTGGATCATGATCGTGGGTTATGTGATAAAAGAGGTATTTTTTCTGCTGATGTAGTTTTGGTGCCTTTGGAGGATGGTGATCGTTGTCAGGCTCTTCGTAATATGGGTAAAACAGTGATAGCTGTTGATTTGAATCCTATTTCTCGTACTGCTAAAACTGCTAATATCACGATCGTTGACAATGTGATCCGTGCTATTCCAAATGTTGAGAAATGGGTGAAGTTGTTGAAAAATGAGGATAAAAACAAATTAGAAAAGCTGGTATTTTCTTGGGATAACCGTAAAATGTTGAAGGATATGATGTTTTTTGTTTCAAAAAGACTAAATTCATTGTTTTGATTATAGGGTTGTTATTTATGGAATCGTATCGTAGTCATTACTCGTTGGATGTACAGAAGAAGGATTTTGGTAAAATTATAGTGGTTTCTGGTTGGGTTGAGGATGTCCGTAATATTGGCTCTATTGCCTTTGTTATCCTTCGTGACCGTAAGGGAACCCTTCAGGTCACAGTGTTGAAAAAGCAGAATACTAAGCTTTTTGATCAGCTTGTGAATATTTCTCGTGAATCTGTCATTGCAGTTAAAGGCCTTTGCAAGGAGAGTGATAAGGCTCGTAATGGTTACGAGGTTATCCCTGAGGAAGTTGAGGTTTTATCATTGGCTGAGACTCCTCTTCCATTGGGTGTTGTGGATAAGGTGGAATCTGAACTTGATACACGTTTGGATAACCGTTTTATCGATCTTCGTAAACCAGATGTCCAGGCTGTTTTTAAAATACGTAATAAGGTGATTAGCGCGGTTCATGAATACCTAAGAAAACAAGATTTCATTGAGGTTCATACTCCCAACATCATTGCTAGTAGCTCTGAGGGTGGTACTGATGTTTTCCGTTTGAAATATTTTGAGAAAGAAGCGTTTCTTGCTCAGTCACCTCAGCTTTATAAGCAGAATCTTATGGCCACAGGGCTGGATCGTGTTTATGAGATCGCCTGTTATTTCCGTGCTGAGGAGCATAACACTCGTCGTCATCTAAATGAATCTACAGCTGTTGATCTAGAAATGGCCTTCATAAGCAGTGAAGAGGATGTCATGAAAATCCTCGAGGGACTTGTATCATTTATGTGGAAAAAAGCAGGTGAATGCAAAGAAGAACTAAACATTTTAAATAAAAAGATTACGGCGCCTAAATCACCATTTAAACGATTGAAATATGATGATGTTATCAAAATACTTAACAAGAATGGTTCAGAGATAAAATGGGGAGATGACCTGGGCACAGAGGAGGAAAAACTCCTAGGGGACATCATGAAAAAACAGGGTTGTGAATTTTATTTTATAACTAAATATCCTATTGAGGCTAAACCGTTCTATACTATGCCTGATGGGAAGCTTAGTCGTGGTTTTGATCTTGAATGCAAAGGCGTGGAGCTTGCTTCAGGTAGTCAACGTATACATGATGTGAAACTTCTCAAGGAACGTCTTAAGGCTTGTGATCTTAACCCAAAGGATTTTGAGCATTACCTAAAAGGTTTTCGTTATGGTATGCCACCTCATGGTGGTTTTGGATTTGGCATCGAGCGTTTCCTAATGGAACTTCTTGATATTAAAAACATTAGAGAGGTTATTTTGTATCCACGTGATAGAACTCGCCTTACTCCGTAAAATATTTTTTTTATTAAATCTGTCAAAAAAAGATGGATAATCTGTAATTTATGATAAATTGTCGAAGTATTTGTAGTAAAGGTTATTATACTCTAATTGTTTTTAGTTGAACCTTCTGGTGGAAAAAAAACCATGGTCGGTAACGGGGGAGTTTTGTATAAGCGGAATGCTGAGTTGTTTGGTAGACCAAGGGATCAATGGACTACAGTTGACAGTATGATTTATGGTTGGTCTGATTATTTTAAACAAAAAAAGGAAGTTGTTGAGAAAACTCGTTTCAAAGCGATAAAGGAATCTTTGGAGTTTCATTATGACAATAGTCGTTTTTATAATCGTCTTTGTAAGGAGTATGATTTTAAACCAGGTGATGTGAAAAGTCTTAGGGATTTTGTTAAGGTTCCTATGCTTCCGGATACTTTTTTCAAGGAGTATCCAGCCGAGAAACCCAGTGAGATTTATAGTTGGTTATCCAAGATTTCCACGGTTGGTCTTGGTAGTTATAACTATAGTGGCAAATCTTTACAAGGTTTTCTTCGTTGGGCTGAGACTCGTCTTGAAGGCATGGTTAATCACTCTAGTGGAACCACAGGTCATTTTAGTTTTATGTTCCGTGATAAGATAACCTATCAGCGTTTTTATTTCTCTATAGTTAAAACCCTTCTGGATGTAGCACCAACTATAACTGATGATCCTCATTATGTTTACCCTGGTTCTCCCAACACGTTTCTAACATTGGGTCGTTGGCTTGGCGAGGGAGGTCGTATTTTTAGTGATTCTAAAAGGCATTTCCTTACTGATCGCGAGATAAACATGGATATCGCTCGTCTTATGTCCACGGGTGATGCTAGGGGGTTTAAGGATAAACTGATTCTGTTGGCTCTTAAGAAGGCTATGTTGAAGGGCGAGGATAAAATGATTAGTCTTTTTGAGGAGATCAATAAAAAGGGTGAACAAGCGGTTATTATTGGTCCTCCTTTTCAGATTTATAGTATTATGCTTAAAATGAAAAAACTTGGTGTCCGGCTTGATATGAATAATAGTGTATTATTCACTGGTGGTGGTTGGAAGATTTTTGAGCATCGTAAGATTTCTGAGGAGGAATTCGCAAAGATAGTGGAGGAAACACTAGGTATCCGCCCTAAGTGTTATGTTGATATTTATGGTATGTCTGAGATGAATGGTATAGCTTTGTCTTGTGAGGGGCGTTATAAGCATCTTCATCCTTGGATTCATCCTATGGTTATGGATGAAAATGAGGGGATCTTGGGTTTTGATGAATGGGGTCGTTTTGCGTTTCTGGATCCTATTGCTAACAGCTACCCGGGTTACATTATCACTGGTGACCGTGTGAAAATCTATGATGAATGTCCTGGTTGTGGTCGTCCTGGTCCAGTGATTGATTCTGATATATCACGTATGACAGGTGCTGAGGCAAAAGGTTGTGCTGATCTGATGCGGAGTCTTATGGCTGAAGAGTTTAAAAAAGTAGAAACAGTTGAGTGAAAAAAAATTATGACAAAAATCGGAGAATTAAAAGAAAAAGGTTATTTCATTGATGTAGACTGGATTCGTATACTTGGAAGAGCCTTGCCATCATTGGTTTTTATCGCTTTAAGATATCCTCGTCTTATCAAAAACGCTAACCGTGCATGCCCAGATGGTCCACAGAATCTTAAACCTGAAAAACTCCCATATAAAATCCCAAAATACAAGGATGGTATGAAGTTCTGTAGATCAAAAAAGCGGTATCTTCGTCAGACGCATCTATGCAACCCATTGGATAAAGAGATTATTGCTCTTGGTAACAGTCTTGGGGCTTTTCAGAAATCTGATTGGGAGTATGGCGAAACTATTTTTAAGTTTGTAAATGAAAGCATACGTGTTGATTTCTCCCCTATTAAATCAGCTTTGAAGACATTGTATGCGGGTCATGGGACTTGTGTTGATAAAATGTCACTTTTTATTGCGCTTTGTAGAATGGGTGGTATACCTGCAAGATATAAATTGTACAGCCCGGAGATTGTAGAGGAAGGGTATAATTTGTACATGGCTGCGGATCCTCTTATTAAGAAATGGTATGATGCCCTGGGTTTCTTTGTTATTCATGGTAGCGCAGAGGTAAAAATTAAGGGTGAATGGGTTGTTTGTGATGTCTCAGGTGATCCTTATCATTTCCCAGCGCTTAATCTTCCATTTATGCGTTTCGGTGAGGACCCATCAGATAAGTATCTTCGTGCTGCAGAGGGAACAGGAGTTATTAGACCTGAGGGTTTACCATTTGGTATTAAGTTCATAGCTGGTTTGCCTTTCAAGTTCTTCGGTGGAACTGGACGAGCTATTAACTCTAGTGTTAAAGCCAACTATGAAAAAGGGAAAAAGATCTTTGAGAAGATCAGTATTGATGAATATGATCGGAATATTAGGAAGACTTATAAGCCTAAATGGGCAAGTTCTGGGAAGCGGGCTAGTAAGGTTTTAGCAGAACTTGATGACTAAATTTTTTAGAAGTTTTTCTTTTTTGACATTTTAACAGGTTATTTTTAAATATGATCATCAACAGACAATGACGTGCTAAAAGATAACATAGTAATGGTGGTGGGATTGAGATGAAAAAAATAAAAAACCCAACAAAAAATGATTATCACAGTGATATAAAACTTAAAGACGATAAGGAAATAAGGATTGTAACACAGGAAGATATACAGGTTGATGTTGAAAAACCAAAGATTGTAAGCTATGAAGATGCGTTAAAAATTGCTAGAGAAGTCCTTGAAGAAATGTATGAAGAAAATTAAATAGCATAGGCAACGGTATTTAAACTTCTTTTTTTACATGTAAAAAAACAATGGTTTTTTCTTTTAGTTTCAAAACATAGATTTAATTAACAAATTAATTATTTGTAAAACAGTTATCTGAGGAATTATAAGTATGGATAAACGGGTGAATGAATATATAGAAAAACAAAAATTACCACAAAAAGAGATTATACGAAAAGTAAGAAAAATTTTTCAGAAAACACTTCCAAGTTGTGAAGAAAAAAGTGCTTGGGGAGTTATAGCATTTGCAGGAGGGAAATTTTACATTGCTGCAATGAAAAATCGTGTACATGTTGGTTTTGCAATCACTGGATTAAACAAAGAAGAGATAGATTTGTTTGAGGGAAGTGGCAAGACAATGAGACATATAAAAATCCCATCATTAGAAGATGTTGATGAGGAAAAACTTGTAAAATTGATAAAATTAGTAGACAAGAAAGCTATCTGCAATCCATGTTAAATCTTAGCTAATATAGAGTAGAGGGGCAATAGATGAACTCATTTTTACTAGTAGCAAATAAAATATTTCATTATGACAAAAAATTAATATTGTAAGATTTTTATATCTATCTTAAGAGGATAGGATAAGTAATGGTAAAAATTTGTCCTAATTGCAATATGAAAAATTCTAACAAATCTGAGTATTGCATAAATTGTAGTTCTAATATATCTAATGTTAAAATAATTGAAGAAAAAGAATTTGATTCGAAAATTGATACTCATTATAGTTTTGAGTCAAAAGAGGCTCGATATGCTACTAATATTTGGAGGCCGTTTTCTATTCTTGGCATTTTTTTTGCAATTATTTCTTTTTTTATCAATATATTTTTTATATTTACATTTCTTGCTTTAATGTTAGGTAGCATAGGTCTGGTTAGAGGCGATATTCTAGGGATTCTCGCTATTATTTTAGGACTTATCCCATTGGTTTTATATTTCGTAATTTAAAATAGTTCAATTAAAAATCTTGTTTTTCTTTTGTAAAAAACATTTAATAATGCAGGGGACGAGATTTGAACTCGCGGACCTCTACAGGACAAGGCCCTCAACCTTGCGCCGTTGACCAGGCTTGGCTACCCCTGCAAAAAAACATTTTGAGAGACTCAAGATATCAAATACAATATTTATTTTTTCTGGTAAAAAATTTTATATTTTATTTAAATCACAATCACAAATATCACATAACTCTTTATGGAGAATAACTAATCTTCTTGCATGTTCCTTTTGACCCTTAAAGAGTGCTCTTTCTATTTCTTTTTCAATGTTTTGACGTTTATGATTCTCAACGAGATTATCAGCATGGCAAACGATTTTTTCTTCAAGAGTAACAGGTATGTAATCTTTAGGTGGCAATCCTAGTTTTTTTGCTTCATCAGTAGATATCCCAGCTCCGATATGTTTCTCAATGATCCTTATGATTTCATCAGGTAGTCCTAGTTTTTCTGCTATTTTTACTCCTTCGACAGCATGACGGATGTCATGAGTCTTGGAGCGTCCTATATCATGTAGTAATGCAGCTGTTTCAACTAGTTTTAGATCAGCGTTTGCTTTTTTTGCTATTTTCATTGCAATGTCTCTTACTGCTTTACAATGGTTTATCACTTCTTCTGAGCATCCGTTTTGTTCTAAAAGTCTTATGCATTCTTCTGGGGATGGGTACTGTTTCATAATGATAGCCTTGTTTTTATTTTTTTGATATGACTTTTTTTCCTTTATCACATGGTTGGATTTGTATTTTTCCATCATATTTTTTTTCTAACCATGAACCCTTGGTGTATCTGTCTAGAAATATTGCTAATGCTGCAACCTCGGAATGTGGTTGATTTCCAATACTTATATTGAAATCTGCTTGTTCATAAATCCAGGGCGGTACTTTTTCTGCTCCTACGATTATTAGTAGGTTTTTTTTTCTATCGATCTTTTCTATAGCCTTATCTGTTTGTTGTCCGTACATTGTTAGATGAACTATGGTTCCATCCCAGTTTTTTATGATTTTTTTACTGTTGATTCCGGTTTGTATTTTGAAGTCTCCACCAAACCTTGTACATGTTGAATTGATGGTTGTTTCGATTTTTTTATCATTTGTGTCTATGAGTATGTTGTCTGCTCCAAAAGCACGTGCTACCAGGGATACATGGGTTGTTATTCTTTTATCCCTTGGCATTCTGTGTCCTATTCTTAAAACAGTTATCATAATAATAGGGTAAAAAAGGGTTGTTTTTATTTCTTTTTCCTTTTTTCTATGAGTTTATCAACGGTTTTATCGAGATTTGTTACTGGTTTGTTTGCTTTTCTCATATGGATATTATCGATGTTTTCCTCTATTGCGTCTACATCTCGCCATAATCTTTGATTGGATGAAAGGGTATGTGTTTGTGTTGTTTGTTTTTTTGTGTTATCTGTGTGTAGTGTTTCATGGTATTCATCTAGTGTTTCATCCTCGTTTTCTGTTGGGGTTGTCTCTTCGTCTTCTTCCAGGTCTTCTTCTATTTCTTCTGGTTCTTCTTTAGTTTCAGAAATTTCTTCTTTGTTTTTGGTTTTGTTGAATAGTTTCCATTTTGCCATTAAATTTTGTCCCCCAGTTGTTGTTATGTTAACATTTTTATTATTGATAAAGTTTTTCATTAAGTTTACTATATAAAAAGATATAGATTTATTATGTTTCGAAAAGCATTTAACAAGGATATTGGTTTTCGATTTTACTAAATATTTTTTGGGCTTATGGTCTAGTGGTTATGACGTCGCCTTCACACGGCGGAGGTCGCCGGTTCAAATCCGGCTAAGCCCATAACCTCAATTGTTATATGATGGCAAAAGCTTTTTATATCATATGAAGTTCTAATAATTATAGGGCAAAATATATGGTGGACATTAAATCCGAATATGAATGGATTAGCAATCAAAATCTAAAACAATTCAGAGGGAAATGGATTGCTGTGTTTAATAAAAAAATTATAAGTAGTGGTAAATATGCTCATGAGGTTGCTAAAAAAGCAAAAGAGCAGATAAAAGAAACACCGTTTTTAATTAAAGTTCCTCTTGAAGGTTATATATCAGTGTAACATGGGGTTGTAATGGCATATAAGTATAATATTTCGTATAATTTTACTAGATATGTTGTTAAAGGGAAAATAATTTTAAGACCAATTATTCCTGTAGAACTAAAATATAAGGATAACGATCCGATAATATATACTATGCTTTTAGACTCTGGTGCTGATTTAACTCTTCTTTCGAAGGATGTTGGGGATAGTCTAGGGATTGATACTGATAAAAAAGCAGATGATAATGTGTATGGTGTAACAGGTCATACACCAGTGATTGATGAAAAAGTTAAGATAAAATTTGGAATGGGTAGTAGAAACATATTTGAAAAAGAGATCCCAGTTCAAATAACTAAAATTCAGGGGCGTCCAGCTATTCCAGCTTTGGGACGTGAAACTATTTTTAGAGAATTTGATGTACATTTTAGAATGGGACAGCCAAAGGATAAACAAAAGTTTGTATTAAGTAAAGTGTAGAGTTTATAATTTTTTGATAATCATAAAAAAAGAAAAAAGGGTTTTAAAGATTTTTTTACCAAAACATTTGGGTTTTAGTATAACGCCATTGCTTTTATTTTAGGTGAGAACATTCTTAGTTTTAAGAATTCTAAGATATCAAAGTTGAAGTTTAACTTTGATAAAAATGTTCTCAAAAGAGGCATTCTTGCAGGTGTTCCCATAGCCTTTGGTATGTTTCCTCCGGTTTGGTTTAATGCTTTCCTGATTTCATCAACTACCATATCTACTCCATAGACTCCTGCTAGTGCTACTACTGCTCCGTTCATGAATTGTACAGCTCTTACTTTTTTGAAGGCTGTGAAGTATGCTAGGAATGCTACGAATCCTGTTAGGAATGTTATTGCTCCCTCATATGGTATTTTACTAAGAGGACTATATGATGGGAATGCGCCTCGGATTACTTTTCCTAGTTCAATGGAGACATTGTTTATAGCAATACCAGCTCCAGCACCTACTACTGCAGATACTGCGAAACCGCAGATTAGAGCCCATATATCATTTACTATAGGAACGGCTCCTAACCCTACATCGACTGCGATCCAAATTGCTTTTCCTGCTAATTTTACGAAGTTCCAGAGTTGATCGTTTTCACCTAGTTTTAGACTTCCTACCAGATTTGACAGGTAATCTTTAAGTGTGTATGTTTTTAACTTAATATTTCCAAGTAGGTTGTATAAACCAAGCCGGTCGTATATTGTTCCATCATCTCCAATTACATGATTGAAAATTTCTGGGTATTCTTCAATATCATCTCTGTTATCGTTTCTGTTTTTTTCTGAGAGAATGACATCGTTTATCTCATAAACAAGGTCTTCCATTGCTTGTTCTTTTGGGTCGTTATTGCTTAATGGTTTTGCGGTAATTGGTGTTATACCCCAGATTTTGTCTAGGTTACTTGCAAGATGTGTACCGAATTCTGCATCCATTGCCTCTATATCTTCTCTTACTCCGTTGAATTTGTTTTCTCCGACTTGTACACCATCATATAAATGGACGATGTAACTTTGGAAATCCTTAGCGTCTGCATTAGGATCAAGGAAGCATTCAAGGAAGTCCATATAGGTTTGTGTGTATTCTTCTGGTACGTCTAATGGTTCTTCATCATTTTCTTGGGTTATTAGACTTGTGTTTTGTGCCCCAATTGCAGGTAGTACATATAGAGCTGATAGAAGCATCATACCTACAATGCTTATTGTGACCAATTTTTTCATTTTTGTTTTCACCTTCCTCTGTCTGTCGTTTGTTGGTCATCGTGTTAACACCGACAGCGCATTAACATGACGCTATAATTATAAAAACTAACATATATAATCCCTATTTAAATATTCCGGTATTAAACCAATTATGAAACATAAGTTGCATAAAAGGCTATTAAAGGATAAAATATTATCAATAAAATCTTAAAATCATAAAACAATAAAAAAATTATAATAATACAATAAATACCTAAATATAAAAAGGATATAAAAAACTTACTATTGAAGAATAATTACTCAACATTAACCTTATAACCAGAACCAGGCTTCTTCCGATCCTTACGTTTAATCACAACATCAAGAACACCATTCTTATAAGTAGCCTTAGTCGTCTTAGGAATAACATCACAAGGAAGATTAAGACGCTTACGATACTTACGCTTAACATTATTAACATTAATCACCAATGAATCACCCTCAACATTCAGATCAATATCATCTTTCTCAACACCAGGGATCTCAACAGTAACCGCAACATCATCATCACCCTCAATAATATCGGTAAGAGGTTCACGCTCCTCAGAAATCAAAGGCTCGCCATCAGGGGATTTAATTTGACGGTTACCAAAATCCTCAATATGGGGTTTACCATCAGGCCCAAAATTTATCTTAAAACCATGAACTACTGGTTTACCAGGTTGAGCATTAGAAAACATTTTCATCATTTCCTCAGTCATACGTTTAATATCATCCATAACACGCTCATCATTAAACAAATCCCTGATGAAATCATCATCAAAACCGAACATGTCAAACGGGTTACGACGTTTTCTTCTTTTATCCTTGTCATCTTCATAAGAGTCCATTAAATATTACCTCCCAAACAAATGATATAATATTTTGTATAACATACACTATTTAAAATTTTCCTTCTAATGATTTTTAAGCTCATCATTAAACTCCTCAAGAAGCCTTTTTGCTTTTCTACTAAGACGCACCGGGGTTTTAACCCTTACTTCAATATATAGATCACCGGAACCATGACCATTAATAATAGGCATACCTGCTCCTCGGATTTTGAATATTTCACCATTTTGTGTTCCCTCCGGTATTTTTAGTTTCTCTATATTACCAGAAAGAGTTTCGATATCTATTTTTGTACCAAGAGTTGCCTCTGGGAGATTAATCTCTTTAACTGTGTAGAGATCTGAACCACGGCGGTTAAAACGAGGATGTCTTTTAACATGTACAACAACATAAAGATCACCTGTACCACCAGTAGCTGCCTCACCCTCACCAGGAAGACGAAGCTGAGAACCGTCGTCAACTCCTTTTGGAATTCTTAGTTCGATATCCCTTGTTTTTTGAACGATACCATGTCCCCTGCAATCCGGACAGGGATCATCAATAACCTTTCCCTGACCATGACATCGGTTACAAGTCGTAATCTGGGTGAACATACCAAAAGCAGTACGTCTGCTACTCTGCATTTGACCTGTTCCATTGCATTCCGGGCAGGTTTTAGGACTACTACCTGGTCTAGCACCACTTCCATCACAGTTTTCACAGGTTTCACTACGAGGAACATTAATAGTCGTCCCAACACCATTAAATGCATCCTCCAGACTGATTTCCATATCAAATCGTAGATCAGCACCACGTCGCCTACCGGGGCTTTGTCTTTCGAATCCCATGTGACGGCCAAAGAAACGTTCGAATATATCATCAAAACCAAAACCCATGCTACCAAAGATATCACCAAAGTCTGCACCGCGGAATATATCCTCCTGGCTGAACTGTTGGTCTATACCAGCATGTCCATAACGGTCATACATCTGACGTTTCGTATCATCATATAATACTGCATAGGCTTCGGATATCTCCTTGAAGCGATCCTCAGCATCACTATCAGAGTTTTTATCAGGATGATACTTTAATGCGAGTTTGCGATAAGCTTTTTTTATATCCGACTTTGAAGCATCCTTGGGAACACCAAGTATTTTGTAATAATCACGTTTAGTACTCATAACCCCAAACAGAGGGTAAAACAAAAACTACTATATCACTTTTACCAGTGAAAAAAAGAGGTTTATATGAAAGAGTTCATGATGTAAAACAGGATATCACCAAAAATAAAAGCCACGATGAAACCTGCTAGGAGTGGTATCATAAATGGAATCTTAGGAGTAACCCATATTTCGTTGATATCATTTTTTTCAAATTCATCGAGTTCTTCATTCACATCAAACTCTTTTGGCATGTACATGAACTTATGTTTTCCATCAATGATTTTTTCAAGAGGCCAAACAAACTTCTCCCGGGCTTTTGAAATTTTCATCTTGTAACCAAGGACACAATATGGAAACTTAACATTCCGTTTAGCAGCATTATAAACAAGGAGACTAATTGGTATGAACAAGAAAAGAATAATCGAATTAGCAAAAATCGACCAGGAGAATGGCAT
>Ga0272441_10002334_pt1 | contig 38506 bp, 28 predicted proteins | sample SSMProp6N_FD_193582 | JGI IMG/M metagenome (GOLD analysis project Ga0272441, IMG submission 193582) | Marine sediment archaeal communities from Little Sippewissett salt marsh, Falmouth, MA, United States - SSM-Prop-6N | ecosystem: Environmental > Aquatic > Marine > Wetlands > Sediment ... | reverse complement strand
AACAGCCCGCCCAATAAGCAACCATCGGGAAAGGTACCGGCGCAAAACCGCCCGGGGCTGAACCCGCCCGTCACCATGCCGCCCATCAAGGCGCCGGCTAGGCGTCTCGCCCTCAAACCCAAACCGGACGCGCATCCCAACGGACCGCATCCCGGCATGAACAGTGCGCCCGGGATGAACAGCCCGCCCAATAAGCAACCATCGGGAAAGGTACCGGCGCAAAACCGCCCGGGGCTGAACCCGCCCGTCACCATGCCGCCCATCAAGGCGCCGGCTAGGCGTCTCGCCCTCAAACCCAAACCGGGCGTGAACCGGGACAGCGGCGATGACGACTGGGAAAGCGACCTGTAAGGGTAATGAGCTATTGTTCAAAGTCTTCGGCGAAATAACCTTAATAATGCCCACTGTATAACGTCACAGGATGTCCAAGGATGAGGGGTTTGTTGACCTTCTGGATTTCAGCGAAGATACTTCCGGAAAAGCAAGACAAAACCAAAGGTCCAAACCATCGGACAGACCCGAATCCTTCAGGCGTGGAGTACTGGCCCCTTCCAAAAGGATACCCTCATCTGCAAACCCGTCGATGAGTAGAGATATCCCCGTCAGTTACGGGGACGATCTCTTCTTCAAAAGAGCCGAGAGCCTGGAGGTCGAGATGGGGGGGAAATGGCTCCAGTTCTTCTCCCTGATCATCGTTTCCCTGGCCTTTTTCATGCTGGGACTTGTCCGGCTGGAACGCGTTCCAGTGAACCTTCAGGTCGGCTCCATATTCGTCTCCGGAGCTATCCTCATCGTCCTGGGGCTGTATCTTGCCCCCAAGGACCGCTACGTCCTCTACTCCCGGGGCCTGCTATTTGGCGGTCTGAAGGTGCTCTATTCCGCACTGCTCTCCGCCCGGTTCAACCTGGACGTCATAGGCAACGGAGAGCTTCTGGTGGGGTGGCTGGCCCTGCTTGCCGTCCACGAGGTCATCGCCCTAAAGGTGAGAAGCCAGCTACTGGCATCATCTGCAGTTGTAATGGGAGCCATGTGGTTCTTCCTGGCCAGGGACCTTACCTCCCTGGGTGAGCGCGAACTGATACTGATGTTCGCCGGATGGAGCTGTCTGAACGTCGTCCTGGCACACATCAAGAAATGGGGGACCGTGGCCGGGGTGGCCGTTCTTGCGGTCGGGGTATGGCTGCTTTTAAACGCAATGCCCGAAGGACTTTCCTGGGGAGAGTTCGCCACCCATCCCCTGTCAACCGGGACGCTGGAGATCGTGGCCCTGGTCGCGGTGATAGCTCTATTACCTGTTCTCTACACCTTCCGGGACGAGGGGACGATACTTTCCCACATCCTGGGTGAGCTCCCGCTGACCCGGACCTGGGATCTGGTAATCATCGGTCAACTCCTGGCCTCCGGGGCCCTGATCGCCCGCAACGGGCTGGACGATCATCTGGGCCTGGCACTCACCGGCTGGTGCCTGACAGGCCAGCTCGCCCTCTATCTCCATATCCGTGAGGAGAGCAGCCGGGACGTTGTCGTTCCCGTGGGAGCATTTCTGGCCCTGGCCCTTTCGGCACTCCTTTTACCCGAAAGCAGTAGAATGCTCTTTTTCGTCCTGGCCCTGGCCCTGGCCGGTGTGGGCATTGTGGCCATACCGAAAAGGCAGACCGGGATCGTTGTGGGTGTGTTCCTGGCGGCTGGGGGGATATTGGGATACGCATCGGACGCTCTCCGGTTACTTCCGGAGATGGAGCTGGAGCTCATGGCCGCGGTGAGCGCGGGGTTATGCCTCCTGCTGCTCCTGGTGATCTGCTACAGGGTTCTATCGGACATATTGCTGGGGACGGCCGAGCTCCTTCTTCTTGCCGGGATCTGCGCAACGTTTCTTTTGGACAGGATGGTACCTTTCAGCGCCGCGGGTGCCGTGACCGCCATCGGACTGGCATTCACCCTGGCCGCCCTTGCTCGAAAAAGCCATCATCTGGCCCTGGGCATGATCATGGCGCCCCTTGGGGCCACCCTGATCGTGGGCTACTGGTTGGAGGAGTTCGCCCTGGTTCCCATACTGGGTCTGGGCACGGCAGCGATTGTATCCCTGTCTGTCTACGCCCGGGAGATGGACATCTTCGCAAACCTCTCCCAGGGCCGAAACGAGATCACCCTGATGCTGCGGCGCAACAACGTCCTCACACCACACAACCTGCTGTTTGCCCTGGTGGTTGTGGGTGCAGCTGTCTCCGGTTTCCGCGCATCCGAGACCTGGCAACATATATTCTTCCCGGCAGTGGCAGGGATGATGATCGTTGTTCATCTGGTCTCCAGGGGAGAACGGGGCAGGATATCCTTCCCCATCCTTGCCGCCATGCCCGGCTGCGTGCTGGCCATCCTGACCCCGGTCGCTCCCGAGACGGCCATGGTTTTCACCGTGATGCTGGGAATATGGCTTGTCCGGGGGGAGCATCCCTGGGACGGGAACCTTATCCTGGTGTTCCTGGCGGTGCTGGGGGTAATGGCGGTGGGCGTCAACTTCCAGGACCTGGACCACTCCGACGAGATGTTATGGGGGATTTTGGCCCTTGCCGCCGGCACATTCGTGGCCACGATGGGAAGGCAAAAACAGATATTCTGGGGTGCGCTGGTCATCCTGGTGGAGGCATGGCTGGTTGCAGCCGCCACCTGGAGCTGGAACCCCACGCCCCTGCTGCTGGAAGGGACGTCCCTGGTTATGATGAGCGTATTTGCGTTCCTCCTCCCCAAGACGCTCAGAAAGGGATGGGCAAACTCGGTTCCCACATTCTTTGCGATCTCTGCTTACATCTCCGCATTCGCCTTCCTCTTCAGCCGGGACCCGGATGGATACATGGCATACCACGGGTGGGTGACCCACTGGGTCGTGGCCGCGGTGGCCATTGCCTACAACTGGTACGAGAGGACGGAGAGGGCCTGGGCGGTGGAGCTTCTCCTGGTGATAGCTCCCGTCCCCCTGGTCCTGGTCACACCGGAGACATGGGTAGTGCCCTGGCTCATATTCGCCAACGGCCTGGGGATCGCCGCCCTGGTGGTGGCCCGGGACAGCAAAGGGGACAGGACAGCCTTTGCTATCATATTGGCATCCATTGCCATGTTGAGCTATGCAATGCTGTTCCTGCTAGAGGCAGTTGATTTCAGCAATCTATCACATGACTTTGCAGGCGCGGCCTCCCTGGGCCTTCTGATAGCATGGTTTGCAAGGTACCTTCCGGACCCAGAGACCATTGCACCGCCCTGGTACCTGCTCACAGGAGTGGGGCTCATGCTATTCATGACCACCCTGGCACTTGAACTGTGGTGGGCACTGGCAGCAATGGTGATCGGGTTCACGGCTTACAGCTTCATCAGGGAGGAGTCTGCAAATTATGCCCTGGGTCTGGCCCTGATCGCCGGCGGGAGCTACATCATCGCCACTGACCTGGACTACGATGGAGGTCTTTTAGTGGGAGTGGTGCTCCTGGTCTACCTGGTAATTACTGCTATCAACGAATGGGGATGGAAGGGAGAGCCTCTCACCTTCATCACGGCCGCGATCGCCTCCCTGGCAGCCCTTACCCTTCCCTGGGCCATGGGGGATTCGGTCCAGCTGACGTTCGTATGGACGGCCTTCGGCGGGGGGTCGCTTTGTCTTGGGTTCTACTTCATGAAACGCTATCTTCGCTATGCCGGGATACTTTACCTTTTCCTAGGACTTATAAAGGTGGGTTATGATTACACGGTGCTGGGTTGGGAGAAAACCGTGCTGACCCTGCTCGCATTCGGAGGTTTCACGCTGCTGGCATCGTTCCTTTACTTCCGCACCCAGGAGCAGATCACCGTCAAGGAGGGGTCGGTCTGAGCGAGGCCGTCGACCTCTTCACGACCCGCGGCCTGGTCAAGCACTACGGTGCCGTGACTTCCCTGGACAACCTGAGTGTCAAGGTGCCCAGGGGAGTTGTGGGTCTTTTGGGCCCCAACGGGGCTGGAAAGTCCACCCTCATCAAGGTGCTCCTGGGGCTCACGCCAGCAACCAGCGGATCCTCCAACATAATGGGTTTTGATCTCCGGGAGGAGGGGCACAAGGCCCGTCGAATGATCGGGTTCATGCCGGAGTTCGATTGCCTGCCAAAAAGTGAGACAGGTATCCAGTTCGTCACAAAGATGGGCAGGCTATCGGGACTTCCCAAAGAGGTTGCCTACCAGCGCTCCCACGAGGTTTTCAACTTCCTGAAGATGGGGGATGAACGTTACCGCAAGATCATGCAGTACTCCGGTGGGATGAAACAGAAGGTGAAGCTGGCCCAGGCCATCGTACATGATCCGAAAGTACTCTTTTTGGACGAACCAACGTCAGGGCTCGATCCCTATGCAAGAACCGAGATGCTGCAGACCATAAAGGAAATAGCCACGGTAGCCGGGAACGATATCGTCCTCTCCACCCACATCCTGGGAGACGTTGAGGACATCTGCAAGCACGTTATGATGATAAACCGGGGACGGCTCGTTCTAAACGGTCCGATCACCGACCTTCTGGCCCAGTCCGGGTATGTGGTGGATGTACGGATAACCGAAGACCCGGCACCGCTGCAAAAGCTCCTGGAGGACAAGGGACTCGAGGTCACCCCCACCGAGGAGAAGCTCCAGGTCCGAATGGAGAGCACCGACACCATCGATTCGATCGTGGAGACAGTTGCAGGGGCCGGGTTCTCCCTGCGCTCCCTGATCCCCCACCAGCAGAGCCTGGATGAGATATACATAAGCAACATCAAGGCCCAGCAGGAGATAGAATCGCAGTTCTCCCGAATGGGTAATCAGGTATCCGCAAAGAAAGAAAAGAGGAGGGCATCACGGTGATGGGCAAGAAGGGCGCATCGGTGATGTCTCCCCACGTGGACGGGTTCGGTCAGAGGTACCGACCCCTGGACCATCCCCTCCAGTCCCGCCGGGAGATACTTCGGGGCTTTTTGACATCGTCCATATGGGAGACCGTCAAGAATCCCCTTATCATCCTGCTTTTGCTGTTCAACTCATTTTTCATTCTAATTGCGGTGATGATGACATACTTCGGCATCACCGAGATGACCTGGGTCCAGCCCGATGTCCCGGTCAAGTACGTGGAGAGGATCATGACGGATTCCATATCCATGTACTTCATAGTCGGATACTGGATATTCATTCTCTACGGGGCCTACATCGGTCCAAAGCTGCTTACCCAGCCCATGGAGGACCGCTCCGTAACCCTCTACACGTGCAGGCCAATAACGAAACTGGACTACCTGATGGTCAGGATGGGGACCTTCTGCACGTTCCTGGCCTTCCTGACATTCCTTCCGGTTATCATTATATTCGGCGTGGGGATCGGGCTGGCGGACATCCCCTTCAGCGACAAGCTGAGCCTGATGTGGATACTGCCGGCGGGACTGGGGGTGGCCGTTCTGGTTATGATCACCGTGGCCTTCGTTTCCATGGCCGTATCATCGCTGACCAACAAGATGGCCTGGGCAGTGGGCGGGGTGTTCATGGTTTTCTTCATGCCCACGGTTGTGGGCGGTGTTCTCTACGGGATGACGGGGAACGAGCACTTCCTTGCGATGTCCCTGTGGTTCAACGTGGAGGTGGTGATGAACCATCTCTTCAGCATCCAGATAATGACCCATGATATACACTGGTCACTGTCTCTGGGCATTCTCCTGGGTGTGTCCGCATTCTGTCTTTGGATCACGGCGGTGAAGGTGACCACAACGGAGGTGGGGACCTGAGCGCGATTCCTGCTCGGCAGCCAATCCGGCAAAGCAGGGACCCGCGGGCGTCTTCTGTCCAGCCCGTCACTCCACCGACCCAGCCTTCTTCGCAATCCCAGCAGCAGGCCGTTCATCCGGCCCAGGCACCCTCCTATCCCCCTCCTCCCAAGACCCTCAAGCAGAAGCTGGGTTTCGGGGTGAAACAGGTTCCCTGGTCAGCCTGGCAAGGACAGTACTCCATGCCAACGACCGGTGTCCCGATCGATCCGGCAGGCCCGCCCCCCACCATCGAGCTTCGGGGGGTTTCCAAATCCTACGGTCAGTTCCAGGGTCTTACCTACGTCAACTTGTCATTCCACCCGGGAGTGACGGCGGTTGTTGGACCCAACGGCGCCGGCAAATCCACCATGATCAAGCTCATAATGGGCCTGATCCGCCCCTCCATCGGTGATGTGAGCATGCTCGACCGCAGGCCTGGCAGGGATTCCTATCTCTACGAGAAGGTGGGATACTGTCCGGAACACGACGCCTTCTTCACCCACATGACCGGTTCCGAGTTCCTCATCTACATACTGCGGCTGCACGGTTACACAAAGGAAGAGGCGGAACGGCGCTCGGATATTTTACTTGACAAGCTGGAACTGCTGGATGTTAAGGACCGGACAATCGGGACATACTCCCGGGGAATGAAACAGAAGATGAAGTTCGCCCGGGCCATCGCTTTCGACCCGGAGATCATAATCCTGGACGAACCGCTCCAGGGCACTGATCCTTACTCGCGGCACATAATCGTTCAAAACATCAAGGATTGGGGAAAAAAGGGCAAGACCGTCCTGTTCTCGTCGCACATCCTCTCCGAGGTTGAGATGGTCACCAAGACCATTGTCCTGATAAACGGGGGCAAGGTGCTGGCACAGGGGAGCGTTTCGGACATCCGCGCCCTTTTGGACCGATACCCTCACAGGATCTGGGTGATGCCCAGGGACATAGATGAGAGACGCCGGCTCGGAAAGGTGTTTCTAGAAGAGGACATGGTGGAGACAGTGACAATACAGGCGGATCCACCCGCCGTTGTGGTCCACACCCGGCAGCCCACCGAGTTCTACAGCAAGCTGCCAAAGATACTGGTTCGGGAGAAGGTGAAGGTGGACCATATCTCGTCCCCGGACGATTCGCTTGAAGTGCTCTATTCATTGTTAATGGGAGGTCAGGGATGAACGCACCCGACCTTCGCCGCATCCTCAAAGAAGCCCCACTGAAAGGATTTGCCCTGGTGGAGCGGACGGCCAGGGACATTCTTTTCAACAAACGCACCCTGGTAATAATCATCCTCATATGCATCCCGGGGCTCATAGGCGGTTACTGGTCATCGGTCCTCATCGATGACATCCCCCAGAGTTCCATTGATCTCAAAGAGGCTCCCTCGGGAAGCCTGATCATCGAGGCGGACGTTCCCCAGTGGCTTCCTAAGGGTGAAGTGGTACTGGAAGATGCAATTGTGTTTCACAACCGGGGCAATTTCCCGACAACCACGGCAATTGTCATCGAACTGGAGGATGACTCGAAGGTACTGGGACCCCTGGAAATACCCATAACCGAGGACGGGGAGGAGTTCCTGCAAGACCTGGAGCTTGACACAACTGAGCTGGATGGAAAGGTCGATCTTCGGATCCGGGCCGCCATCAACAAGGAGGATCGGGACAGGTACCGGGCGATGGTGGACCTGGGTGATCTGGCCGTGGATGACCCTGCTGACGTGCCCGTGGCGTTCCTCAACCCGCTGCTGGTGGACTTCTCCTACTACGAAGAGGAATGGAGGATCGATCCCTGGGAGAAAGCGGAGGGGTACATAGATATCTTCAACGGAACTGTTGAGGTCCGCGCCGACCACCAGATAAACAACCGTGGTTACACTGTTGATCCGGTGGAAGTGGAATTCCCCACTCCCGTGGAATTTCGGGTGGAGTATCCAAAACTGGTGGAACGGATGGAGGAGTTCAACATAATAGTGGGTAACACCACACCTCTTCCCGACGGCTGGACCTATGAATTCAGCCTTGGGGTCACTATCGACGAGGATGTCTGGGACTATCTGGCCCACTCGGAGGACCTGGACAACCCTGTGGTCATAGAAGGGCTCAAACTTGGCCCGTCCAATGATGAGCTCTTCATGGACATTACCGTCACCACCCCTCAGGGGAAATACACCCTTTACGAGGATTTCGGTATAGAGGTCATTGGAAGGGACACCCTGCCCGAGGGTACGATCATCCCCATGTCCAACTTCACCATGGATGATTCACAGGGGACCGTGCTTGCCATATACGTTCCGTCCGTGGTGGTTTCCGGCTACCCGGTGAACGTGTACGCAGCCATGTCCGGTTCCACCTACTGGTACGGCCCTCTCAATGTTACTTTGGGAATAAACGGTGAGACCTTCGAATACAAGGGCTGGCCCGACGGCGAGGAGAACATCTTCAACATCTCGGTGCCCGAGGATATCATACCGGATCTGGAAGAGACCGCTAACACCCGCTGGGACGTGGAGATGGAGTTTCTGGACCACGAGTACGATAACTCGTTCTCTCTTACGGTGGGACCCTTCCCGAACCCCGACGAGATATATTACGAAACTGAGAATATATTGGTCCCCACCGGGATATCAGGGTGGATCGATTATCCCATCGCCTTCACCACCGATGACCCGGAACCCATCGAAGTGCGGGTTTTCAACACAGGCGAAATGAACAGGGACGTGGTGGCTGCCTTGTATATTAACGACGAGGTACTGGTCTCCGACACTATCAACATCTCCGGCGATGATGATACAACCTTCACCTTCGATATCCCGGAGGTCCTCAACGATACAGACGAGCAGAACTTCACGGTACTGGTGTTTATTGACACCGAGGATGGATACTTTCTCATAGGCGGCGGACTGGTCCAGAGCGACGTGGTGAGCGGGACCTACAAGGTGGAGATCACCAAACAGATCTTTCTGATCACCTTCATCCAGGTGTACCTGCTGTTCATAGTGCTGCTGGTTGCTTTCATCTACGGCAAGGGCCTTATCGGCAACGAGCTGGACAACAAGACCTTCACAGTCACCATCACCGCTCCGATCACCCGGCTCGAGCTCTGCGGCTACAAGTACCTGGGGTATCTTCTGACCCTGACACTGATATGTTCCATTCCAGTTGCAATAACCTACTTCGCATTCGGGGCCGCCATGGGTGTCCGGGAGACCATTGCCGGTGCAGGACTCCTGGGTATAGCCCTGTTCATGGTGTTTTTGGCAATTGCTGTTTACGGTGCGGTTTTCCTCTTCATCGGGACCTTCAAGCGCTGGTCTACGGTTATCGGTCTGATCTACCTGTTCCTGTGGGAGATGTTTTTGGGCCGGGTGGATTTCTTCGTCCAGAAGGTGGCCGTGGGCCACTATATCCGTTCTGCGGTGTTGCCCACTCTTGAACCCTATGCAAACAACGTTGAGGAAATACTCATGCTCCAGAACTTCATGACCAGCAAGAGCATGGCAACCTCCCAGCCGATGGCACTTCTGGTCCTTGTTATAATCACCGTGGTATTCATAGGACTGAGCATCCTGCGGCTCCGGCACATGGACTTCGAATGATGTGACATCGAGGGTATCCATTCCACATTTACCATCGTGTTTTTCGATTCACATGTAAACCATCTTTTATTTGTGATTTACATCTGTACGCTACTGTTTTATAAGGTGCCATCCGTAGGTTATCCTAATTATTGTAGAAGGTTTTCCCATGGGCGAAAGAAAGAGCAAGAGACGATCGTGTGATAAGGTACCCGAAAGGGCCGCTGATAACAGCAGGTGGATGGTAATCGGTGCGTTGACTATACTGGGACTGATCCTCGGATCGGGTATACTGGTGTACAACTACGATTCCGTTTATCTATCCCAGAGACCGGACCTGGCCCTGAGCCTGCAGTCCGGTGCTCTCGTGGAGGAGCAGACCAGCACGTTTCTGGTCGTGGCATCGGACCACGATGGCAACCTGCTTGCAAATCAGGACGTGGAAGTGACACTTGAGACCCCCGTGGGTAATGTCAAGACCAAGGGTACCACCGACTCCAACGGGGTGATCATGCCCCAGCTGGACATTCCGGATTACGACGGGCAGGCGACGGTGGTGATCAAGTCGGAGCATTCAGAGCTCCGCAGGGATGTTACGATATTTTCAAAAGAGGAAGCGCCCGTAAACGTGGGCGGGATGAGGATACTTCTGAGCACTGACAAGCCCATCTATCATCCGACATGGGAGGACGACGATCCCCAGATGCTGCGGATAAGGGCCCTTTGTCTCAAGGGCAACGCCCCCTTCGAAGGGAACGTTGAACTGGATATCCAGGACCCCAACGGTGAGGTGGTGCTGCGGGAGAACCGGACCACCGGCGAGTGGGGTGTTGCGGACTGGGAGTGGAAGGTCACCGACCAGCACACCCTGGGCACATACACCCTTATCGCCACGGCCCAGGGCAAGGAGGCCCGGACAACAGTTCAGATCAAGGAATACGTGCTTCCCCGTTTCAAGATAGAATTTCGTGATGTGAAGAGCTGGTACACCCTAGACGATACCATCCAGGGGACCCTTGCCTGCAACTACTTCTTCGGAAAACCCGTTCAGGGCACTGCCAGGGTGGTCGTGTACGACTACCTGGGTGTCCAGGTTGCACGCTATGACGAGACATTCGAGATAGATGAGGTGGGCGAGGTTCCCCTGGACATACCCATGGGCGATTACTCCATCGGAATACCTAACAACAAGGATAACGGGGTGATGTTTCTCAACGTCACCATCACCGATACATCCGGACATTCGGAGAACTCTGAGCTGCCCCTGACGGTTGCACGCTCTCCCATCATGCTTTCTGCAATAACAGATACAAACGTCGTTGGTCTTGAGTCCACCTACTACATCATTGCACAGACACCAGACGGGTCTGTCATGGATGGAGTTGAGCTGACTGTGGACCTGGACATAGATACGGTTTCGGCAGTGACGGATTCCCGGGGGCTTGCAGAGGTTTCTTTTGTCTACAAGGATGGGATGGACCACATGAATGTGAAAGCTTCCAAGGGTGACATGGAGGCTTCAGAGTATTTCTACATGAAAGCAGGTTCCGGTCTGAAGGTCATCGCAGACGAACATGTTGTACCCATGGGCGACGAGGCCCGTTTCTCCGTGCACTACACGGGAGATTCATACACTAGGATAGTCTACTACGATGTCATCAACTCGGGCATCCCGGTAACCAACGGGATAGTCATGCTTGAGGGCGGCACTGCCGAGCTCAACGTTCCGGTATCCGATACCTGGGTAGGCACCAGCCTCATGCGTGTTTGGAAGATCCAGGCCGATGAATCGGTGCTCAAGGATTCCATTGCCATCACCGTTGAGCCCACCACGGGCATGGCCGTTGACATCACCACGAATGACGAGTACTACAACCCGGGAGAGGACGTGGCTCTCAAGGTGAAGGTGACCGACGGTGGTGAACCGGTAATGGCCGCTCTGGGGATGGCTATAGTTGATGAATCGGTTTTCGAGCTTGGCGGCCGGATGGAAGGAGGCTTCGAGGACCTGTTCTTCGCTCTTGAAGAGAGGGCCATGGAGCCCAGCTACATGATCTGGGACTACGTTTTCTCAGGCGGGGCGGTGATGCCGCTACCGGAGAAGAAGGAGATACCCCTATCAAATCCGGACTACACCGGCGGGGTCACCCTCATGATAACCTCCAACTCGCTTGCCAACGAGGACGATTCCCAGCGGGAGATGGAGGAGCTCAAGACCGGTTACTGGGGAGTTGTCCTGGGCGGGACCTTCATGGTCTTTGTGGGACTGCTGATATACGGCTCTTACAAGAGACCCGGCATGGCCCTGGGTCTTATGGCCCTGGCCACGGTGGCTGTCCTTTTTGGAGGGATGGCGTACTGGACAACAAGCTTTTCTTCCACGGATGAAGCGGCAAATGGCAACGTCGCCTGGGAGATGGGGGATGAATGGGCACAGCCCCGGGCCGCCGATGATGAGCAGGGAGCCGGTGATGGGTGGGACGGTGACGACGATGATGATGATGATGCCTGGGAGGGTGAGGCTGAATGGGATATTGATATCGCGGAGGGCGTACCAATGGAAGAAGTGGAAACTGATGATAGTGCGGGAGGTGGAGATATATGGGGTGGCTACCACGAGGCCGAACCCCCTACTGCCAAGGACACCACCCACACCTCCGACAAGCAGACCGCACCCGGGGATGACCGGGTTGCCCCTACCCGTACCCGGGAGTTCTTCCCGGAGACATGGCTCTGGCGGCCGCTCCTGTTCACCGATGAGGACGGTGAGGCCGAGCTGGAGCTGACCGCCCCGGACTCCATCACCAACTGGAAGGTGGAGGCTGTTGCCCATACCAAGGATGCCCGCATCGGCATCGGCAACGCCAACGTGACCGTGTTCCAGAAGTTTTTCCTAGAACCGGACCTTCCGGAGCACGTGATCCGAAACGACTCGTTCACCATGAGGGTGAGCGTTTACAACTACGCCGACGGCGAGAAGGACTGCACGGTGGAGCTGGAGGAGGCGGACTGGTTCGAGCTGGAGGACGACGGGATCAAGACGGTCACCGTTCCTCAGGACACTGTTCTCAACGTCACTTTCCGCATCCGGGCGCTTGATGTTGGCTACAACGACGTTACAATAGTGGGGGACAACGGCGAGGTTGCTGACAAGGTGATCAAGCCGCTCCGGGTTGAACCCGACGGTCGTGAGACCCCGCTGGTGCTCAACGGCAAGCTGACGGACAATGATACATCAGGTGAGCTGACAGTGGATTTCTCAGCAGAGCGTATCCCCAACTCCGAGGATGCCTGGGTAAAGCTCCAGGGGGGTATGGAGGCGGTGCTCCTCGACGGTGCGGAGGGGTACATCCACTTCGTTTCAGGCTGCGGCGAGCAGTCCATGTCAACCCTGTCAGTTGACATACTTGCCTTCGACACGGTTGCCCAGCTGGACAATGTCGCCGCCGAGAAGCTCTTCGAGTACGAGACCATAGTCACCCAGGGCATCGAGCACGAGCTCCAGTACCTACTGGAATCTACAAGCGGTCCCGGCAGGGGTATTGCATGGTGGGTGGACGACCAGGACGCCCATCCCTGGCTCACCGCCTGGGGACTGCTCACATTCCAGGACGCCCTGGATGCAGGGTTTGCGCTTGACGAGACCATCATATCGGACATGCAGACGTTTCTAGCATCCACTCAAAACGATGACGGATCCTTCACCTTCCCGGAGTGGGGTCTCTACGAGTACACCCCCAGCACCGTGCGCAACAAGGTGGTTGCCACGACATCCTACATCGCCCGGTCGCTGATATACAGCGGGTACACGGATTCAACTGTCATTTCCAGGGCCATGGATCACATAGCCGATCATGCCCTGGAGGACACTGATGACCCATACATAATGGCACTGTGTCTTCTGGCACTGGCCGAGGGTGGAGGTGACACCAGCGTACGCAACCAGCTTGCAGATCACATACACGAGCTCCGGACCGAGGACAACGGAACGGTCTGCTGGAACTCGAAGACCAACATGCTCCACGACAGCGATTACGGGTATTACGGGGGCGGGGGCGCTAATGCCATCGAGACCACGGGGTACTGCATGATGGCACTGCACGCCCAGGGCAAGTACACTGAAGACGTCCAGGGAGCTGTAACATACCTCATGGAGAACCGGGGAAACCTGGGCGGCTGGTACTCCACCCAGGACACGATCGTTGCTTTTTGGGCACTCAAGAAGGTCGGGACCATAAACATGGAAGAGGTAACGGTGGAGGTTGTGGTAAGCGGCGAGGTCGTGGCGACCGAGCTGTTCAACCAGTCGACCAAGGACGTCACCCGCCTGATAGACCTCCGGCCCCACCTGGCCATGGACAATGGTAAGGATGTTTCAAGCACGGTGGAGGTCACAACCACTGGTAAGGGAATGATCTTCTACCAGGTATTTGCAGAGGAGTACCTCCCCTGGCCGGATGAACGGCCCCCGGACGAACCCATATTCCTGGACATCACCTACGATGCCACGGAGGTTGAGGTTGACGACATGATTACAGCCACCGTCAACCTTCGGGTGAACCTGGACGCCGGCATGAACGACACATCGAATATGACCTCCGAGTTCGTGAGGATGATCCTAATAGACGTCCGGGCACCTGTGGGATTCTCGTTTGTGGAGGAGGATTTCCTGGCCCTTCATGATGAGGGGACCATCGACAACTACGAAGTTGGTGACAGGCAGGCCTACTTCTACCTGGTGGATGTGCCCGACGGTGCGGACATCACCTTCAGCTACAGGCTGAGGGCGGACATGCCGATCAGGGGCACCATACAGGAACAGTCAGCTGAGGACATGTACAATCCGGACAACCGCTCCGAGCTTCCACCTATTGAGGTGGAAGCCCAGTAGCTGGATATCCTGAAGTTGCCGGTACGCAGGTTTAATATAACCCGTACCACTGTTTCAATGAGGGTATCCGAGTGAGCGTGAATATCCCACCTGTTAAGGACCGTGTTCTTGTAGCCTTGGCCCCGTTCCGTGGCCACCAGGACTCCATCGAGGCTCCACCCGAGACCACCCAGGACGGATTGGCACAGGGTGCGTTTGCCCAGCGGCCCCATGTATCCATGGCCCTGAGGGACCTGAAGGATGACGGTCTGGTATCCGAACGGCTTGCCCACGTTCAGGGCAAGCCCCGGCGGGTGAAGGCATATACTCTAACGGCAAAGGGGTACCACCAGGCCCGGCAGATCCATCAGAGCATGGCACTACTTGAGGTGGGATACAGGGGTGATAAGACCACCCTTGGTGAGATAGCGGAGCTCAACCGATGGGGGATCCTGGACACCCTGCGGACGATTAAGGATGGAAAACCCGTCGATGAAAATTCATCTGCCAATGCAAATAGTGGGAATATACGGAATGATGTAAGAAACAAGGGAGATCAACTCTCCCTCCATAACCAGACAACCGTGGCGTCTCCACTTCCGCAGCGATACTACCCGGTACCGTCATACCACGGCACCTTACCCTCCCCGGGTCCACAACCGACCCAGCCCTACCCCATGGGGTACTCATACTACCAAAACCTCTCGTTTGCCACTCCCAGGGATATCCAAAGTGGCAAGCAGAACTTCGTGATGGGGTGGGGGCTCCTGGTGAGCGCGTTCCTTGGTATTTTTGGTGCTTTCTGGATTGGAGAGCCGTTGTGCTTCATTGCCTCTTTGATACTGTTCATTGTCTCCATATTGGTGTTCTCCGATTCGCTGGGTTATCTCTGGTATGTTAAGGATTTGATGCGTAACATCTCAATCATCCTGATAATCACTATCTCGGCGTTTCTGGTGTTCCTGATCGGAATTGGTGAGGACAGTGTTCCCGGAATGGCCGACATTCTTGTGTGGTTAGCCGTGGTGATCACCCTGTTTGCCTCTCTTGGTCTTTTCAAGGACTGGAACCGGGAGACCAGGGCCACTGCTGGATACATCCTGGGAACGGTCATGGTGGCGGCACCTCTCCCTGCTGCGCTGATGGGACTGCATCCACTTACCATGGGACTTTCCTGGACCCTGGTGGGGATGGGGGTGCTTCACCTGGGGGAGGTGCTCAACGATGGCATGTTCCACAGGGACAGGCCGTTGATGATGGGGCTGGGCACATCCCTTGCGGTCACTGGCGCCCTTGCCCTTGCGGCCATGGGTGGAGATGCGCTTGAACCTCCCGTTTTCAAAACAGCCCTGGCAGGGGCCTGGATCGCCCTGGGGATAGGGATCATCGTATCCGTAATGGGGAAGCCGGCGTTTGATATCTTAAACACCCTGAAAAGGACCGTCCCCTTCCACGCGGCTGCTGCACTGTTTGTTTTCGGGCTGTATCTTTTCAGTATCGGGAAGGTAATGGAGTCCGGTGTCGAATGTGCCATCGCTTTGATGGTGGGGGGAATGGGAATACCGGGGCTCCGGGACCATGATCACATCGGATTTGCGCTGGCCATTGCATTGGTCCTGCTCGAGGCGATAACTGCCTTATTGCTCCTATTCGGATAGATGCTGGTTTTTTTTCGTTGGTTTTATATATTGAAAAAAATATTTACCTGCTGTCCGGAGAAGTCAATGTGAACACGGTATTGAATGTTGATTCACGTTACAACTACAAAGATGTTGTAACAAACGCGATGAAACCTACCTTTTTTGAGATGACCGAGTTCATAGTTAACAAGTATTGCAGGGACATGAGCGTGGAGCCGGAGCTGATGGATTACACCACCGCCCGGTCGCTTCTTGATAAACTTGAGAATTTCATGGGGCCCGTGTACGGTGAGAAGACCGCAAAGGATGCGGTACACTCCGCAAAGACCAAGCTGGCGGACTACCACAGAAAATTGGAAAACTAAAAAAAAATGGGTTGGAAGAGCCACCTGAAAAACTCCTCCAACCCCAAACATGTCCTACAAACCGAACGCTCTGTTTCGTTCAGGATATTGTCGTCAACGTTCTGTTTCGTCCAGGTTCACTTCCCGTTACCGTTGAACTCTTCCCTGGAAATCGCGAGGATGAACACCGCGATCAGCGCAAATATGGTTCCCAGTATGGTGAAGATGCCCAGAATGGCTCCCACCATGGCAAACCCGTACTTTTTACGTCGGTATGCGTAGATGCCGCCCAGCAGGCTTATCAGGGACATTATGATGATGATGACCCCGCAGAATACCATGAGACCCTGGATCATCTCCCAGGGCACTGACTCGTCCTTCTCCACCACCCCGTCGCCTTCCGTGAGTGTTAGCCTGAATTCGTTATCAACCTCATCCTCGTTCCAGTCTCCCTTGTGCCCTATGTCAGAGGGTGACACGAAAACTGTCTGAACCAGGGTGTTGTATCCATCCTTTTCTACCCGAAGTTTCTGCTCTCCGGTGGGTACGTTGTAGATGAGGAATCGTCCTTCATCATCGGTCTGTGTTTCCAGTTCCTCGTCGTCTATGGATACGGTCGCATCCGTTACAGGAGTTCCGTTAACGAGGATGACGATACCTGTGATGTCGCCGTTGGGATCGTTGTCGAAGAAATCGACACCATTGTCAAAGTCCCCCACAAAGGTCCCCATACCTATCATACCGGCTCCCCCCAGTATTCCGAATATCGCGGTGAGTATCAGAAGCACCGCCGCGATGGTGGGCTTGCTGGAACGGGGCTTTTGGAACCTGGGCGGTTCGTAGTAGTAGTGATAGTGGTTAGGGGAAGGGTGAGGTGGGTATCCACCGTAACCTCCCGGTGGCGGAACCTGACCGGAAGGCGGTCCCTGGATGGGTCCGGGGGTGTTTGGGTAGTAATGCAAGTGAACCTCCTCACCACCATCTTTCTTCCCCGATGCCGACTTGCCGGGCTCTTTCTTGCCGGGCTCTTTCTTGCCGGGCTCTTTCTTGCCGGTCTCTTTCTTGCCGGTCTCTTTCTTGCCGGTCTCTTTCTTGCCGTTTTTTTCGCTGGACACTGCTCTTGGGTTGTCATCGACCATTCTTCATCACCTCATTGATGGTAGTGGTGGTGCACCACAGTTCCCGGAACATGAGGGGGCTGAGGCGGGTACCACACCGTCCGCACGGATTCCTTCGGCACCAATGCCCACAGGAGCAGATACAGGAGTATACCCACCCCGGCGGTGAAAACCGTCAGTATCACCCACAACAATCTGATCACGGTCGCGTCCATGCCCATATGATGGGCCAAACCACCGCACACGCCACCTATCCATTTGTCAGTCGTGGAGCGGTAAAGCTTCCTCTGCGGCTGCTGGTGGTAGTTCTGTTGTTGATAGGGCGGGGCCGGATAATAGGGTGACGGGGGCGTCCCCGGCTGTACATCTGCATATCCTGCCTGCCCCGGCGGGCTCACATTTGCTGTCGGATCACTTTCCATCGGTGTTACCTCCGTTTTTGCGGATGATGAAAGATTGTCCGCTATTCACATATAAACCGATGAAGCAATGCTTCTAAAGACCGCTTCGAAACAATGTTCCGTAGGGATTTAAATAGTAGAAGAAGAGGTTTTAACAGAGGGGACCAATGACGTCCCGGATGGTATCCACACAAAAAGCAGTATCCAGGTCCGTTGAGGAACCCATCGAAGCCTCCTTTGAACTGGGAGAGGAGTTCAAGGCGCTGTCCACCGGGCTCAGACGTCCGCTGATTCTGGCCCTGGCCGGTCTTTTGATACTTGCTTTGTATCTGATCCCCGGGACCATTGATCTTGCCAACACAGTTCGGGACGTGATGGCCAACGAAACAGAGCTGACCACCCACATGATGACAAGGATAGTATCAACTGCAGTGGCCACGGTCATCGTGGGAGCCATAGTAACCGCCGCGGCCCTGTTCTTGTTCCAGGTCCGCACCTACAACAACCACCTCCTGTCCAGGTACGAACTTGTGGAAGGGATGAAAAACGGCGGTCTGGCACCGAAGAAGGGCAGAACAAGAAGCGGGATGCCCGGAATGCACCGCAAGAACCCCATATACGCCATGATGGACCTGGTGGAGGCGCAGATGAGCGTTCTCCCCAACGTGCGCAAGACCCTGCATATGGGAATAATGCTTCTGGGCGGGCTTGTGGGGTACCTTTGCCTGGGAGGAGCAGCGCACCTCATTTTCGATGAATCCATCACATTCACCGCAGGTTATGTGGAACTGGTCCTGGGAACAATCTCTCTTGTCCTATTTGTTCTGGCACTGTTGCCACTCATGGATACGGAGAGGGCGCTGGGACGCCTGTGGGTACGTCACGGGGTGATCGAGGGTATCCGGTTCGGGGGAAACCTTAACGTGCCTCCGGGCAAGGACCCGCTCCAGCGGCTGATCGCCTACCTGACCGGAACGGATCCATACGTTCATTTTGCCATGACCAGGCAGAAGAAACGGTTTGAAAAGAACGTTCGGTTCAGGGGGGTTTCAGGAAGGCCCCACCGGTTCGACGCTTACCTGGAAGGCGAGACGGACCTTCCCGCCCTAAACCTGGACCTGGGCATACCACCCGGCCGTTTCGGGGTGTTCATCCGCATCTACTCCGACGGCCCGTCCAGGCAGGAGATAACGGAGCTTCAAACCCAAATTGAGGACATCTGCCAGGCCAGGGAGATATACCCTATCAGAACGGTGGCACTTCAAAATAAGATAGCCGATCTGGATGAAGAGGTCTACGATTATCTGGTGGAGGAGGGTGACATATCATTCAGAGGTGGTCTCTCCCCTGTCCAGGTTGCAGCGGAAGACGGGCCGATCTACTCTTTCATACCCATGGTATCCTACGGAAGGTCGTCTGATCACCCGGTGCCATCCCATTCCGGGTTGGCGGTCCGCCCCAAGGAAAACCACTGGGGAGGTGCGGCTCCCAAGTGATCCTGTCCGAGGTCGTTCATGCCCAAGAAGTACAAATCCCCGGAACTATACATGTGCCTCGCCCTCAACAGGTTAGTGATTGAACTTGACGTCGACCTGTACCAGGATGACCTGGAAGACAAGCTTGACGAGATGCTAAAAAACAAAAGGCCCACGCTGCCCAAATCTGAGATAAGCTACGAGATCAAATCCAACCATCAGATGACCAACAAGATACTTGGAAAACTTGAGGACATGGGTCTGATCGAGATAGAATTCGACGGGAAGACATATTCCATAGCGATCACCAGGGAAGGGGTGCTCTACATCCGCAAGTTCAACGAGTTCTACATATCCATGTACGAGGACATCATCCGGGACCATTACAGGTATCGGCCCATGCCCGGCTGGTTTCGGACGGGATGAACATATCCGGTATAGGATGTGATAGAAAACGGCCGATACCGATACCCTACCTCTTCTCCCGGACCACCTTCCCGTCCCGCATGCGGATGCGCATGCTGGTGTAGCGAGCTATGTCCCGCTCGTGGGTGACGATTATGACGGTCTTTCCCCTGTTGTTTAGGGCCCTGAACAGGTCCAGTATCTCCATGGATGTCTCGCTGTCAAGGTTTCCCGTGGGCTCGTCCGCCAGGATGATGGGCGGGTCGTTTATGAGGGCCCGGGCAATGGCAACCCGCTGACGTTCCCCCCCTGACAGCTCGGTGGGTAGGTGGTCCATGCGGTGCTCCATCCCGACGAGATCTAGAAGCTCCCTGGCCTTTGAAACCCGCTTGTCACGGTCGAACATCCGGGACAGGACCACGTTCTCCAGGGCGGAGAGGGTGGGAACCAGGTTGAAGAACTGGAACACGAACCCGATGTTCTGTTTTCTGAAAAGGGCCTTTTCCTTGTCCCCCATCCCCTTGATATTGCGGCCCCTGAGCAGAACGTCTCCGCTTGTGGGGTTATCCAGAAGGCCAATGAGGTGGAGCATGGTGGACTTTCCGGCACCGCTGGGGCCGGATATGGATGCGAAGGCACCTTCGGGTATTCGGAGGTCCGCCCGGTCCAGTGCCGTTATCCGGACCTCCCCCATGGGGTAGACCTTGGAGACGTTGCGTAGCTCCATTATGGTCCTACTCATAGCGCAGCGCCTCCGTCGGGTTGAGGTTGGCGGCCGACCTTGCCGGGTAGAGAGCTGCCAGTACCGTTGCGACTATCCCGATCAACGCCGCGTTGACGAACACCATCGGCGTGACCGACGCGGGTGCGAAGAACAGGCCGCCCGCCTCGGCCTCGAACTGGGAGTTGAAATAGTATGCCAGGGAACCTCCAACAACGCTTCCAATCATGATGGCCACCGTGAGCAGTAGCACGGCCTCGGTGAGTATGGCGGCGTACACCCCGCCCCGGGTAATGCCCACGGCCTTCATGGTACCGATCTCCCGGCGGCGTTCCGACACCGATATTATCATCGTTATGGATATGAAGAACACGGTGATCAGGGAGAGCATCATTATGGCAACGTACATCCAGCCGTCCACGGTCCGTTTCTGTTCCTTTTGAGCCTCGATCTCCTTCTCGTGGGACTCGAGTTTCGCGTTCAGGTCCCGTTCGTTGTCCTGGACCGCCTCCCTTCCGACACCTGTTATCTCCCGGACGTTGTAGCGAAGCTCACCGAAATCGATCTTGGAAGCGTCCTTTATCCAGATCGATGCGAAGTAGTATCGGTACTCCTGCATGGTCTCGTTGTATCCACCGGTCTCTTCCAGGAGGAACTCCACCGGTACCGCGCCTATGGAATTGAAGATGAAGTTGCTGTCGGCTATCCCCCGGATGGTGACGTTCCGGATGACGGTCTCACCCTCGCCCATGAAGGCGAGCACCCTAACGTCGATCTGGTCACCTACCTGGTAGTCCTCGTACTCCCGCTCCCACAGGTCCCTGCCAAGAATGATCTCCCTGTGGGAGTCCTCGTCGAAGAACTCTCCTTGTGAAAATGTGATGCTCCCGTTGAAGTAGATGTATTCCACCTTCACCCCCTTTTGCGGGTCTATGCCGAAGAGCATGTAGGGGTCCCGTTCCTTTTCTTGAGATGCCAGGAACGTGAGCGACAGCGGGTAGACCTCGCCGGTGGTGTTGTGGTCCTTGCAGTATTGGTGGACGAAATCCTCCAGCTCCTCGAGATTGGTGTCGTTGAAGTAGTTCTCCCCGAACAGGTCGAAGTTGATAACGGTGACGTAACCGGCCCGTTCCGCCCGCATGGCGGCCTCCCTGTCCTCGATCTCCTCGAGGATGTCCTCCTTCAGTCCCTGGCTGATGGATGCGAACAGCACGAAGAACGCAAGTACTATGGCGATCCCGACAACGGTGATGGTCGAACGCAGCCGCCGTCTGGTGATGTTGCGCAGGACGTACTTTCCCAGTCCGAACTTCGGTTCCTTTGCCATCCCGGTTCCTCACTTGAAGATGTCCTGTTCCTCCGCCCACCTTCGGATATCTTCCAATGTGCCCTCGTTGCGGAAGCTCAGGTCCGAGTCCGCTATCACCTTTCCGACACCCCATCGGATCTCCCGGGCATCCCGGTCGATGAACGACTGCTCGTCACCGTCGTCCTCCCGGCCCCTGCCGAGTATACGTTCCATCCGTGCCTGAGGAGAGGCCAATACTGCCAGTACCGTGAAATCGTCTCCCAGCTCGGCTCGGAACCTGTCACACTCGTCGTGGGATCGGACACCGTCAATGAGGAACCGCTCGGCGTCCGTTGAACGGATGTGCTCCACGGTTCTCACTGCCCAGATGTCGGGACCGTGGGTCCCGCGCATCTCGTCGGCCACCGCTCCGATGTTTTCCGGGGTGAGCTCCAAGCCCCTGGCCTCCACCTCCCTGAATATGAAATCACCCATGCGCACCACCTGCCAGCCCATCCCCTCCAGCACGTTGCGCACCTCCGTCTTGCCGGAACCCGGCATGCCGGTGAGACCGATGACCTTCATTGAGGGGGTGCAATGATTGCAACCTGATAAGGTTTTTTTCACAGCAAAGGCGTTAAATACGCCCCTTCGGATTTCCGGCCTGATCAGGAGGGATAAACCTGTCCAGCGCAAAGATCAGGATTCTTGTTGCAAAACCCGGGCTCGACGGCCATGACCGGGGCGCCAAGGTGGTGTCCCGGGCACTTCGTGATGCGGGGTTCGAGGTGATCTACACAGGTCTTCACCAGACCCCGGAACAGATAGTAGCCGCCGCCATCCAGGAAGATGTTCAGGTGGTGGGACTCTCGTGCCTCTCTGGAGCGCACATGACACTCTTCCCCAAGGTTGCAAGGATGCTATCCGACCAGGGAGCCAACGATATCCTCGTGGTGGGTGGCGGGATCATCCCGGAGGAGGACGAGGCCGCTCTAAAGGAAGCGGGCATATCCATGGTCTGGGGACCCGGCACCAGGACCGAAGACATAATCCAGTTCATAAAAAACAACGCTCCCTCCAGGGAGTAATCCCATGGAGATTGTCGACAGGCTCCTATCAGGCGACATCAGGGCCGTTGCCAGGATAATAACCTACCTGGAGAACAACGATCCCAAGGGCATAGAGGCTATCAGGCTTCTCTATCCAAAAACAGGCAACGCTTCTCTCATTGGCATAACCGGACCCCCAGGTGCCGGCAAGTCCACCCTTGTGGACAAGATGGCCAAACACCTCAGAGCCCGGGACAGGACCGTGGCCATCGTCGCGGTGGACCCAACAAGCCCTTTCACAGGCGGTGCACTGCTGGGGGACCGGGTAAGGATGAGGGAGATATACACCGATCCGGGAGTTTTCATCCGATCCATGGGGACCCGGGGACATCTGGGCGGGCTGGCCCTGTCCACCGGTAACGCGGTGAAGGTTCTGGACGCCTACGGGTTCGATTACATCCTGGTTGAAACGGTCGGCGCCGGTCAGTCCGAGGTTGACATAATCGAACAGGCCCACACCGTGGTGGTGGTCACCATGCCGGGCATGGGTGACGAGATACAGGTGTTCAAGGCGGGCATTATGGAGATAGGCGACGTGTTCGTGATAAACAAGGCGGACCGGGACGGCGCAGACAAGATAGCCCAGGAGATCGACATGATGCTGGATCTGGACCATGACATGCCCTGGAAAGCACCTGTGATCAAAACGGTGGCCTCCGAGGTGAAGGGTATTGACGATCTCATGGTGGCCATTGCAAACCACCAAAAATACATGGAGACCAGCGGCGAGCTGGAACGGTTCAAGAGGGAATCGGTGGAGAAGGAGTTCTCCCAGATAGTGGAACGCTCAGTTGTCCACTCGTTTTTGCGGCAGGAACAGGTGAAGCAGGTTTTTGAAAAGCTCTGCTCGGACGTCCAGGACAGGTGCACCGATCCGTACTCCGCCGCTGAGAGACTGCTGGACCTGTTCTTGAAAAATAACATGAAAAAGGACTGAACAATCCTGATGGGAGATGATTAGCGGATTGGTCCAAGCACCTTTCTTTGGGAAGCACGGTCACGGGGGAGAAAATAATTAATAATTCCCAACACTTGAAGTGGGATGAAGGGAATCACGGGAGCTGGGAGCTTGAATTCTAAAAGATCGTTCATTGTCATCTTCATCCTCGTTGTTCAGTCATTGGTGGTATTGATCGGGTTGACCACCGATACTGATGCAACCGAATTGGAGGTTGGACCGGGAAAGACCTACACGAAAATCCAGGATGCACTGGATGCTGCTTCGGCGGGAGACGTGATCCACGTAGACGCTGGGAATTACTCTGAAAAGCTCCTGATTACCAAGTCAAACATCGAGCTGTTGGGTGCCGGGGTGGAGACGACCTCGCTGGAGTTCCCCTATGGGGACGCCCAGGGTGTACTGGTGGACATTCAGGCAGACAATGTCAGGATATCCGGATTCGACATCGCAGTAGAAGGTTCCCAGACCAAGGGTATACTGCTGGATGACGGGACCTCTGGATCCAACATAAGTAAAAACAGATTCTCCGCCCACGGTTATAACTCATCATGCGTTTTCCTGGACCACTCCGCTTCCAATTCCTTTTACGGAAACGACATGTTTCTTTTGAACTCGCTGACCTGCGGCTTTTACATCTTTGACCTTTGTGCGGACAACAATTTCGATTGTAACAGCATCAGGGTCGAGGCATCCGACAGTGTCGGCGTCCTGCTGACATCCTACAACACCCAAAATACAATTACTAACTGCGTAATCGATGTTGAGGGAACGAGGTCACAGGGTATCTGGTCATATTATTCATCGAACGATAACGATTTCACGAAAAACATCATAGATATCACGGGTGACTGGACCTTCGGCATCCACGTGAGCAGGGGCTGCGACCTGAACCTCATATCTTCCAACACCATAGACGGTCATGGGGAGTTTTCTTACGGGATCCTCCTTGAAAATGCAGGGAAATCCAACAGGGTAACCAGAAACCAGATCACCACTGTGGCCGATCGAGCCGATGCAGTCTACCTTTCTTTCTCAAATGAGAACATGGTGGATAACAACACCATCGAGACCAGCAACGAGTTCTCTCGGGGTGTGTTCCTATGGGAGAGCAGCATCAACTCCGTTGTTGACAACGACATACTGACCAGCGGGTACTATTCCCAGGGAATCTACTTGTACAACGGTTCCGATGAGAACGCTGTCAGCTCCAACACTTTGGAGACCAGAGGATCGGAAGCACTTGCAATAATAACGGCGAGGTCAGACGGCAACACCGTTTCTGACAACGACATAAAGACAGTGGCCATGCAGGTGTACGGCATTGGTTTCAGGGAGGGGTCAAGGAGCAACTGTGCCATGTTCAATACCATCGAGTGCATGGGCGTGGCCTCCCACGGGGTGAACATGAACAGCGCCGATATGTCAAAAGCAATCGGCAACACCATCCTGTGCTACGGGATCGGCGCGACCGGGGTTTACGCGAACAACTCGGACCACGTGATAATCAACCTCAATCACATCACAAACAACAACCAGATGAGCAGGGGTATCAACATCCTGTTCTCCACCCATCCTAACCTATCCTTCAACACAATAGACGTTCAGGGTGAGGATACAATCGGCATCCGGTTCAAGTTGACCTCGAACGGTGATTCCATGGGGGACATCGTCACCTTATCCGGAACGAACGCCAACGGGATTATGCTGGACTACATATCATCCCAGAACCTTTTCACGAACACCACCGTGAACGCTGATGGAAAGGGGGTCAACGGCGTTCTCGTGAGCAGGGATTCGGACCTATTCCACTTCGACGGACTAGACCTAAACGCAAATAGTGCGAGTGTGGGGTTCTATCAATCAGGTGGTGAAGGGATACTGGACCGTTCGTTCATGGACGGGCCCGATGTGGAGATAATGCTGAGGGAGGATGCTATCCTCAACACCGTAATGACCGAATTTGATGGGGTAAGAATATCAGAACCGGAATATTCCGGTACCATAAACGACTGGACATCGATGTCCGTACATGTGACTGACAGAAACATGACACCCGTGAAGGATGTCTCACTGAAAATCAGCGATGAGAACAATACGTATTACGCCACAAGCATTTTCGCTGGCAAGGACGAGCAAACCGACGAAGAGGGAAGGACGGATCCAGTAGAGGTGCTTCGCCGGGTGTTCGACCACTCTGCGGACCCGATACACAACAGCCTGTCTGTACGGTTGAAATCTTATGCTCAGGGCCAGTGGGACGAACTGAGGTACGTGACCGACCTGGAATTCAATCATGTGGAGGATTTCGTTCTGGGGGAACATACCAAGCCCCCGGTTCCCAATGACGTTGAGGTATTCGTTATGGATGCTGATCAGTCTATCAACGTGAGGTGGACAGGATGGGAGCATGCCGATTCCTACAAGATCGAAGCGTCCTGCAACGGTAATCTGACCAGGTACCTAACGGTTGACCATCCGGTTAACGAGGCGGTCCTGAGCGACCTTACCGACGGGAGGACCTATCGGATAACGGTACGCACCATAAACGAAATTGGGGTGGATTCTGACCCGTCCTTGCCTCTGGAGGTCACCTTGGAGGATAGAACGCCACCCATGGTACCGGGTGATCTTTCTGCAACCTCAGTTGAAGATGACGACCTTCTGAACATATCCTGGTCCGCCAACGATGACGACACGGTTGCCTACGAGATCAGGGTGGTTTCAGATGACGGTACCTACGATGAAGAATTCATGATAACTAACCGTTCGTCCACAAATATCACCGTGGACGAGGGCCTGGTGGACGGGGTCAAATACCATCTCAGCATCAGGGCAATGGACCCTGCAAACCATTTCTCCAACTTCAGTGATCCGGTATCCGTGATCCACGTCGATGGCAAACCACCGTCATCACCCAAGGGAATTGCAGCTACCTATCAAACGGAAACAACCATTGAGATCGAGTGGGAAGCCTCACCGGACGACGACATCCAGGGATACCTGATTTACATGGCGCTTGCATCCCTGGGACCAATTTCAATGGAAGATATCCTTTTTATAGAGGATACATATGCAACAATCGAGGGTCTCGAAGAGAACGAGACCTACTCGTTCTGGCTGGCGGCACTGGACGAGGCCGGGGGATTATCGATCCTATCAGGTCCCCTCAACGCGACCACTCAGGTCGTGCCACCCGATATGCCGTTCTTCGATGAGTTCCCTTCCAAGACCGATGAGCCGTCCGTGACGCTGGAGGGTCATTGTGAGGAGGAATGTGATCTGTTGGTGTATAGGGAAGGTGCCTTCGAGGCCAGCACCTTCTCGGATGAAGCCGGCAATTTCCTCTATGATCTGGAACTGACGGTAGGGGAAAACGAGGTGACCTTCTACGTGAGGGATGATGGGAGGACCCTCAGCGAGCCCTTTACCCTGACGATCGTCCGGACCGGCGAGGATGATGTTGACGGGGATGATGATTCGGACGGAGATTCCGTGACAGTTGGTGAGGACGCCCCAAAGGATATCAAGGTCAACGGGGAGGAGCACACCCTTTCCTTATCCCACGTGGATGAGGGTGAGGGTTATGCCGTTGTGGACTTTGGAGATATTGATAACATCATGCTCAAGCTTTACAAGGAAAATCTAGTTGACCTGGACGGGGACGGTGTGGATGATGCAAGGGTCACCCTTATGGGGTTCGACAAGGAAGGGGATCCCATCATCAAGATTGAGCCGGTCCCACAGGACAGCTCCGATGACGACGGTGATGATGACGGCAGCGCGGATGGAAGCGGCGGGGGGTCCGATCTGATCATCGCTGGAATCGTATCCGCTATCGTGATCATCGTGCTGGTCGCTTTCTTTTTCATATACAAGAGAAAGGATGGAAGAACGGAACTCTACGTTCCTTATGATCCCAAGATGGATTCCGGTCCATACAGACCCGATTCCCCTCCCCATCACCATCCTCGACATGGCCACCTTCCCTACCATCCAGGGGGTACACCTGGTCCATCCCACGCCGGTCGACCGGTGTACGGTCCAGGAATGCAGGGAGAACGGCAGGGTCCCCAATCCAGGGGAAGCTTTCACAAGGATGCCCCCAGTAAGCCCATCCAAACTACCAAACCAATTGCCAGGCGGGCACCTGAGCAAACGTCCCCTGTGCTGATGGAATGGGATGACTGAAGCTGCCCAACCGCATTTCCCCATGGCCCTCTCATTTATTATCACCGATGTCTATGTTCCAGGTGAAATATGGGGGACGTTTAAATGTGTGGTAGAGTCCGAACCAGTATCCTGATCGTGGACGATGACGCCGCCATCACAACCCGCCTAAGCGAGATGCTCCGGGAGAAGGGTTACGAAGTTGTGGGTGTGGCCACCAGCGGAACAGAGGGCGTTGATATGGCTAAAAGCCTCAAACCCGACATAATCCTAATGGACATAGTGATGCCCGGGGACCACGGACTCGACGCAATGAAAGCCATCCGAGTAAACGACCCGGAGGCCAAGATAATAGTGGTGACGGCCCTTAACGGACCTCGGATGCTGGAGATGGCCAAGGAAAACGGGGCGGTGGACCACCTGGTCAAGCCCTACAACTTCGAGCGGCTGGTGGAGTCAATAGAGCGGCAACTGGATTGACCGAATACCTATTATTACCAGATCCATTTTACCCATGGTTTTGGGGGACAGCATCAATGGCCAGTTTTGAAGGACTGAAATGGGCAGACAATCAGATGATGTGGAGCCTTGTGGACCGGGAACTCCAGATGGTCGATGCCCACGACAAGACCTACGCTGTATCCAAATCCATACACTACGGCATATGCCTGGTTTTCGAGGGTATACGTTTCTACTGCCACGAGAAGGACGGCGTTCCCCACGCCGTGTTCGGTAACTGGCACCGCAACCTGGAACGGTTCCGCAGGGGGATAGCCTTCAACCTGTCCAATGACCAGCAGGAGCTGGTTCCCACCGTGGATGAACTGGAGGATCTCTTTCTCCGGTACCTTCGCCAGGAGTCGCTGCGGCCTTTCATAGACGACATGGTCCAGACAGGCGCCCAGGGGTACCTTCGCCCCTTTACCCTAGATGAGGTTCAGTCCATAGGGGTGACCTTTCCTTCCAACCCGGCCATCCGTGCCATAGCATGCCATTACGATCAGTACCTGGGCGAACCGTTCACCGGAGTGGTGGTGCCCCACTTGGTAAGGGCGGTTTCAGAGAACGGGACAGGCTGTCTCAAGCTGGGTATCAACTATCTGATCTCGATCCGTGCTGTTGCTGAGGCCAAGAAGCTGGTGTCCGACGCAGCCGCCGCACTCTTTTTGGATGACCACCCGCATCTTCGACTGGAGGAGCGGAACATCACCGAATGGGACTCCTCCTGCTGCCTGCTGGCCCTAAAAGACGGTACGGTCATTAAGATCCCCGAGAGCAATCTTATCCTGCCTTCAGTCACCATCGCCGGGATAGTGTCCATGCTCCGGGAGAGGGGAGTGAATGTTGTGGAGAACGACGTGACATACGGGGAACTCCGCCACATGGTGGAATGGGACAACCTGGCCTGCATATGTTCCGTCGGAACGGCCGGGATATTGAACCGGTGTTCGAAGCTGCACCTGGTGGATGGCGAGGGACGAATAATCGCAACCCATGAACCGGACATGGAACACGAGCTGTACGGGATACTTGGCGAGATGAGGGATGATTACTGGAATATATTCAAGGGCGCAAAAGAGCCGCCAGAGGGCATCGAACGGACCGAGTATCCGCTTGCTTGAGCGACGTTTGCCCCCTCCAATAGTTTAAATAAGACTGGGATCAGTGTGAAGATTCCCCGTTGGAATTCCCCGTTGGGAAAAGGAGTGAACATCATTGAAACGATTAGTTATAGTATCCAACCGTCTCCCGATATCCATCGAGAAGAAGCGGGGAAAGATCACCTACAAGGCCAGCATGGGTGGCCTGGCCACCGGTCTGGACTCCATAAAAGACAGCTACGACAGCCTGTGGGTGGGCTGGCCCGGCATTCCCATGGACCGTATCCAGAGGGATATGAAGTCCATCAAGAAAACGCTGAAAAAGGACTTCGGCAACCACCCGGTATTCCTCTCCAAAAACCAGATCAAGAAGTTCTACGAGGGGTTCTCCAACGAAACGATCTGGCCCCTGTTCCACTACTTCACCCAGTACGTAAAGTATGACAGGGATATGTGGGATTCCTACGTTTCGGTGAACCGGCTGTACTGCGACACGGTGCTATCGGTTGCCAAGCCCGACGACATCATATGGGTCCACGATTATCATCTGATGCTACTGCCCAAGATGATCCGGGACAAACGTCCCGATGCCACCATCGGGTTCTTCCTTCACATCCCGTTCCCATCGTTCGAGATATTCAGGCAGCTCCCCTGGAGGCAGGAGATACTGGAAGGCATACTGGGTGCGGACCTGGTGGGTTTCCATACCTACGATTACGAGAGGCACTTTCTTTCATCAGTGCGGAGGATTATGGGTATCGAACCCTGGATAAACCAGCTGCTGTTCAAGAACCGGCTCATCAAGGTGGACCAGTTCCCCATAGGCATCGATTATCACAAGTTCTCCACCATGCCCGGCGACCCTGTCGTGCAGGAGAAGATCGAGGACATCCGCAACCGGGTGGGTGAACGGCGGATAATCCTTTCCCAGGACAGACTGGATTACACCAAGGGCATCATCCAGCGCCTGGAGGCCTACGACCTGTTCCTGCAGCGAAACCCCGATTTCAAGGAGAAGGTCACACTGATATTCGTGGCGGTGCCGTCCCGGACAGACGTGCCGGATTACGAGAACCTGAAAAAGACAGTGGACGGCCTGGTGGGAAAGATCGAGGGAAGGCACGGCACCTTCGGCTGGAGCCCCATATGGTACCTTTACCGGGCACTGCCCTTCGAGGAACTAATCGCTCTTTACAGAACCGCTGACGTGGCCATGGTCACCCCCGTCAGGGACGGGATGAACCTGATCGCCAAGGAATACCTGGCCACCAAGGTGACAGGAGAGGGGGTGCTTATCTTGAGCGAGATGGCGGGTGCCGCCCACGAGCTGGGTGAGGCCATAACCATCAATCCCAATTCCAAGGAGGACATCGTACGGGCCCTCACTGAGGCCCTGAACATGCCCTACAATGAGCAGCTCAGGCGGAACCGTATCATGCAAAAACGGCTACAGACCTACGACATCAAGCTGTGGGCAAAGGACTTCACCTACAAGCTTGAATCGGTGAAAAACGAACAGAAGATGAGGCGCACCAACGCGTTGGATGACAACACCCGGAACCGGCTTGTCCGGGATTATGTGAAAGCCAAACGACGGCTCATTCTGCTGGATTACGACGGCACGCTCATCCCGTTCTTTAAGAACCCCGAGGAGGCCAGGCCCAACCAGGGTATCAAACGGCTCATCAAGGACCTTTCCGGTATAGATGGCAACCACGTGGTTATAATCAGCGGAAGGGACCGTCACACCCTGAACCGGTGGTTCGGCAGGATCGATGTGTCCCTGGTTGCAGAACACGGTGTATGGCTCAAGGAACCCGGAAAGGAGTGGAGGACTGTCCAGGAACTGTCAGACGATTGGAAAAACGAGATCCGCGCGGTGATCGAGTTCTCAGCCCAGCGGACAGCTGGGACATTCGTGGAAGAGAAGGATTACTCCCTGGTGTGGCACTACCGTAAGGCAGACCCGGAACTGGCCCAGATAAGGGGCCGGGAGCTCATGGACAACCTGATGGACCTTACCAAGAACCTTGACCTCACCGTCACTGAGGGAAACAAGATAATCGAGGTCCGATCCGCCGGGATAAACAAGGGAAAGGCTGCCCAGATGTGGGTCAACAAGGACAGACCCGGATTTATTCTGGCAATCGGTGACGATGTGACAGACGAGGATACATTCGAAGCGCTGCCCGATCAGGCCTACACCATCAAGGTGGGTTTCGGCAACACCGAGGCACGGTTAAAGTTAAATTCTACCAAGGAAGTGAGGGCCCTTTTAAAACAGCTTGTCAGATCGGGGTAGGATCATGAAAAGCCTAGAGGATTACAGGGATATCGTCGGGGATGAGGTCATTGCCGATATATACAGCCGGACCAATCTTTACGACCGCAACGTATTGCACGTCAACTCCACCTACCAGGGAGGAGGGGTGGCGGAGATACTCAACTCGCTGATACTCCTGATGAACGACATCGGGATTAACACCGAGTGGGATCTGCTCCACGGCACCCCGGATTTCTTCAACGTCACCAAGCTGTTCCATCACGGACTTCACGGGGAGAAGATAGAGCTCACCACGCGGAAAAAGAAGATCCATTACGATATCAACAAGACCAATGCGGCCTTCACCCGGATAGACCACGACTGCGTGATCATCCACGACCCCCAGCCCATACCTCTGATCATGTTCTACCACAAGACCCAGCCCTGGATATGGCGCTGCCACGTGGACATGACAAAACCCGATCCCACGGTGTGGGGATATCTCAAGGGCTTTGCATCCAGATACGATCACATGGTGGTGTCCATGGACAAGTACAAGAGCAGGGACCTCAAGGTACCCCAATCCATCATCATGCCCTCCATCGACCCGCTCACCCCCAAAAACCAGGTCCTCTCCGAGTCCAAGGTGAAAAAGTACATGGCCCGCAACGGGGTGGACGTGGACGAGAAACCCATCATATCCCAGATATCCCGCTTCGACAAGTGGAAGGACCCCTTCGGGGTCGTGGAACTGTACAAGAAGGCCAAAAAAGAGGTGGACTGTCAGCTGGTGATGGTGGGCAACATGGCCACCGACGATCCCGATGGTCAGGAGATGTATGACCAGATGATGAAGAAGGTCGAAGACCTCCCGGACGTGCATATCCTGCTCAACTCCACGGATATAGAGGTCAACGCCGCCCAGCGGGCGTCATCGGTGATAATCCAGAAATCCATCAAGGAGGGGTTCGGGCTGTCTGTCACCGAAGGGATGTGGAAACAAAAACCCGTGGTGGCCTCCAAGGTGGGCGGTATACCGCTACAGATCCAGTCCGGAAAGAGCGGTTACCTGGTCAACCCCCACGATAACAAGGGGTTCGCTTCAAAGATCGTAAAACTTCTAAAGGACGAGAAGCTCAACCGAAAGATGGGGCTTGCCGCCGAGCAGCGGGTAAAGGACAAGTTCCTAATCACCCGGCACCTGGTGGACTACCTGGACCTGATGGACGGTCTGGTGAACTGTAAGAACAAGTGAACTTTCACACTTTCCGGACCATGTCGATCACCCGGTCCGTCTCTTTTATTATCGAGGCGGGCCAGCGGTCCATGCGGACCAGGACCTTCTGTCCATCTACGGCCACGTCGGCATCCATCTCATCCCGCAGCGCTTCTGCCAGGGACTCGTCCACGGGCCTTTTGAACCTGAAGTTGAACTCCATCCTCTTGGGGGATGACCACACGTCAGTTGTGTGACGGATATCCACATCCACTCCCCTGCGCTTGCCCCTGACATCCAGGGTATTGTGGGAGTTGAAAACTGTGTGGAGCCCCTTGACCTTCCCGATCTCCTCTGCCAGTGCGTTCCGCCTTTCTTTTTGGGCCCTCTTTCGGAACGTGAGGATAATCAGGTAGAACAGGGGGATGGGGATAAGCATGATGAGGGTGCAGCCCAGCCACGAGCCGAAACTGAACATGTCCCGCAGCTGGGCGTCCAGGGCGGAATCCAGGATAGGTATTCCCAAAGACATTTACTTCACAATCAGCGCCTTCACCGGCTCCAAAAGATAAGGGCTTCCCAGTTCGATGGCCTTTAACACCGTCCCGCCTCCGGTGAAGAAGTAGTAGCTCGAATCGTCCTGCACCGAAAGGTACAGTCCCGGACAGAGGTTCTTGAACTCCTGCAGGGTGTCACCGCCACCGTAGAGTTTCACGGCGTCGGCGTTGCGGTCGATGCGGTTGTCCAGGGCCTGGGACCCCTCGGTGAAATGGGGGGTGTACCCCATAACGGCGTTGACGAATATGGTCCGGGCGCAATCCAGTACCCTTTCCACGTTCTCGTCGTCGAAGGATCCCGATGCGATGTCCAGTATGTAGTTCAGTTGGTCCCCTTCTGTAAGATGCTTGATGTTGCGTACCCTGTACTTTCCTTCCACCTTGCCTTCCATGGTATCGCTCTCGTAGAACAGGGGCAGTTCCACGATCTTTCCCCGGCCCCGGTCCAGCTCTATCAGTTTCTTTGCGGCAGCCACGTCCTCTTCCTCCACCCCTTTGACATTAATCCCGTACTTGGCGCACAGGTAGGTGTTGTATATAACCCCGCCCAGGATCAGGTGATCCACCTTATCGTATATGGAATACAGCGGCTCTATTTTGGTGGTGAACTTGGAACCCGCAACCACGGCCACGAACGGCCGGGCCGGGATCAGGACCTTGTTGAGGTTGGCGATCTCGTGCTGGAGCAGGTACCCGGCACACCCGGGAAGGTGATTTGCCACGTCGAACGTGGAGGCATGGGGCTGCCAGGAACCGAAGGCGTCGTTTACGAAAACGTCTGCAAGCCCGGCCATCTGTACCGCCAATTCTTTCCGCTCGATACCGGAGGATTCCTCTCCTGTAAACCACCGGGTGTTGGGTAGATATATCCCTCCGATCTCCCTGCTGCGGAGGCGTTTTATCGCCATGTTGATGGAGGTGTCGATACCGGGTATGCCATGGTCCCCGTCCGGTCTGAACTCCGGGATGAACAGTCGGGTGTGCAGCTTGCGCTCCAGGTACTCGACAATGGGTTTTACAGAGGTATCGTCGGATACATCGATCCTACCGGTCTTTTTGTCCCTGGGCCTGCCCACGTGGGTCATCATAATGGGGCGACCGCCCCTTTCCACCACGTTGTATATGGTCCCGATGGTCTGATCGATCCGGAACGGGTCCTGGATCCGACCGTTCTTCACAACGTTGTGATCGAAGCGGATAAGAACGATCCTGTCTTGGATATCGGTGTTCTGGAGCAGGGGAAGTTTGGGGTCCAGTGTCCGTTCATCCTCCATGCTTACTTTTCAAGGGAAGGAGTCTATTTAATTGTATTGAATGGTTGACAATTCCACTTCTGATGGCGGGCCTCGAGGTGTGAAATTGAATGTATTTCAAACCCAATTGCTGGACACAGAATGATCGGACACTGCTAGAGAACATGTATTCCGGTCCACTGCACAACATGTAAAAGCTCTTCATGCGGGAAAAAGTTCCATCAGGGCAAAGGTAGTATTTTTATTAAGCATGATCTCCTTTTCAGTTATTCAGGAAGTGGGAATCATGGCAGAAGTTATGGAAATGATAAAAACAGCCATCCAGATGGAGAAGGACGGAAAGGCGTTCTATACCAAGGCCGCTGCTCAAACGTCCAGTCCGGTAGGCTCCTTGGTATTCATGAGCCTGGCAGAGGACGAGGATAGGCACCTTGCGGTCTTCTCAAAAATATTCGAATCACATGTGAGCTCCGAGGAATGGGACCTTCTGGTGGCCTCAGCCAACAAGTACGCCACCCAGCCTGTTTTCCCAAATGACCCAGACAAGGCATCCGGCGCCTCACCCGATACAGACGACGTTGACGCCATCCAGTTGGCAATGACGGCCGAGAAGGAGGCCATTGAGTACTACATGGCAATCAAGAAGACCACCGATGACGAGGACGTCAGAAAGGCATTGGATATGATAATCGATCAGGAGAGGAACCATTTCCTCATCCTGGAGGGCGAGTTCGAGTACCTGAGCACATCGGGCTCCTGGCACGAGTTCACCCCGCTGGGACAGTAATCACAATCCCATTCATTCCCGCAGGCCACGTGGATGATAGACCTGACTTCGCTACCACCCTTCGACGATATGCTTCGTCTCCCGACACCGCAGCAATGAGGCCCGCTGCCTGAAGCCCGCATCGTCCTATATTTCGTTGCTTAATTCATCGGCTCACCGCGTCGCTTCCGGACTTTCGGCAGTCTGCTAGAGTGCAGTCGCCTGCGGCTATATCCTTCGGTAATTGCCTTGTTCTCTGTTGGCCTTACGGCCATCCGACAATTCGGGCTGGGCTTGGGACCTCGGGGGTCTTAAACAGTAAAATTGGTGATCTCAACCCCCTCGTGGCGACCCCACTAAAAAACAGGCAAACCTATTTACCAATAACATCTGGAAATAGTCAGATCAATTCACCAGTATTGTAAACATTAATTGTCGATTGGTTCTTCAATCGTTTTTCATAGTTATATAAAGTATAACCAACCATAGCCCTATCGATTTGAAAAGGGTGGGATAGCAGTTAATACACCGCTATCCCTTGTAGCATTGTTCACGTGCTACAAGAACAGATAATCTTTGAGGGAATAAAAGTTTCCGATTACCCATTCGATGAACTCACAGTTCAAGGGATATTCCTTCACAATCACAACTGGGATATCTACCGGGCCCTTCATAATTCCAGTTTGCGCGATGAGGTTGTTTCCGAAGTAGCCAAGATGCTCAGTTGTCGTGATGATGAATGCGGCTTTGTCGAATACTATTGTGAATATTTTATGTCTTTTATTATTGGTGCCCATTTTTTGGAAAGGGTATAAGAAAGTTGTGAAATTGGAAAATAGACCTCCTGCATATGATTTCGAAAATGCCGCCCGTGCCCGCCCCTGATATCCGTTCCCAGAATACCGAAGGGAGACGTAGGGCACCCGGGATGCCGGGGTTCCCAGTCCGAGGCCACACCCTTTGGCCAAGGACTAATCTTCCTGGTTGCAACCCAATTCCAACATTCACCCAAGCCAAACCTTCAAGATATCATATTTGCGAGAAGTCCCAAGCAGTAGACATCGTGCCGGGATCGCCAATCGAGTTTGGGAGACCCCCTTTCTAGCTTATACCAAAATTGGCCTGTGTACGGACAGTCTGCCTACCGAACCTGATTTTAATCAAGAACCCATTGGACCCCCAGTTGAACATGCCGATCACTCCCCTGCACATAGGTGTCCCCGCCCTGCTGGGTTATTTCCACCCGAGACGTTTCGATGCCCTCTCCGGGATAGCGGGAAGCGTCATCATAGACCTCAATTTCTTCCTGTTCTTGATCCTGGGACACCCGATCCACGGGATAGTCCACACCTACGCGGCGGCATCGGTGCTGTCAGTGGTCTTGCTGGTCTCCCTGGTGGTATTCAAGGACCGCGCAAACCGGTTGAGGACCCGTTACAGGTTCAAGCTCCCCGGCAGCACCATGGCGGTGGCGACAGGCGCGTTTGTGGGGACCTTCACCCACGTTTTCTTCGACTCGCTTCTGTATGCGGAGATGGACCCGTTCTACCCGGTACGGGGCAATCCCTTCATCTACGGGGGTAACCCCCTGGTGCCATTTGCCATCGTCTACGGAGTGACCGCCGTGACAACCTTCACCTTCCTGTGGATATATCTCAACAATTACTTTGAAGGCCGCGATGCAAGGCCCGAATCGAAAAAGGACGATCCATGAACGCGCCTGATATCCGTTTTACATTTGCCGACGATTTATCGTCCATCGCCCGTATCTTATCATCGTTGGTACCATGAGAGATGTGGAACGGAAGTTCGGGCGGTTTGTGGACGTGACTATCATGCAGCTGATATGGACAGATCAGGATGAGTGACGTGGTTTTCCCTATCCCGATGGATGACCCGGTTACTTGGACTTGCCCTGGTTGGCAACCGCCGCCGCGGCCTTGGCTATGGCCTCCTGGTCGCCCAGGTAGTAGTGTTTGACGGGGTCAAGCTCATCGTCCAGTTCGTATACCAGGGGCACGCCCGTGGGGATGTTGAGCTTGAGTATGTCCTCGTCCGACATCCCGTCCAGGTGCTTGACCAGGGCCCGGAGGCTGTTGCCGTGGGCGACGATGATCACACGCTGTTCTGATCGAACCACCGGGGCGATGACCTCTTCCCAGTGGGGGAGGAACCGTTCCACCGTGTCCTTGAGACATTCGGTGGCCGGAAGCTCCCGGGAGGGGACGTTTTTGTACCGGGGATCGTTGGCGGGATGCCTGGGATCGTCTTTTTTCAGCTCGTCGGGTCTGACGTCGTAACTCCGTCGCCATTTCAGCACCTGTTCGTCACCGTACTTTGCTGCGGTCTCCGCCTTGTTGAGCCCCTGAAGCGCCCCGTAGCTCTTCTCGTTTAGCCGCCAGTGCCGGTGGACGGGTATCCACATCAGGTCCATCCCGTCCTGAACGATCCACAGGGTGCGGATGGCCCGTTTGAGAACCGAGGTGAACGCCACGTCGAAGGTGAGCCCCTCCTCCATCATCACCCGGGCGGCCTCGGCGGCCTCCTTTTTGCCCTGGTCCGTCAGGTCAACGTCGGTCCAGCCCGTGAACCTGTTTGCCCTGTTCCACTCGCTCTGGCCGTGACGAAGCAGCACTACCTTGTACATGGTCAAAACCCCGTGTTCGATGGATGATTGGGAGGTTTGGGTAATAACGTTGCTGGTGGATCATGTTGGAACATTGCCCAGTGTATTTTCTAAAATAGATCACGTTGGCGGTTTCTGTCCATAGTAATAACCGTGGTTGTAATCATCTATCTCCTTTTTTCTCCTGAAGTATAATGTCAGTGAGTAGATGGAACCAAATATCCCCAACGCGATGAATGGAACGTATAAAAAGGGAATGGGATCCCCTTCGGTCATATCTCTTATTAGGCTAATTATTAACAAAAAAGAAGCATACATGACCCTGCGGGCCACACATAAGGATGAAAATAGGTTGGCCAGTCGACGAACCATAT